>JACDJC010000215.1_pt1 | contig 75137 bp, 62 predicted proteins | sample 7454191 | NCBI WGS metagenome assembly JACDJC01 (sample SAMN14253291, study PRJNA609438) | sludge metagenome | isolation source: sludge after 25d culture with pyrite and EDTA | collected 2018-12-20 | reverse complement strand
CTTGGGGGGCTCAAGGAGCGAATGCTCCGTTTAGGCCGCTTCGAGCGGCTCACAAGATTAAAGCCCCCGGCTTTGCCGGGGGATACTTACTAATTCCCGGTTGTAAACACCTAAATTCTGCGGATATGCGGGCTCTATTTTCCTCACTGCCTCACCACCACGATATAACCGTCTATATTTGAGGTCACCCATTAGCAGCAGTATTTAACGGGCGCTCATGCGCGGCTAATGGAGAACAGCATGCAGATCTGGGTTGACGCCGATGCCTGTCCCAATGTGATCAAGGAGATCCTGTTCCGGGCGGCGGAGCGGTTGGGCATCGGGCTGATCCTGGTGGCCAACCAGCCGGTCAGGACCCCGCCCTCACGCTTTATCCGCTCCATCCAGGTGCCGGCCGGTTTCGATGTGGCGGATAACGAGATCATTCGCCAGGCGGTGGCCGGTGACCTGGTGATCACCGCCGATATCCCGCTCGCCTCCGGGGTGATCGAGAAAGGGGCCTATGCCCTGAACCCCAGGGGTGAACTGTACACCCGGGAGAATATCCGCGAACGGCTGACCCTGCGGAATTTCATGGACGAACTGCGCGGCAGTGGGGTCAACACCGGTGGTCCGCCGGCCCTGGACAAGGGAGATCGCCAGGCGTTTGCCAATCAGCTGGACCGGTTTCTGGCACGGGGCGGTCCCTGATCGGGGCTCTCTACTCCAGGTTTTCGATTTCGGAACGGAGCTGGTCCAGCTTGCGCATCATCACTTTCTCCAGATGATTGATGTCACCCAGGATGCGCTTTTTCAAATCTGCCCGGCTCTCCTCATGGCGCACCAGCTGGTCCAGTTCCCGGGCGAGTATCTGCATGGTGGGAGAGATCTCGCTAACCTCCTTGTATTTGCGTGTGCCACTGTCCACCTGCACCATCTTTTTGGCTCGACCGTGGCGGAATTTCATGCTGCGGGCAAACAGCTCCCCCTTCTTGCGCTTGAAGTAGATCTTCAGGATATCCTCGTCACCCTCCTGGCGCAGGGTGTAGCGTTCGATCTGGTCCAGATCGGTAACGCCCAGCTCTCTCAATGTCTCATACATGGGGGATCCTTGCCGTGGGACGGCGTTTCCGGGTCATGGGTCGCTGCACCTTTAAATATGCGTTAGCGATGCGGGAACTGCAAGCCGGGGATATTGTGTTATTCAGGCAGCGGCTTGCCGATGGTGAAAACGAAGCGCGATAATCGATGCCATTGAGGGCAGCAGAGAGAGGCGGAGGCATGATATCAACCGTGACGGGCAGGTGCTGGCAGTGCGCTACCGAACTGTCGGTGCATGAGTATGGCCGGGAGACGGTCTGTCTTAAATGCGGCAAGCCGACCCGGGTATGCAGAAACTGTCGCTGGTATGATCCGGCCGCTACCAACCAGTGCCGGGAACCGCTGGCGGAGAAGGTGCAGGATAAGGTCCGTGCCAACTATTGCGATTACTTTGAGCCGACCGCCGAACCCAAGGGGGGCCAGGGTGGCGGGGAGAGCGATCACCGGCGGGCGGCGGAGGATCTGTTCAAGTGATGCCTGGCATGCTGCCGGGGGACGGATTGTGTCCCGTGTGCCGCCGTTGGATAAAAACGCCCCCGGGTTCCGGTCAAAATTCGTGCATCTGCCCCGCTTTCTGATATTCTGAACGGCCCGTTGGACAACGCGGGACGGGTAAGTTTTTGGGAACCTGGGATGGCCGGGTACTAGCGCGGAAATGGGCTATGGGTCGAATAATCTGTGTCGCAAATCAGAAAGGTGGGGTCGGCAAGACCACCACGGCGGTGAATCTGGCGGCGTCATTGGCCTCGTTCAGACGGAAGGTGTTGCTGGTGGACCTGGATCCACAGGGCAATGCCACCATGGGCAGCGGTGTGGACAAACACAATCTCGACAACTCCAGCTGCGATGTGCTGCTGGGCGAAGCGAGTTTCAGCGACACCGTGGTGAAAACACCCGCCGCCGGCTTCGATGTGCTGCCGGCCAATGCCGATCTCACGGCGGCCGAGGTGGGGCTGATGAACGTCCCGCTGAAGGAGAAGCGGCTGAGCCTGGCGCTGGCGGGCGCCAAGGATCGCTATGACTATATCGTCATCGACTGTCCTCCCTCGCTGAATATGCTGACGGTCAATGCCCTGGTGGCGGCCGATGGCGTGCTGATCCCGCTACAGTGTGAATACTATGCGTTGGAGGGCCTGTCCGCCCTGATCAATACCATCAAGCAGATCCAGGGCAGCCGCAACAGTCAGCTGGTGATCGACGGCATAGTCCGTACCATGCATGACCCACGCAACAACCTCACCAACGAGGTATCGGCTCAGCTGATCCAGCACTTTGGCGACCAGGTGTTCCGCACCATCATCCCACGTAATATCCGCGTCGCCGAGGCGCCGAGTTACGGGCTGCCGGTTTTACTGTATGACAAGGCGTCGCGTGGCGCGGTATCCTACCTGGCCATGGCCAGTGAATTGATGCGCAGACAGGAAAAACGCATGGTTGCGCCAGCCTGAACAAAACAATATCCCGCGCGCCTGGCGGCGTGTGCATTTTCGGAACCAGAACATGGCAGCAAAAAAAAGAGGCCTCGGACGCGGACTGGATGCCCTGCTGGGGAACAGCGCTGACAAGGAAGAGCGGCAGACCCGCGAGCCGGGCGGCCCGGCCAACAGTATCACCAGTCTACCGGTCGACTTGATCCGGCGCGGCCGCTATCAGCCGCGCCGCGATTTCAATCCCGACAGTCTTCAGGAACTGGCCGATTCCATCGCTGCCCAGGGTGTGGTGCAGCCCATCGTGGTGCGCCCGGTGGATGGCAACCAGTATGAGATCATCGCCGGCGAGCGGCGCTGGCGCGCCGCGCAACAGGCCGGACTGAGCGAAATCCCGGTCGTGATCCGGGATGTGAATGACCAGACCGCCATGGCCATGGGGTTGATCGAGAATATTCAGCGCGACGACCTCAACCCGCTGGAAGAGGCGGGCGCCCTGCACCGGCTGCTGAATGAATTTGAACTGACTCACCAGGAGATCGCCCGGGCGGTGGGCAAGTCCCGCACCACGGTGACCAACCTGTTGCGCCTGCTGGAACTGAATCCAGATGTGAAGGCGATGATCGAGGAGGGACGCATCGAGATGGGCCACGCCCGCGCCCTGCTCGGCCTGAAGGATGCGCTGCAGAGCGAGGCGGCCCGCCAGGTGGGCCTGCAGGGCCTGTCGGTGCGGGAGACGGAAAAACTGGTCAGGCGGCTGCAGGGCGAAAGCGCCGACCCGTCCAAGGCGAAACAGCCGGTACGGGAGGATCCCAATATCCGCTCACTGGAGACCAACCTCAGCGAACGCCTCGGCGCCCGGGTCAAGCTGCAACAGGGCAGCGGCGGCAAGGGCAAGCTGGTGATCAGCTACAACAGCCTGGATGAGCTGGACGGGATTCTGGAACATATACAGTAGCTTGAGTAGATTCGACCGGGATTCCATCAATCGTTTTTCGCTAAACAATCAAAAATTTTATTTGCCCATCGTTTGACCTTATACAACGCAACATTTATACTGCGCCGGCTTTTTAAGTGCGGTTTTTAACTGCTGGGGGATCATTTTGATGCATCTGGCAGAGAAGCGCCAAGCCTATCGCACCGTCCTGGCACAATTGGTAACGACATTGACTGCAGCCCTGCTTCTGCTGATGGTTGCGGGCAGCGTTTATGCTTATTCCGGGCTTGCGGGGGGGCTGATAGCAACCCTGGCGAACGCCTTTTTCGCCTTTCGGATATTTGTCCGATATACCGCCCAGGAGCCGGGCAGACTGCTGGCCCGCTTCTATGGCGCAGAGATCTTGAAGCTCGTGTTGACGGGTTTGCTTTTTGCAGGGGTCATCCTCTGGATCAAGCCGCTGAGTGTTGGCGCACTGTTTGGCATTTTCCTGCTGGCGCAGTTGATGCCGATCGTGGCGGTCCAACTATTGGATTAACGACAAATTGGTTATGTGATAGCACAATGGCTGGCGATACCCTTACCTCTAGCGAATACATTAAGCACCATCTGACCAACCTGACCTTCGGGCAGCATACCGACGGCACCTGGGGCCTGGCCCACAGCGCGGCCGAAGCCAAGGAGATGGGCTTCTGGGCTATCAACGTCGACACCATGTTCTGGTCGATCCTGCTGGGTGTTCTGTTCCTCTATGTCGGCAGGAAGGTCGCCAGCCGCGCATCGGCCGGTGTGCCGGACGGTTTGCAGAATTTCGCCGAGTGGCTGGTTGAATTTGTCGACGACAGCGTGCGCGGCTCCTTCAGCGGCCGCAATCCCCTGGTGGCCCCGCTGGCCCTGACCATCTTCGTCTGGATCTTCCTGCAGAACCTGATGGACCTGGTCCCGGTTGATGTGATCCCTTACCTTGCCGGTGCCATCGGCATCCACTTCATGAAAATCGTGCCCTCGACCGATCCCAACGGCACCTTCGGCATGGCCATTGGCGTGTTTATCCTCACGCTCTACTACAGCATCAAGATCAAGGGTGTGGGTGGTTTTGTGGGCGAACTGACCCTGCAGCCGTTTTCTTCTGACAATCCGATCGCCAAACTGCTGTTTATTCCGATCAACTTTGTTCTCGAATTCGTCAGCCTGATTGCCAAACCGATCTCACTGGCCTTGCGACTGTTCGGCAACATGTACGCCGGTGAGATGATCTTCATCCTCATCGCCATCATGTACAACGCCGGTGTGGTGCTGGGCCTGTTCGGCGGCGTGCTGCAACTGGGCTGGGCGATCTTCCATATCCTGATCATTACGCTGCAGGCGTTTATCTTCATGGTCCTGACCATCGTGTATCTGGATATGGCGCATAACGAACATTAATTTTTTTCGTAGTTTTTTCGTTTAACTTTACAACCTCACGACAAACGGGAGATAGAAATGACTGAAGCAACTGCACTGTTGTACATTGCTGGTGCATTGATGATGGGCCTGGGTGCACTGGGCGCCGCAGTCGGTATCGGTGTGCTGGGTGGACGTTTCCTCGAGGGTGCAGCCCGCCAGCCGGAGCTGATCCCGATGCTGCGTACCCAGTTCTTCATTGTTATGGGTCTGGTTGACGCCGTCCCCATGATCGCTGTTGGTTTGGCGATGTACGTCCTGTTCGCGGTTGCCGGATAATTTTGGCTACCAACGAACATACTGACTATCATCTCGTCAAAAGCGAGGTAAATCCGGGATGAACATAAATCTGACTCTTATTGGTCAGCTTCTCTCCTTTGCGGTGTTTGTGTGGTTCACGATGAGGTTCGTCTGGACTCCCATCATGGGTGCCCTCGATACCCGTCGCAAGGAGATTGCAGACGGCCTGGCGGCCGCGGAACACGGTCAGCACGAACAGGAGCTGGCCGAGGAACGCGCCAAAGAGGTCATCCGCGAAGCGAAAGGCCAGGCGGCAGAAATCATTAACCAGGCTCAGAAGCGTGCTTCCGAGATTGTCGATGAATCCAAGGGCAATGCGCGCACCGAAAGCGAGCGTATTCTTGCCGCTGCCCAGACAGAGATCGAGCAGGAGACCAATCGTGCTCGTGAACAGCTGCGTCAACAGGTAGCTGAGCTGGCGATATTGGGTGCGGGCAAGATTCTTCGCAAGGAGATCGATGCCGCTGCCCATAAGGATATCGTCGAAAACCTGGCTCAACAGATCTAAGGCGCTGCTATGGCTGGAGAAACAACCACAATAGCCCGTCCTTACGCAGAGGCGGTATTTAACCGGGCCCAGGAGACTGATTCACTGGACGCTTGGTCGGAAACCCTCGAGTTTCTGGCGGCGGTGGTTGGCGAACCAACCATGGCCGGGGTTATCACCAATCCCAAATTCGACCGGCACAGTCTGACTGAGCTGGTACTCGAAATTGGCGGTGACCGCTTCAACGAAGAGGACAAGAACCTGGTCAAAGTGCTGATAGCGAATGGCCGCCTTACCCTGGTGGGTGAGATTGCCGACCTCTATGAGCAGCTCAAGGCAAAAAGCCGGCGGATACAGCATGTGCATGTAACCTCTGCGTTTGCCCTGGAACAGACTCAGGAAACCCAAATAGCCGATGCGCTGAAAGCCAAACTGGGCTACGACATTACCATCACCAGCGAAGAGAATGCCGACCTGATCGGCGGTGTTCACATTCGTGCCGGTGACATGGTGATCGACGGTTCCGTCAGCGGGCAGCTGCAGCAACTGGCGAACGAATTAGGAATCTAAGCGAGAAGCCATCATGCAACTCAATCCATCCGAGATCAGCGAACTGATCAAAAACAGGATCGAAAAGTTCGATCTGAAGACTGAAGCCCGCAACGAGGGCACCATCATCAGTTTGACCGACGGCATTGCCCGCATCCACGGCCTCGAAGACGCCATGTCTTACGAGATGCTGGAGTTTCCGGGTAACACCTTTGGCCTGGCACTCAACCTGGAGCGCGACTCCGTGGGTGCGGTCATCCTGGGTGAATATACGCACCTGACTGAAGGCGATGCGGTGAAATGTACCGGCCGCGTACTGGAAGTGCCGATCGGTGAGGGTCTGCTGGGGCGCGTGGTGGACTCGCTGGGTAATCCGCTGGACGGTAAGGGTGCCATCGAATACACCGAAACCTCTCCCATCGAGAAGGTGGCTCCGGGTGTGATCGAGCGTAAATCGGTTGACCAGCCGGTACAGACCGGTCTCAAGGCGATCGATGCCATGGTGCCGGTGGGTCGCGGCCAGCGTGAGCTGATCATCGGCGACCGCCAGACCGGCAAGTCGGCCATCGCCATCGATGCCATCATCAACCAGAAAGGTACCGGCGTTAAGTGTATCTACGTGGCGGTGGGTCAGAAGAACTCCACCATCGCGCAGGTGGTGCGCAAGCTCGAAGAGCACGGCGCCATGGAACACACCATCATCGTCGCCGCTCCGGCTGCCGATTCCGCGGCCATGCAGTTTATTGCCCCCTACGCCGGCGCCACCATGGGCGAATATTTCCGTGACCGCGGTCAGGACGCCATGATCATTTATGATGATCTGACCAAGCAGGCCTGGGCCTATCGTCAGGTATCGCTGTTGCTGCGTCGTCCGCCCGGTCGTGAGGCCTACCCGGGTGACGTATTCTATCTGCACTCCCGTCTGCTGGAGCGTTCGGCCCGGGTCAACGCTGAGTTCGTGGAGAAGTTCACCAAGGGTGAAGTTAAAGGCAAGACCGGTTCACTGACCGCCTTCCCGATCATCGAAACCCAGGGTGGTGACGTATCGGCCTTCGTGCCGACCAACGTGATCTCCATTACCGACGGCCAGATCTTCCTTGAGGCGGATCTGTTCAACGCCGGTATCCGTCCTGCGATCAACGCCGGTCTGTCGGTCTCCCGAGTGGGTGGCGCGGCCCAGACCAAGATCATCAAGAAGCTGGGTGGCGGCGTGCGACTGGCGCTGGCCCAGTATCGTGAGCTGGCGGCATTTTCCCAGTTTGCCTCCGATCTGGACGACGCCACCCGTGCCCAATTGGAGCGTGGCGAGCGTGTCACCGAGCTGATGAAACAGCCGCAGTACAGCCCGCTTTCCATTGCGCAGATGGCCATCTCGCTGTTCGCGGCCAACGAGGGCTACCTGGATGATGTTCCGGCCAACAAGATCGTTGATTTTGAGGCGGCGCTGCACTCCTACATGGGTAGCAGCCAGAAGGAGCTGAGCGAGCAGATCAATGCATCGGCGGATTACAATGACGATATTGCCAAGTCACTGCATGACGCCATCAAGGACTTCAAGGCCAACCACACCTGGTAAGCATGACGTCCATAAAGCTGAAAGATAAGGTTTAATCATGGCAGGCGCAAAAGAGATACGCACCAAGATTGCCAGCATCAAGAACACGCAGAAGATCACTTCGGCGATGGAGATGGTGGCAGCTGCCAAGATGCGCAAGGCGCAGGACCGGAAAAACGCAACGCGTCCCTATGCGGACAAGATGCGCAATGTTATCGGCCACCTGTACCACGCGCATCCGGAGTATGTTCACACGTTTATGAAGGAGCGCGATGTCAGCCGGGTCGGCTATATCGTGATCTCTTCCGACCGTGGGCTCTGTGGCGGTTTGAACAGCAACCTGTTCCGCAAGCTGGTCAGGGAGATTCGCAGGCAGCAGGAAGCCGGTATTCAGATTGACTTCTGCACCATCGGATCCAAGGCGCTGAGCTTTTTCAAACGCTTTGGCGGCAAGGTGCTGGCCCAGGCCACACACCTGGGTGATGCGCCTCGTATTGAGCATCTGATCGGCACCGTGAAAGTAATGTTGGATGCCTATGAACAGGGTGAGATCGACCGTATCTACGTCGCCTACAACGGCTTTGTGAATACCATGACCCAGGACCCAACCATTGAGCAGTTGGTGCCGATTGCCGGCCAGAGCGACCAGGAGCTGAAGCACCATTGGGACTATATCTACGAGCCGGATTCAAAAGAGGTTCTGGATGGCCTGCTGACCCGCTACATCGAATCCCTGGTCTACCAGGCAGTGGTGGAGAACGGAGCCTCCGAGCAGTCGGCACGGATGGTGGCCATGAAGGCAGCGACCGATAACGCGGGTGACCTTATTGATGAGTTGCAGTTGGTCTACAACAAGGCGCGTCAGGCGGCCATCACCCAGGAGATCTCCGAGATCGTGGCCGGCGCTGCGGCCGTATAGGCGCGGCTGCCGTATAAGTCCTTGTGTAGAACAGGTTAAGTTTTTAAACATTAGAGAGTCGTCGACAGCGACAAGAGGAACCAGAGATGAGTTCGGGTAAAGTGGTGGAAATCATCGGTGCCGTGGTGGACGTACAGTTCCCCATGGGTCATATGCCGAAGGTCTACGATGCGCTGAAGATCGAAGAGGTGGGCCTGACCCTGGAAGTGCAACAGCAGTTGGGAGACGGCATCGCCCGTACCATTGCGATGGGTTCAACCGACGGTCTGAAGCGTGGCGTAGAAGCAACCAATACGGGTGCCCCGATCACTGTTCCGGTGGGACAGGGAACCCTGGGCCGCATCATGGACGTTTTGGGTAAACCGATTGATGAAGCGGGTCCGATTGATACTGACCAGTTCATGCCGATTCATCGTGTTGCACCGAAACTGGAAGATCAGTCCACGGCCACCGAAATCCTGGAGACGGGTATCAAGGTGATCGATCTGATCATGCCGATCGTCAAGGGCGGCAAGGTCGGACTGTTCGGCGGCGCCGGTGTAGGCAAGACCGTAACTCTGATGGAACTGATTCGAAATATCGCGGTTGCCCACTCGGGCTTCTCGGTTTTCGCCGGTGTCGGCGAGCGTACCCGTGAGGGTAACGACTTCTATCACGAGATGGCCGAGGGTGGCGTACTGGATAAGGTGGCCCTGGTCTATGGCCAGATGAATGAGCCCCCCGGCAACCGGCTGCGTGTGGCCCTGACCGGCCTGACCATCGCCGAGAACTTCCGGGATGAGGGTCGTGACGTACTGCTGTTCGTCGACAACATCTACCGCTATACCCTGGCGGGCACCGAGGTATCGGCGCTGCTGGGTCGTATGCCATCGGCGGTGGGTTATCAGCCGACCCTGGCAGCGGAGATGGGTGTGTTGCAGGAGCGTATCACCTCCACCAAGACCGGCTCAATCACCTCGTTCCAGGCGGTCTACGTACCGGCGGACGATTTGACCGACCCCTCCCCGGCCACCACCTTCGCGCATCTGGATGCAACCCTGGTACTCTCCCGTCAGATCGCCGAGCTGGGTATCTATCCGGCGGTGGATCCGCTCGACTCCACCTCGCGTATTCTGGATCCGCACATCGTGGGTGAAGAGCACTATCGTGTGGCGCGTGGCGTACAGGGCACTCTGCAGCGCTACAAGGAGCTGAAGGATATCATCGCGATTCTGGGTATGGATGAGTTGTCCGAAGAGGATAAGCTGACTGTCTCCCGCGCGCGTAAAATACAGCGTTTCCTCTCCCAGCCGTTCTTCGTGGCGGAGGTATTCACCGGTAGCCCCGGCAAATACGTATCGGTCAAGGACACCATCGCCAGTTTCAAGGCGATCCTTGCCGGTGAGTACGACCATCTGCCGGAACAGGCATTCTACATGGTTGGCGGTATCGAGGAGGCTGTCGAGCGTGGCGCAGGCGACTAATCGAGTCCGGAGAAACTAAATGGTTATGACTATACATGTCGACATCGTCAGTGCAGAAGGTGCGATCCATTCCGGCCAGGCCGAGATGGTCTACGCCCCCGGCGTGATGGGTGAACTGGGGATCGCGCCGCGACACACTCCGCTGGTCACCAGCCTGAAACCAGGTGATGTTCGAGTGGATGACGGCAAAGAGATGATGCACTTCTATGTCTCCGGCGGCATCCTTGAGGTCCAGCCCCACGTGGTGACGGTACTGGCCGACACGGCCATCCGTGCAACCGATCTCGATGAGGCCGCGGCCATCGAAGCCAAGCGCCGGGCTGAAGAGGCGCTTGCGGGCCAGAAGGAGAAGTTCGAATACGCCAAGGCGCAGGCCGAACTGGCCGAGGCCGTGGCGCAACTGCGGGCGATCGAGAAGCTGCGCAAGATCAAGAAGTCCTGATCTCGGGCAGCGCAGAAAAACAACCCCGCCATGATAGCGGGGTTTTTTTTCGTTCTGTCCCAGTTAGCTGATGCATGAGAAATGGCCTTTTTGTAGGAGCGGATTTATCCGCGAAATTCTCGGCTGAAGCCACTCCTACCGCTACGCTTGGCCGCTTAATCTGCAGGAGGCCCGCCCGGGGCCGAATTCGCGGCGAGGCGCCGCTCCTACCGGGCGAATCGCCAAGCTAAGCCAAAACAAGACCAACAACTAATTGGAACATGGCCTTTTTTTTCGCTGCGGTTTACACATTAGGCAATTTCCCACCGGCCGCCTGGACTGTCCGGAATTGGGAAGGCGGCGTGGCGGGGCACCGCTCCACAGGCCCGCCCCAGGCCCAATGGCCGGGGCGCCCGAGAGCGGCGGAGCCGTTTCAATGGTGATCGGACGACGGGAATAATCGCCCTTGAAGGCCTATACTTCAGGTCGGACTATGGAAATTAAATTTGCCCATTTCAGTCTCAAAAAGACTCATCGCCAACTACTGCTGGTGGCGGTGTTATCACTGTTTGTGCTGATACTCTGGCAGACCGCCCACTGGTCCCGGCAACTCGCCCTGGAAAACCTGCAGCAGCAGAATCAGCATCAGCTGAAACTGTTCGTGGCCAACCTGGAGGGCCAGTTGGAGAAATATGAATTCCTCCCGGAGCTGTTGGCTACCAACAGCCTGCTGCTCAACTTTCTGCAAAATCCCAATGACGTCAACAGCATCAATGCCCTGAATCGTTACCTGGAGACGATCAATGAAGTGGCCAATGCATCAGACACCTATTTGATGAATGCGGAGGGCTGGACCATCGCCGCCTCCAACTGGCTGTCCGAGCGCCCCTTCATCGGCCGTAACTTCTCCTACCGACCCTATTTTCAGGAGGCGATGCAGGGCAAACTGGGGCGTTATTTCGCCCTCGGTTCCACCTCCAACAAGCGCGGCTACTACTTCGCCTATCCGGTTCGGGACAAGGAGAAGATCCAGGGCGCGGTGGTGATGAAGATTGAACTGCTGAGTTTTGAAGAGAGCTGGAGCCCCCTCAAAGAGGAGTTTGCCGTCACCGATCCGGACGGGGTGATCTTCATATCCACCAATGATGCCTGGCGCTACAAGAGTCTCTATCCGCTGGACAAGGCGGTGATTGAACGCATCCACAGTAGCCGGCGTTATGGAAACGCGGAAATCGGCACTCTGGGGATAACCCGGAAAGACCAACTTTCTGAGCAGGTCCAGGTGGTCAATATGGGCGAGCCACGCCATGCCGATCATCTGATGCTGATGCAGGAGATGCCGGAGGCCGGCTGGCGTGTGCACACCTTTGCCAGCCTGAACCTGGTGAATTCCCAGGTGCTCAAATCTCTGTTGTTTGTCACCATCCTGTATGTGGCCGTGGTATTACTGGTGCTCTATCTGTTTCAACGTAGCCGGCGCATCAAGGAGCGAGAGCGTTTTGAGAAACGGGCCAAGCAGGTTCTGGAGCGGCGGGTCAAAGAGCGTACGGCCGATCTCACCGCAGTCAATACCCGGCTGCTCCGTGAGATCGAAGAGCATAGGCGGACCGATGAGACCCTGCGCCAGACGCAGAATGAATTGATCCAGGCGGCCAAGATGGCAACCCTGGGCCAGATGTCCTCCGGCATTAATCATGAACTGAACCAGCCGCTGGCGGCGATCCGTTCCTATACCGACAATGCCCGGGCGCTGCTGGCGCGCGACCGGCCGGATGAGGCAAGCTGGAATCTTGAACAGATCGGGGAACTGACCGAACGGATGGCAAAAATCAGCCGGCAGTTCAAGGTCTTCTCGCGCAAGACCTCGGGGCGGATTGTCAGTGTATCGCTGCAGGCGGTGATCGGAAATGCGTTGAAAATCGTCGGTCCGCAGCTGAAGGACACCGAGACCGAACTGCGCAGCGAGCTGCCCGGGGAGGAGGTCTACGTGATGTCAGACATGGTGCAGCTGGAGCAGGTACTGGTGAATCTGATCACCAACGCGGTGCATGCCGTGGAGCTGCAGGCGGAGCGCTGGATCGAAATTGGCGTGCGCACCGGGCAGGGCAAGGCGACCATTGAGATACGCGACAATGGACCGGGGATTGAAAAGGCCAACCTGGAGCGTATCTTTGATCCGTTTTTCACGACAAAATCGGAGGACCGGGGGCTTGGACTCGGCCTCTCCATCTCCTACCGCATCGTGGAGATGATGCAGGGAACCCTGACCGCCGGCAATCATGCAGAAGGTGGCGCCGTGTTCACCCTGCAACTGGATCTTGCCGGTGTGATCGAAACGCAATCCAGACAAAAACTGCTGGCCAAATGAGTCGGCCCATTGAGCTGCCTGACCGTCGATAAAAACCCGATGATGAACAACACCGATCCGATTATCTACTTCATAGACGATGAGAAACATATCCGCATGGCGAACCAGCAGACCCTGGAGCTGGCCGGCTTTGCGGTGCAGAGTTTCAATGGCGCAGAGAAGGTGTTGCCTCTGCTGTCACTGGAGTGGCATGGCGTGGTGGTGTGCGACATCAAGATGCCCGGCATGGATGGCCTGAGCTTCCTGGAGAAGGCGCTGCAGATCGATCGGGACATACCGGTCATTCTGGTCACCGGCCATGGCGACATCACCATGGCGGTGAGCGCCATCCAGGACGGGGCCTACGATTTTATCGAGAAGCCGTTTGCTGCCGAGAAACTGATCGAGACGGTGCGCCGGGCGGTGGATAAGCGGGCACTCACCCTGGAGAACCGCTGTCTGCGGCGGGAGCTGGAGACGCAGGATCTGCCGGGTCCGCGCATCATCGGCCGCACCCCGGCAATGCAGAAGCTGCGCGCCACCATCGCCCAGGTGGCCAATACAGCCGCCGATATCCTGGTGCTGGGAGAAACCGGCACCGGCAAGGAGCTGGTCTCCCGCTCCCTGCATGAACACTCCCGCCGCCGGGACAAGAATTTTGTCGCCATCAACTGTGGGGCGGTACCGGAAAACCTGATCGAGAGCGAGCTGTTTGGCCATGAATCGGGTGCCTTTACCGGCGCCAATGAACGGCGTATCGGCAAATTCGAACATGCCAACGGCGGCACCCTGTTTCTGGACGAGATCGAGAGCATGCCGCTGCCGGTGCAGGTGCGCCTGCTGCGGGTACTGCAGGAGCGGGTGGTGGAGCGGCTCGGTTCCAACAACCTGATACCTCTGGATCTGCGTGTGGTGGCCGCAACCAAGATTGATCTGAAAACGGCCTCCGAGGCGGGCCAGTTTCGCCAGGACCTGCTCTATCGCCTCAACGTGGTGACCTTGGAGATTCCCCCCTTGCGTGATCGGCGTGAGGATATACCGCTGCTGTTTCACCACTTCCTGCGAGTGGCCAATGCCCGCTACCAGATAGAGGCGCCCCTCCCTTCCAGCCACCAGGTCCGTACCTTGCTGACCCATAGCTGGCCCGGCAATGTGCGGGAGCTGCGCAATGTTGCCGAGCGTTACACCCTGCTGGGAGAAAGTTGCGGCTATGATCTGGAGCAGTTGCTGCATGGTACGGATGATGAACAGGGGGAACGTCAGGTGACGCTGCCGGAGCAGGTGGACTGTTTTGAGAAGAGCATTATCGAGCAGGTACTGATCAGCCATAAGGGCAATATCAAGGCGACCATGACGGCGCTGGGGGTGCCACGCAAAACCCTCTATGACAAGATGCGGAAATATGGCCTGGACAAGAGCCATTTCAAGTGAGGGATCTGTTCCCAGTAAAAAGGCTCACCCTTCGACAGGCTTCCTTCGACAGGCTCAGGATGAACGGGTTATGGCCATTTGCAGGGAGTCTTCCGCCGTTCATGGTGAGCCTGTCCCGTTGGTGGTGATCCTGCCCCGTTCGTGGTGATCCTGTCCCGTTGGTGATGAGACTGTCCCGTTCGTGGTGATCCTGTCCCGTTGGTGATGAGACTGTCCCGTTGGCGGTGGGCCTGCCTCGTTGGTGGTGATCCTGCCCCGTTCGTGGTGAGCTTGTCGAACCACGGATCAATCGCCCCCAAGGGCAGGCACGCATTTTTGTATCCACGCGAGCCCTATAAAAAACGCGGACAGCTGAAGCTGTCCGCGTCACGCAGAGATGTTTCACGCAGCAAACTCATTTACCCACCGGTACCACCAGCACCGGACGATCGCTGACGTTGATCAGCTTGCGCGCGGTTGAACCAAGCAGGGAGCCGCCGAAGCCCGAGCTGGTATGGGTACCCATGACGATCAGGTCCACGTTGTGGGTGGTGGCATATTTCTTGATCTCTTCGGCCGGCCGGCCGGTCACCACGGCTACATCAGACACCAGGTCTGAATCTTCCCCCAGTTCATCGGTGTAGAAAACCTCCAGGCGCTTCTCCATATTCTTGAGAATCCCCCGCAACTCCTCCTGCTCAAAATCATCACTCATGTCGGGCACATAGAGTTCAAGGACCGCCATCCCGGTGTTGCCGATCGGCTCGGCCACATGCAGCATGATGATTTTCGCCTGATACTGCCGGGCGATGCTGATGGCGTAGCGGAATGCCGGGCGCATGTTCTTACCCAGGTCGGTGGCATAGAGAATGGTCTTGATTGTTGGAATGCTCATGGCGTCAATCTCGAAAGTGGTTATGCAAGACTACTTGGTGATGATCTCCGGCCCCATCAGCAGGGTCGGCAGCCAGGTGGAGATCCAGGGCACATAGGTGACGATGATCAGGAACAGGAACATGATGCCAAGCCAGGGCGCAGCCGCCTTGACCACGCGCATCATGGACATGTGTGCGACACCGGCGGTGACGAACAGGTTGAGACCCACCGGCGGTGTGATCATGCCGATCTCCATGTTCACCACCATGATGATGCCGAGATGAATCGGATCAATGCCCAGCGCTATGGCAATGGGGAACACCAGGGGTGCCACAATGATCAGCAGCCCGGAAGGCTCCATGAACTGGCCGCCGATCAGCAGCAGTACGTTCACCACCACCAGGAACATGATCGGTCCGAAACCGGCTGAGAGCATCGCCTCGGTAATCATTTGCGGAATCCGCTCTTCCGTCAGTACATGCTTGAGAATCAGCGCGTTGGCAATGATGAACAGCAGCATGATGGTCAGCTTGCCGGCCTCAAACAGGGTGTCCTTGGTATCCTTGTGCCAGAAGACGGTGATCAGCGCGGTAAAAAAGTTGCCTCTGGTTTTGTCCGCCAGTGGTCCCATGTCCTTGTAGATGAAGTTGGCGATGAAGAAGGCGTACACCGCCGCCACCGCCGCCGCTTCGGTCGGGGTGAAGATGCCGCCGTAGATACCGCCCAGAATAATCACAATCAGCATCAGGCCCCAGCCGGCATCTTTGGCGGAATCGAATACCTCGCCCCATCCGATAAAGGGCTGTGCCGGCAGGCCCTTGACCCGGGCAGCGATATAGATGCCGATCATCAGCATCACACCGGCCAGTGTGCCGGGGACGACACCGGCCAGGAACATGCGGCCGACCGAGACATCGGTTGCCGCGGCATACACCACCATGACGATCGACGGGGGAATCAGAATGCCCAGGGTTCCGGCATTACAGATCACACCGGCCGCGAACTCCTTGGTGTAACCGGCGTTGACCATGCCGGCGATGACGATACTGCCGATGGCCACCACGGTGGCCGGAGAGGAGCCGGAGAGCGCCGCAAACATCATGCAGGCAAATACCGAGGCCATGGCCAGGCCGCCCGGGAACCAGCCCACAAGGGCGATCGCAAAACGGATGATGCGCCTGGCCACACCACCGGTGGACATGAAGCTGGAGGCGAGGATGAAGTAGGGAATCGCCAGCAGGGTATAGTGCCCCTCAAAGGCGGAAAACAGGGTCTGCGCCACCGAGGCCAGCGAGGCGTCGGAGTGTATGAACAGAAAGATGATACTGGAGAGGCCCAGGGCGACCGCGATCGGCACACCGATCAGCATCAGGCCGATGACCATGCCAAAGAGAATCATAACTGCCATGATCAATGCTCTCCTGCATGATGTTGGGGTTTCTCACTGATGGCACTCTCCACCTCATGACTGGCAATGATGGAATCCTGCTCGCCCCGGACCACTTTCCAGGCCACTTCAAGAAAGCGCAGGGTCAACAGCGCCATGCCGAGCGGCAAGGCGGCGTAGGGTATGAAGCGTGGCATCTTCTCGTAAAGCTCCCCGTCATTCAGCCAGACCGCGAAGAACTGCAGGAAATCGGGCATCGGCACATCATTGGTTTCCAGGAAGGCGCGCTTGGTGGCAAAGGCATACCAGTAGTCCCAGGAGCCGATCAGCAACAGGATGGCAAAGGCCAGGCAGGCGCTGATCGAGAGCAGAGCCATCACCCGGCGCGTCTTGGGAGAGGCCATGTTGATCACCACGTCGACGCCAATATGGAACTGCTTTTTCACCCCGTAGGAGCAACCCATCAGCACCAGCCAGGCGAACAGAAAAACCGTCGTCTCCAGGGCCCATAGAATGTTGTTGTTGAAGATATAGCGGGCGATCACGTTGGAGAAGGTGAGCATGGTCATCAGGCCGAGACAGATGGCTATCGAGGTCTCCTCGATCTGATCCAGGGCTCTGGCGAGCCGGGTCCGGGGGGGTAAGGGATGCATCAAAGCCTCCATGAAGGCGGTTGAATCTGGGTTTGGATCAAAAAGAGGCGACCGCCTGGGGCGGTCGCCTGATTACAGCATAAAGCTGTTATTTATTATTGGCTGCCTCGGCGGCTTCGATCAGATCGGCACCGATATCATCTTCAAACTTCTTCCAGACCGGCTTCATGGCATCGACCCACTCCTGCCGCTGTTCCGGGGTCAGGGTACGTACTATGCCGCCGGCATCGATGATGCGCTGTCTGCTCTGGGCATTCACCTTGGCGGACTCGGCGTTACGAGACTCGGTCACCTCCTTCAGGATCTGCGAGAGCTGGCCGCGAATATCGGCGGGCAGGCTGTCCCACCACTCTGTCGAGGTGACCACCAGGTAGTCCAGGATGCCGTGGTTAGTGGCGGTCACGCCGTCCTGCACCTCGAAAAATTTCTTGCCGTAAATGTTGGACCAGCTGTTCTCCTGGCCATCCACCACCTTGGTCTGCAGTGCCCCGTACACCTCGCTGAAGGCCATCTTCTGCGGGTTGGCGCCCAGCTGTTCGAACTGGGCCACCAGCACATCGGACGCCTGGACCCGGAACTTCAGGCCCTTGGCGTCTTCCGGGTGGATCAGCGGACGGTTGGCAGAGAGCTGCTTCATGCCGTTGTGCCAGTAGGTAAGACCGAGCAGGCCGCGTTTTTTCATCGAATTTTTCAGTTTTTCACCGGCCGGCGAGTTCTGGAAGCGGTCCACCGCATCCACATCCTCGAACAGGAACGGCAGATCGAAAATACGGAACTTCTTGGTGAATTTTTCGAACTTGGAGAGCGAGGGCGCGGCCAGTTGCACGTCGCCATTCAGCATCGCCTCCAGCACCTTGTTGTCGTCATACAGGGTGGAGTTCGGGAAAACCTGCATACAGGCTTTGCCGTTCATCTCGGAATTGACCCGGCTCTCCAGCAGGGAGGCGGCGATACCTTTGGGGTGTTTGTCGCTATTGGTCACGTGGCTGAACTTGATCACCAGTTCGCCGGGGTCGCAGTTGGCGAAGGCAGCTGAAGCTGAGAGTGTGAGTGCTGCGGTGACGGCGAGGCCGATCAGAGTTTTGTGCATGGGATTCCTCCTGGTTGGAATTTACTGGTCCAGGCCGGGCGCCTCTTCGGAAAAAATCGGATGCCCGGTTGGTCCTGTAAATTTAGCAAAGGAGATGCCAAAAGCCATGGCATGGCCAAAAATGAATATAACCCATTGACCTTTATGGTTTAAAAAACCACCCGGTTTCCGATGAAGCGGTGAGAATGGGTGGTTCCCCACCCATTTGTGGTGACGGAATGGCTGGATTACCGCCAAAATGGGCACATCCTTGTGCCGCTGCGTCCGCTGAATGGATCGGCGGCTCCTTAGTCAGCAGTGCGCCGTGGATGCTATACTCACGAGCCTCCCGGCGGGAGGCTCGATTCATTCAAGCGGAGCAGTCTGTTATGTCCAGCGAAGTCATCAAACCCGGAAAATTTGTATCCCTCACCTACCACATCACCGACATGGATGGGAATGTGCTGGAGCAGAACGATATCCCTGTCAGCTATGTGCATGGCGGCGAAACCGAACTGATCGGCAGCATGGACAAGGTGATTGCCGGCAAGGGTGTGGGTGACGAGGTGGAGATGATCGTGGAGCCGGAAGACGGCTTCGGTGAACATGACCCGGAACTCACCTTTACCGACGATATCGACAATGTACCGCCCCAGTTCCGCCAGCTCGGTGCCGAGGTGCAGATGCAGAATCAGGAGGGTGAGGCGCGCACCTTCTACGTCAGCAAGATCGAAGGTGACAAGCTGACCGTGGATGGTAATCACCCGCTGGCGGGCAAAACCCTGAAAGTGATGGTAAAGATCGTCGAGGTGCGTGACGCTACTATAGATGACATGACCCCTCCCGGGGGCGGCTGTTCCATCAACTGATCGGCCACCGGACGAACAGAGCGCGAATCTTAAGAGAGATGACTATGAAGCTGGGTGTTGTGATCCTTGCCGCGGGCCAGGGGACACGGATGAAATCTTCACTGCCCAAGGTGTTGCACTGCATCGCCGGCCGGCCGCTGGTGGGGCACGTCATTGATACGGCCGAGGCGCTGGGCGCCGACAAGGTGGCGGTGGTGTATGGTCATGGCGGCGACCGGGTACAGCAGGCGATTAATGATCCGGACCTGATCTGGGTGGAGCAGGCAGAACAGCTCGGCACCGGGCATGCCGTCGAACAGGCGATGTTCGCCATGGCCGACATGGACCGGGTGCTGGTGCTCTATGGCGATGTTCCCCTGATCACCCAGGCGACTCTGAACAGCCTGATTCAACAATCCCGCGACAGCGCGCTGGCCCTGCTCACCGTCACCCTGGATGACCCCGGTGGTTACGGACGCATCGTGCGGGTGGAGGGACATGTCACGCGGATTGTGGAACAGAAGGACGCCTCGGAAATCGAGCAGCGCATTCGCGAAATCAACACCGGTATTCTGATTGCCGACCGGGCAAGACTTTCCGGCTGGCTTGGCCGGCTGGAGAGCAACAACGCCCAGGGCGAGTTCTATCTCACCGATATTGTGGCCATGGCGGTGGATGAAGGGATCGAAGTCAAGACCACCCACCCTGCGGATACCTATGAAGTGGAAGGGGTGAATGACCGGGTACAACTGGCCGCCCTGGAACGCCGCTATCAACAGGGACAGACTGAGACGCTGATGCGCCAGGGAGTCACCCTGCGCGACCCGGCCCGCTTCGACCTGCGTGGGCGCCTGCAGAGCGGTCAGGATGTGGAACTGGATGTGAATGTGCTGATCGAGGGTGAAGTCAGCCTCGGCAACGGTGTCCGGGTGGGGGCCAACACGGTGATCCGTAACAGCCGCATCGCCGATGGTGTCTGGATCAAGGAGAACTGTGTGATCGAGGATGCGGTGATCGGGGCCGACTCCATCATCGGACCCTTTGCCCGGCTGCGCCCGGCCACTACCCTGGCGGAGCGGGTGCACGTAGGCAACTTTGTGGAAATCAAAAAGAGCGATGTGGCCGCCGGCAGCAAGATCAACCACCTCAGCTATATCGGCGATGCCACTATCGGCCGCTCGGTGAATGTGGGTGCAGGAACCATCACTTGCAACTATGATGGCGTGAACAAGTTCCGCACCGTAATCGGCGACAACGCCTTCATCGGTTCGGATACCCAGCTGGTGGCGCCGGTCGAGATCGGTGCGGGCGCCACCATCGGTGCCGGCTCCACCATCACTCGCGATGCCCCGCCGGAGACCCTGACCCTGAGCCGTGCAAAACAGATCACGCTCAAGGGCTGGAAGCGCCCGGAAAAACCGGGTGACTAAGGACAGCGCCTCTTCGACAGATTGGCCTGTGATATTCTCGCAGGCACGCAATGACTTGAATAAACAGTGCTGCTGAAGGGAACGGAATCGGCGCCATGCAGCAAGGGCGCCGTTGTGGGATATGCGCACTGGCCCCCTGCTTTCTTGGCGTCTTTGCGGGAGTTTTAAAACATAAGGGTTGAGTATCAAATTGAGCTTATTTGATCCATCCTATCCTGGCGCAAAAAAGCGCGATAGCGATTTACTTTGATAACGATGATTTCTTCATCACACCCTCGGCAAGCAAAAAAGGAAAACCGAATATGTGTGGCATTGTGGGTGCCGTGGCCCGGCGAAACATCACCCCCATCCTGATTGAAGGATTGCGGCGGCTGGAATACCGGGGTTATGACTCCGCCGGCATCGCCATCCGCGACAGCGCCGGCCGTATCCAGCGCATCCGCTCCGTCGGCAAGGTCGCCTCCCTGCAGCAGCGCATGGAGGAGTGCCCCATCGAAGGCGAGCTGGGTATTGCCCACACCCGCTGGGCCACCCACGGCATGCCGGCCGAGCGCAACGCCCATCCCCACATGAGCGGCGAGCAGGTGGCGGTGGTGCATAACGGCATTATCGAAAACCACGCCGAACTGCGCGAAGAGCTGAAAGCCAGGGGCTACCAGTTCTCATCCGAGACCGATACCGAAGTGATTGCGCACCTGATGGCGGATGCCCTGCAGGCCGGCAACGATCTCTGTGGGGCATTCAGATCGGTGGTCAAGCGATTAGTAGGCGCTTACTCCCTGGCCGTCGCCAGCCCCGATGACCCGGACCGGATCGTGGTGGCCCGGGCCGGCTCGCCGCTGGTGATCGGCCTGGGTGATGGAGAGAATTTTGTCGCCTCCGACGTGTTTGCCCTGCTCGCCGAGACCCAGCGCTTCATCTTCCTGGAAGAGGGCGACCTGGCCGACGTGCGCCGTGAGGGGGTGCAGATATTCGACAGCGAAGGCCACCCGGTAGAGCGTCAGGTGGTCAACTCCAAATTGAACCCGATGGCTACCGACAAGGGCGCCTACCGCCACTACATGCTGAAAGAGATTTTCGAGCAGCCCGCCGTGGTGGCCGAGACCCTGGAGGGACGCATCCACAAGGGGCGCCTGCTGGAGGAGAGCTTCGGCTACGAGACCAAATCGCTGCTGGACCGGACCAGGCGCATCCAGATCATCGCCTGCGGCACCTCCTACCACGCCGGCATGGTGGCGCGTTACTGGTTCGAAGAGGTTGGCATCCCGTGTAATGTGGAGGTGGCCAGCGAATACCGCTACCGCAAATCTGTTGTTTCACCGGATACCCTGTTCGTCACCATCTCCCAGTCGGGCGAGACCGCCGACACCCTGGCCGCCCTGCGTGGCAGCCGGGAACAGGGTTATCTCGGCAGCCTGGTGATCTGCAACGTGCCGGAAAGCTCCCTGGTGCGCGAATCCGGCGTGGCGTTGATGACCCGCGCCGGTCCCGAGATCGGCGTCGCCTCCACCAAGGCGTTCACCACCCAGCTGGTGGCCCTGCGGCTGCTGGTACTGGCGCTGGCCCGTCGCCAGGGCATCGATCCGGAACAACTCACCGAATGGGTGGAAGAGCTGCACGCCCTGCCCCGTCAGATGGAAGTGGCACTGCAACTCAATGAGAAAATCGAACAGATGGCCGCCGGCTTTGCCGAGCGCAGCCACGCCCTGTTCCTGGGCCGCGGTCCCTTCTATCCCATCGCCATGGAGGGGGCGCTGAAACTGAAAGAGATCTCCTACATCCACGCCGAGGCCTACCCCGCCGGTGAGTTGAAACACGGCCCGCTGGCCCTGGTGGACGCCGAGATGCCGGTGGTCTGCGCCCTGCCCGACGATCCACTGCTGGAGAAGGTGCTCTCCAACCTGCAGGAGGTGCGCGCCCGCGGCGGTGAACTGTTCCTGTTCAGTGACAAGCGGGTAAAGATCGAGCTGGACAACTACCAGAGCCTCACCCTGGACGACATCTGCCCCACCACCGCCCCCATCGTCTACACGGTGCCGCTGCAACTGCTCTCCTATCACGTCGCCCTGCTCAAGGGCACCGACGTGGATCAGCCACGAAACCTGGCCAAGTCGGTGACGGTCGAGTGATTGGGCGAAGATGAAAGCCTTTTGTGGGGATTAGTGGTTAGGGGAATAACTTCTACATGGACATAGCAATCTAAAGGGACAGAAGATGATGAGCTCTGTAGAAAGGAAGAGTATTCTCCGCCTTCCATGGATGTGCGAAACTCGCTCAAGTTGCCATCAATAAACCGAACACATAATTAAAAATGCGAAGTACGCACTACATATCTTCCAGAGAGAATTTAGGGGCAGGTCGATGAGTCATATGCATGAGGCGTTGGCTGCCAAGGTCCTGGAATGGCGGGAGTCGGGTTATCCATTCAAGGAGTTTCCCGCAATCGCCGAGATCCTTCACTTCGCTTGGGAAGATGATCAGCGCGGGCAGCTCAGATTTCTGCGTAAAGCGCAGTTCCAGGCACTGGAGACATACTGGTATCTGCGGCTTGTCTTGGGAACGCCGACAATACCGGCTTTGTATCAACAGCTGTTCCCCTCCCTTAAGGATCGCCTTCACGCCTTGGGTGTCTCTGCCAGGTTATTCGAAGAAGCAAACTATGAGTTTGATGCTCTGATTGAGCGGGTACAGACCGATAATGCTTTCGTTAGAACCCACAAGTTGGAGAGTCTTCGCGAGACCCTGGCCCTGGATTACCCCAGCTATATCCTTGCCCTGGCGATGGGTGCGGGTAAAACCATCTTGATGGGAACAATCGTTGCAACAGAGTTTGCCATGGCCCAGGAGTATCCAGATGGGCCGTTTGTTCAGAATGCGATGATCTTTGCTCCAGGCAAGACAATCATCGAGTCGTTACGGGAGATAGCCGATATACCGTTCGACCGGGTTTTGCCAGGCTGTATGTATTCTCCGTTTGCTGCCACCTTGAAACTTACTTTCACGCGAGATGGAGACAAGGAGCTGCCGGTTGTCTGGGGTAGCAGTTGGAACATCATCGTTACCAATACAGAAAAGATCCGAATTCAAAAGAGGACCGCTCGTCGTCAATCACCGCAACTGGCATTGCAACTGGCGGCGGGGGAGCAACAAGACCACGATGCCGAGATTGCCAATTTGAGACTCCAGGCCATCGCTTCACTGCCGCATTTGGCGATCTTTTCGGATGAGGCTCACCATACGTACGGCCAGAAGCTCCTCGGTAACTGGAAGACGAATAAGGAAACCGGCGAGGAAGTGTTTGTCGAGCAGGGCATAAAAAAGGTCAGGCGCACGGTTGACTACCTGGCCGAGGCAACCAACTTGATAGTCGTGGTCAATACCACGGGAACGCCCTATTTCGAGCGCCAACCATTGCGCGATGTGGTTATCTGGTATGGCCTGGGAGAAGGCATTCGTGATGGGGTGTTAAAAGAGCTGGCAAACAATATCCAGGTGTTTGACTTGGATGAGAGTGAAGCCACTCATCTTGTGGAACGCGTCGTCACCGATTTTGTCGATGAATACTGGTCTACGTCCTTGCCGGATGGTTCCCCGGCCCGGCTTGCGCTGTACTTCCCCAATACCGAGACCCTGGACGAACTGCGCCCCGCCGTGGATTCCGCGCTGGCTCTAAGGGGTGTCACTACGGCTGCGGTACTGCCGGTTCACAGCAAATCCACAGAACAGGTAAAGACCGAGTTTTATCGGGTCGCCACTGATCCAACCTCACCATATCGCATCATTCTCCTGGTGAACATGGGCACGGAAGGCTGGAACTGCCCCAGCCTGTTTGCCTGCGGCCTGGTGCGAAAGTTAAAGTCCAGCAACAATTTTATCCTGCAGGCGGCCACTCGCTGCCTGCGTCAGGTACCAGGAAATACCAAGCCCGCGCGGGTGTATGTTTCCAAAGGCAACAAGTCCATTTTGGCCAAACAGCTGGAAGAGACTTTTGGGACAACCATTGCCGAACTGAACGAACGCCAGACCGAGCGAGTGGAAAAAACCATACAATTGCGCTCGCCCTCTCTACCCCCATTGATCGTTCGCAGAAAAGTGCGCCGCTTCCAGCGGGCCGGCAGAGATGCCGACAACCCACCTTTGGTTTTAACCCAGCCAAAGGCAGAAACGCCCAAGGCAGGCTATATGGAAACCTGGACCATGGCGCAACCCCGGTCCGGCAAGGCACGGCTCACCCGGGTCGATGGTGGCGAAGATCAATTCACCATTGAGTCCATGGACTACAGTCTGTATGGCGCGGCGGCCGAGCTGGCGGCCAATTCCCATCTGCCTTTGCAAGAGCTGATATCAGCCCTGCGTAACCTTTATGGTGAACAAGGTAGCGTGCCCGAATATCACCTGAGGGAGCTGGCGCAACAGATTGAAGCGCAGCGCGCGAACTATGAAGAACGCTGGGAAGAGATTGATGTCGCCCTGGCGCTGATCAAGTCGGATGGGTTCGATTGCAAGGTAAAAGACGGTGCGCCCGTCTATACGGCGCGGGTCAGTTTTGCCAAGGACCGCGAGCACCTCTACAGGACCGCCGAAGAGTTTTCCGACACGGATCAGGCCCGGGAGACCAGCTTTCACTACGAAGGCTACAATTTCGATTCCGCTCCGGAGTCGGAATATCTGGAACGTGTTCTCAATCTGTTGCGACAGGACCCGGGTCAACTGGAAGGGGCCTGGTTTACCGGCGGTCTGACCGACCCGGGAAAAACAGAGCTGTTCGCGGAATATCTCGGTGAGGATGGGCGCTGGCACCGTTACACGCCGGATTTCGTTTTACGGCGCAAGGATGGCAAACACCTGATCATCGAGGTTAAAAAAGACGCGCTAGCCGGAGTCATCCGGGCGGACCTGGAGCGCCATGCCAGGGGCGAAAAGGCGGAGTCCACCGAGGGCCGAAAGGCCATCGCCATGAAGCGTTGGGAGGAGCTTAATCCCGACGTACTCCACTACCAGGTGATATTTGCCGACGGCACCCTGGCCCAGGACGCCCTGGATGCAACCCGTGATTTCATTCGGGGAGTGGCGGATTGAACTTGATAATTCCCAAAATGGGAACTATCATTACTGACCGGTAAGGGAATATCGGCATGGGTTTTAAAGTCCTTGGAACGGACAAGATCGACAAATTCTCCAAAAAGCACCCTCAGGCCAGACAGCCACTACTGGCCTGGCACGAGGAGGCAAAACAGGCGGACTGGAAAACATCACAGGACATCAAAAGGCGTTATGCCCATGCCAGTTTCCTAGCCGACAACCGGGTGATATTCAACATCAAGGGCAATGATTACCGACTGGTGGTGAGAGCGTTCTACCAACGTGGGCATATCATCATCGAGTGGGTGGGCACCCACGCCGAATATGACAAGCAGGTGTTCTAGGAGGGCGCTATGGGTCATCTCAAGATCATCAAAACCGACGCCGAGCACCAGGCCGCGCTGGCCGAACTCGTGCGCCTGCTGGAATCCGATCCTGCCGAAGGAACCCGCGAGGCCGATGAGCTGGAGGTGTTGTCTCTGCTTGTCGAGCAGTACGAAGCGGCCAACTATCCCTTGGAACTGCCAGAGCCGGTAGCCGCTATTCGCTTTCGCATGGAGCAGCAGGGCCTGAACCAGAAAGATCTCACCCGCTATATCGGTAGCGCCAGCAAGGTCTCCGAAGTCCTCAATGGCAAGCGGCCGCTCAGTCTGCCCATGATTCGCCGCCTGCACGACGGGTTGGGGATTCCGGCCGACGTCTTGATTCAGGAGCCGGGCGCGGTATTGGCGAATGACTGTAACTACGACTGGGGGCGCTTTCCCATTGCCGAATTGGCCAAAAAGGGCTATTTCAGGGGTTTCCGGGGGGCAGCTTCCGATGCAAGGGAGAAGGCGGCGCAGTTGATGGGTGGTTTGCTCCAGCGTGCGGGCATGTCATCGGACAGCCTCGCCTTTTGCCGCAGCACCACTCACCAGCGTGCCAACAAGCAGATGGATGCGTATGCCCTGATTGCCTGGCAAGCCAGGGTGCAGGAGAAGGCGGCGGCGGCAGAGCCGGAGCAGGACTATATCCCCGGTTCCGTCACGCCGGAGCTGCTGCGTGATGTGGCCTGCCTGAGCTGGTCCGAGCAAGGCCCGGCCCTGGTGCCGGAGTTCCTCGCCCGCCACGGCATCGCCTTCGTGGTGGAGCCGCACCTGAACAAGACCTACCTGGATGGCGCCGCCATGGTGGATGCCCAGGGTCGTCCGGTGGTGGCGCTGACGCTACGTTTTGATCGGCTGGATAATTTCTGGTTTACCCTGCTGCACGAACTGTCCCATGTGGCCCTGCATCTGGATGGCGAGCGCACCAGCTTCTTCGATGATCTGTCGCCCGCGGCCAAGATCGACAAGGTGGAGGCCGAGGCGGATAAACTGGCCCGGGAGGCCCTGATTCCTGGCGCGGTCTGGCGCAGTGCCGCTGCGCGCCGCAGCCACGATCGGGCGGATATCCATGCACTGGCGCGGGAACTGAATATTCACCCGGCGATCATCGCCGGACGTATCCGTTACGATACGGGTAACTACGCCCTGCTGAGCAAGGGCTTCCACAACAACGGTCGCGTGCGGAGCCTGTTCCCGGACGACACCGCCTAAAGGCACTGGAAAACCGATGGCAGATGATAAGAAGGTAAAGATCAGCAAGGCCAAGGGGCGTCCCATGCTCACCTGGGTGGGCAAACGACCCCTGACCAGCGTCAGGGCCTACCCGGCCCAGCACATTGAGACCTTCAGCGCCGGCGGGGAAGCGCCCTGCCCTGCACTGGCCGATCTGGAGTGGTTCGACTGGCCGGATACCTATCCCAAGGGCGGGCTGCTGTTCCACGGCGACAACAAGGATGTGCTGGCCCATCTGCTGGCCAATGGCTTTCGCGGCAAGGTGAAACTGATCTATATCGACCCGCCGTTCGACTCCGGTGCCGACTATGTGCGCAAGGTGCAGCTGCGTGGCGTGAGCGGCACCACCAAGATCGACGGCGAGGAGTACACCCTCGGGGAGCAGATCCAGTATGAGGATATCTGGGCCAACGACAACTACCTGCAGTTTATGTATGAGCGGTTGTTGATGTTGAAGGAGTTGTTGTCTGACGATGGCCTTTTATGGCTCCACTGTGATCCTAGTCGGGGACATTACTTGAAATGTGTTTTAGATGAGGTATTCAGTCAGGATAGCTATATTAATCAAGTTGTGTGGAAGCGTTCTGATGCTCATAGTGACTCTGGTCAAGGAGCAAAACACTTTGGTTCTGTGCACGATATGATATTTGTCTACTCGAAAGGTCGACCATATCAGTGGAATGACATTTACTCCCCACTCCCAGAGTCGACAGTTGAGAAGTGGTATCGAAATATTGAGGAAGGAACAGGTCGGAGATTTAACAAGGCAGACGTCACCGGGCCAGGTGGCGCGACTAAGGGAAATCCGGTGTATGAGTGGAAGGGCGTAACTCGTGCGTGGCGTTATTCGAAGGAGCGTATGAAACAGCTTCATGACGAAGGTCGACTCGTTTATTCAGCTTCAGGAATGCCATATCAGAAGCGCTATCTGGATGAGAGCAAGGGTGTTCCACTTCAAGATTGGTGGGATGATATATCAATGATCCGGGGCATACAACGAAGGGGTATTGCTCAATATCCGACAGAAAAACCTGCAAAACTCCTAGAGCGGGTTATTTCCGTGTCTACTAATCCAGGTGATCTTGTATTGGATTGTTTTCTTGGCTCTGGCACTACAGCCATAGCATCACAGAAAAGTGGCCGCCGCTGGATCGGCTGCGACATCAACAAGGGTGCCATCCAGACCACCGCAAAACGTCTCCAATCCCTGATTCGGGAGCAAGTAGAGGCTTCGGACAATGCCCCGCAAGGCGAGCTTCCCATGGCGTCTACCTCGCCAGAAAACCCAAGCCCTGCACAGCGCTCTTTCACCACCTGGCGCATCAACGACTACGACCTGCAGATACAGCACAACGAGGCGGTGCAACTGGCCTGTGACTACATGGGCGTGACCCGTACCCGGGCCGACAGTTACTTCGACGGCACCCGGGGTGGCCGGCTGGTCAGGATTGTCCCGTTCAATCATCCGTTGATGCCGCTGGATCTGGAAGAGCTGCGCGAAGAGCTGCATCGCCGTCCAGACGAGGAGCGTGATGTCGAACTGGTCTGTCTCGGTATCGAATTCAACGCCCGCGCCTGGCTGGAGGAGTACAACCGCAACCGGCCGATCAACAAGCTGCATGTCATCGAGCTGCGCACTGACAAGAAGTACGGTGGATTTATCAAGCACGCGCCCCTGACCATCAGCGCCACGGCCGAGCGGGAGGGAGACCGGTTGCGGGTCACGGTGAACGATGTGCTCTCGCCCGGTATCCTGCAGCGCCTGAACCTGGAGCAGGGAGTATTCCGGGCCCAAATCGAGGATTGGCGTGCCGTGGTCGATTGTGTGCTGATCGATCCGAACTACGATGGTGAAGTCTTCAATGTCGCCCTCAGTGATATACCGGCCCGCAAGCAGGATCTGGTGGGCGGGCAATACGAGTTGCCGGCACCGCCCGATGGCGCCACGGTCGCCATCAAGGTGATCGATATGCTGGGTGAAGAGGCCGTCGTCACACAGCAGGTGTAACCGATACTCATGCGCAAGGATGCCGACACTCACCTGACTGTAGACCTCTTCGCCGACGAGTACTCTCCGGTCAGCCGGGCCACGGATCTGCATTGGCCCGACGCACGGCGCTTTCCCCTCAATCTCACCAACAGCAAGGTGGAGGACGCGGTCCTTGCCGATATCCATGATTCTGCATCGGCCCTGCTGGTAACCGGTTATGCCTCACTGGACAGGCTGATTGATTTTGCCTCGGACGGCCCGGAGACCAGCAGGCCCAGGTTGTTGATCGGTCATGAACCCCACCCTTCGCGAAGACAATCCTATGAGTTGACAGGCGGCAGCCTGCCCCGTGAAGTGGAGCACTACTGGCTGCAACGTGGTATCTCCCTGCACCTCAGCGCCAAGTTGCTGCGCTTTATTCAGCGCCTTAAGGATGGCCATATACAGGTCCGCTACATGGCGGGGTCGTTCCCCCTGCACGCGAAGATCTATGTGGGCGACAGGGGGGCCACGCTGGGTTCCAGCAACTTCAGTGAAATGGGCATGCGCCTGCAGATGGAGGCCAATGCGCGCTTTACCACGGTAAAAGAAAGAGATCGCTACGCTGAACTGAAACAGATTGCGGAAAACTACTGGGTCATGGGGCGCGATTACAAGGAGCTGTTGATCGCGCTGTTGGAGCAGTTGTTGAAGGTGGTCTCCTGGCAAGAGGCGCTGGCGCGAGCCTGTGCCGAGTTGCTTGAGGGTGAATGGGCGGAGCGCTATCTGAGTGGTGAGTATTTAAGCGACGCAGCAAAATTGTGGCCCTCCCAAAAACAGGGTATCGCACAGGCGCTCTATGTGCTCTCCAATCAGGGCAGCGTGTTGGTGGCGGATGCCACCGGATCGGGAAAGACCCGCATGGGTGTGCATCTGGTTGGCGCGATTCAGGACCAGATTCTGCGTGAAGGCCGTATGCGTCGGGGAAAGTCCATCATGGTATGTCCGCCCGTGGTGGAACAGGCGTGGGAGCGGGAGTCCAATTTTGCCGCCGTTCCGCTCAGTACTTACTCCCATGGAAAATTGAGTCACACCCGTAGCAAGCGGCATGAACTGACCCTGGATGCGATACGTCGTGCCCAGGTGCTGTGTGTCGACGAGGGACACAACTTCCTCAGTTTTAAATCCAACCGTACACAGAATCTGTTGCGAAACCTGGCCGATCATGTATTGCTGTTTACCGCGACACCCATCAATAAGAGTGTGGTCGATCTGTTGCGTATTGCCGATATGCTGGGTGCCGATAACCTGGAACCTTCCACACTGAAAGCTTTCAAGAAAATGCTTGGGGCGAAAAATATCAATCGCACACTATCGGACCCGGAAATCGAGATGCTGCGTAAGGAGATCCAGCGTTTTACGGTTCGACGTACGAAAAGGGTATTGAATCAGTTAATTGAACGTGAACCCGAGCACTATGTGAACAAGGATGGAAATCCATGCCGCTTTCCCAAGCACAATCCGTCGATCTACCGACTTGACGAACCGGCCAGCGACTGTGCCATCGCTGAACGAATTCGTGCACTGGCGGAAACCCTGCACGGTGCAACCTATTTTGTGAAGCCTGTTGAGATGCCGGAAGTCCTCCGGCAACAGAAGAAGATCAGCGAAGAACACTTTCTGCAAGGGCGTCTCCAGGCGGCCAGAAAACTGGCGTGTTATGTCATCATGGCTTCATTGCGTTCATCGCGAGCCGCCCTGGTCGAACATATCGTGGGTACTTCCCAGGCGATCCAGGATTTCCAGATCCGCAAGTTCAGAAAGTCTAATGAGACGGGGGACGTGATTGGCAAATTAACCATGATTGCCGGGCGTCCGCCAAAAAACAGACTGTCCATCGCGCTGCCCGAATGGTTGATCGATGCGGAGAAACATCGGCGGGTGTGTGAACAGGATCGAAAACTATATGAGGAAATTTATCGGCTTGTTCATAAGTTAAGCCCTCAGAGAGAGCGACAAAAAGCGCGTCGCCTCATCTCCTTACTCAGCAGACATGATCTGCTGTTGGCCTTTGATGGTCGCCCGATCACACTGGCCTTGATTCGACAACATATCCAGGATATGGATAACAAAGTGAACACCATCCTGGCCACGGGCGACGGGGAATCCGAACGCAGCAAAGCGATGGAGGCTTTCCAGCTGGGCTCCGAGGCAAAGCGCTTGATTGGTCTATGCTCGGATAGTCTGTCGGAAGGCGTCAATCTGCAGCAGGCTTCGGTCTTGGTGCATCTGGATATGCCTACGGTGGTACGTATTGCCGAACAACGCGTTGGACGTGTTGACCGTATGGATAGCCCGCACGCCGAAATCGAAGCCTGGTGGCCTGAAGATGCCCCGGCCTTTGCTCTGACATCGGATGAACGTTTTGTCGAACGGTATGAGACGGTGGAGAGTCTACTGGGTTCCAACATGCCATTGCCCCAGGAGATGCAGCGGGAGGGCAAGCAAGTTGATATTAAAAACATCATTGCCGATTACGAAAAAGAGTCAGCGTTAGGTTTCTGGGACGGAATTCAGGACGCCTTTGAGCCTGTCCGTGGATTGGTGCAGGGTGAGGAGAGTCTGGTTGATGAAGCGTTGTATGAGCGATATCGCCATATCAAAGCGCGTGTGCTATCACGTGTCAGCTTGGTCAAGGCAGAGAAACCCTGGGCGTTCTTCTGCCTGAATGGCGGTGCCTTCAGGGCGCCTCGCTGGCTGTTTATTCCCAGCTTCATGGGGCAGCCGGTAACTGAACTTGCCGAGGTTTGTGTGCATCTGCGTGAGGCACTCGCGTCCGATATTGTGAATCTTCCGCTGGATGAGCAGGCGGTGGCTTTGCTGGATCGATTTCTAGGTCGTCTGGACGAGGCAGAGCGTACCCTGTTGCCACGCAAGAAACAGAGAGCCCTGGAAGAGATGCGACACGTTGTCGGGGTATTGGCAGAGGATGCGGCGAAACAGCAGTGCCAGGAGATGGCCGACCATTATTCCGAGCTGATCGGCATGCTGGATAGGAACCTGCCGAATTATCAGCCGGATTGGGATGAGGTGGCCGGTCGCTGGCTCGATGTCATACGGCCGGTCTGGTTTGAAATGCTGAACCAGCCTAGGCGGCAGAAGCCACTGTTATTGAAGGATATTCGAAAACCTCTGCTATCACAGCGGGACTGGCTTGCCGAGGAAATATTGACAAAGTTTCGTGAGTTTCCCGTGTTGCCGGGACCAGAAGAGCGAGTAAGGGCCTGCATTATCGGTGTCGCATAGCTGTGTTTGTCATCTTGCTTCACCGAAAAAAACTGGCTTCCGCCGTAACGTGATTCTCGTAATCCAAGTATCCAGGATACACCCATGACTTTTATACTTAGCTTGACCTGCGGAGAAACCAAGCCAAACTTGAGGACAAAGAGCGGATGATTTCCACTTGTGATGAGATCGAAACGGCCTGAATGGCTACTTGATGGTTGACAAGTAACGGGTTTGCTAATGCACTGATGTGACTGCGTAAATTCGGTACCGGTGATTGGCATAAATCCGGTGAGATCCTGCAGCGATGAGGCAACCGCTAAATTCAGATACAACGAGAGGATGATGGCAAAAGATAAGCTCGTAAAAACATCCGGCCGTTCGGAAATTGACGCCTTTCTGCATAAAGTGGCCACCACACCGGTGCGGAAGCCGGCGGGCCGAACCGGCCGGCTGATATTTGCCATGGACGCCACGGCCAGCCGGGAGCCCACCTGGGACCAGGCCTGCCATATACAGGCCCAGATGTTTGAAGAGACCGCGGCGCTCGGCGGTCTTAGCATCCAGTTGTGTTATTACCGGGGATTCAACGAATTCAACGCCAGTGACTGGTTGTCCAATAAAACGGACCTGCAGCAGCGCATGCTGGCCGTACGCTGTCTGGGGGGGCACACCCAGATACGCAAAGTTCTGCGGCATGCCCTCACGGAAACCAGGCAGAAAGCGGTGGATGCGGTGGTTTTTGTCGGAGATTGCCTGGAAGAGGAGGTTGATGAACTTTGTCAACTGGCAGGCGAGTTAGGCCTGCATAACGTGCCGGTGTTCCTGTTTCAGGAGGGGGATTACGCGGTTGCGAAACGCGCATTCAAACAGATAGCCCGGCTGACCGATGGCGCCTATTGCCCGTTTGATGCCGGTAGCGCCCAGCAACTGCGTGACCTGCTGAGCGCGGTTGCCGTCTATGCGGCAGGAGGGCGCCGGGCGTTGGAAAACTTCAGCAAGGCGCGGGGGGGAGTGACCAGGTTGCTCACCCGCCAGATCAATAAGGGCTAGTCGAGGCACGTATCTTCGCCGCCATGCCTGCAGACCGCAAGCTGGCCGATCATCCTCCATACGCCAGTGGAAAGCGGAAGCTTTCTGCCTGGCCAATCGTTAGAATATTTCAACAAGGGGCGGCGGACCGCCTTATTGGATTGGGTTTCCCATGGATATCCTTCGGCGACAAGGCGTTTAAGTGCCCGTGCGTATACTGATTATTCTGGCGGCGGTTGTCGGTTTATATATCGCGTATCGCCGGTTTCTCAAACTACCCCCGAAAACCCGGCTGCAGGCGGCTGCGGTGACCCTCGGCATCCTGTTCATCGCGCTGGCGGCAACCGGTCGCCTGAACTGGGTGTTTGCGCTGGTGGGCGCGTTATTGCCGTTTGCCCGGCGACTGCTGTTGCTGCTGGGTTATCTGCCGTTTATCCAGCGCATCTACAGGCAGTTCAAGAGCGGGCAGGCCGGACAGCAGCCATCCGCCGGCCAGCAGTCAATCGTCGAAACCCGCTTTTTAAGAATGACCCTGGACCACGATACGGGTGAGATGAACGGAAATGTGCTGGAAGGTGCCTTTACCGGCAAGAGTTTGCACCAGCTTACGCTCGATCAACTTCTGGAACTGTTGACCGAATGTACCCGGGAAGATGCGGAGTCTGCACAACTGCTGCGTGCCTATCTGGGCCGGGTCCATGGCGATGAGTGGCAACAGTCGGAAGCAGACCCCCAGGCAGCGGAGGCCGCCGGTGGGATGACGCATCGCGAGGCGTATGAAATTCTTGGACTGGAAGAGAGCGCCGGCGAGGAGGAGATCCGGGCGGCACACCGCAGCCTGATGCAGAAGCTGCATCCTGATCGCGGCGGCTCCACCTATCTCGCCTCGAAGATCAATCAGGCCAAGGATGTGCTGCTGGGTAAACAGCAAGTGCACTAACGGCCCGGGTAAGTCGGGTGCCGGTGGCTTGGTAAGACGGTCGAGTCATTTGTCCTGTTCAACGCCGGGTAGAAGGAGAACCGTGGTTTGCCCTGGCGTCCAAATAATCGCGAGATAGATAAAGCCCACTGATCAAGTCGGGAAGAAATCACCATGAAAGATGACATATTTGAAAATTCATACGGCTATTATATGGAGGATATCCGCATGGCTATGGAGGCGATTGCCTCAGCGACCATGTTTTAATGAGCGCATGGTGCGTGGTATGTTGTCGGCCAGTCGCTGGTCGGCAGCAGGTTGCCAGGGTCCAGGCACTGCGTCGAAATACATAAAGGAGAATCAAGTGCAAACAGCTGATAAGGCAAGCGCGTTTATATTGGGCGCGTTTATATTCGTTGGATTGTCTGCATTGGGTTATCTGTTAGGTAATGCGGCGATTGAATTCAAGCAGTACGACCGCAGTGTGACGGTTAAAGGACTATCCGAACGCGAATATGACGCCGATATCGTCATCTGGCCCATTCAGTTCTCTGCAGCAGGAAATGATCTGGAAAGCCTGTACGATTTATTGGAAGAGAATACGGCAAAAATCAGAACGTTCCTTGTAAAGAACGGGATTGGCGCAGACGAAGTGACTTTTTCATCACCCGCTATAACTGACAAATCGGCGCAGCAATATGGCAACAATGCCAAGCCGGAGTTCCGTTATACAGCCTTTCAAACGGTCACCGTTTATTCAAAAAATATCCAGTCAGTACGGTCCCTGATGGGTTCATTATCAGCGCTTGGCAAGCAAGGTATTGTCTTTACCGGAGGCAATTACGAGTCACAGACAGAATACATCTTCACCCGATTAAATGAAGTTAAGCCGGAGATGATTGAAGAGGCCACTACAAAGGCGCGCGAGGTTGCGGAGAAATTCGCATCGGATTCTCAAAGCCGGTTGGGAAAGATCAAGAGAGCATCACAAGGGCAGTTCAGCATAACTGCACGAGACAAAAATAATCCACATATAAAGAAAGTTCGGGTGGTGTCCACGGTCGAATATTATTTATCGGATTAAGGATAAAAGGCCCCATTCAAATGACGCATTTTCCGTCACTCATCAGTGTGCTGGGTAATGGAAAATATTGAGGACAGGTAAATCATACGCCACGAAGTTTGTTTCCCTCTTGCCGCGGAGTAGTCAGTCCTTAACCATGAAAAAGCCGGGGAACCATCTTGAATTGGGGTGAAATCGCTTCGGCAGCGGTTACGCTGTTTCTGATTATGGACCCACTGGGTAATGTGCCGGTATTTAATGCCGTACTTTCAAAACTGGACCGGCGCCGCCGCACCGCAGTTGTTGCCCGCGAGTTGCTGATAGCACTGGGTGTCTTGCTGGGGTTTCTGCTCGCCGGTAACGCTATACTCGGATTCCTTGGGTTGACCCAGCCTTCGCTGAGTATCGCCGGAGGAATTCTGCTTTTTATTATCTCGTTGCGGATGATCTTTCCTGCCCATGTGACAGATGATGAGTCGGACTATGAAGATCCGTTCATCGTGCCGCTGGCCGTTCCCCTGATAGCCGGCCCGTCTACCATCGCCGTGCTGCTGCTCCTGAGTTCCAACCAGCCCGGGCAGATTGTTGAATGGAGCATAGCGTTACTGCTGGCATGGGTGGGCGTGACCCTTTTGCTGGTCGTCTCGCCCTACCTGCTCTCGTTTATTGGTACGCGCAGTGCACGGGCCCTGGAGCGTCTGATGGGTATGATTCTGGTGATACTGGCCACGCAGATGTTGTTGGACGGCATCCGGGATTTTGTGGAAAGTCTCTGATAGGTTTGGTATGTCACCTGAGTCTGGTCGTATACTCTTGATGAGACCCTGCTAATCCAGGTCTGTCTACCAGGCAACAGACAATCAGCGAGGCGCCGGATGAATACCCCGATGAAATCAATATTAATGCTGCTCATGACCTTTCTGCTGGTCTCCTGTGTTCAACAGGCGATCAGGGACCGGTCCTCGCCCTTCTATCAGGTGCCGGTGGGCAGCCGCCTGATCCTCAACCAGCCAGTCGAGATCAAGGTCGGGCATACCCGCCGGTTTGTTCAGAGTGGCGCAGTAATGGATTTTTCCGATCTCGACCAGTATCGGCCGAGTTGCAGCTTTGAAGTGCGGGATCTGCGGCAGGAGTTGCAGCAGATCCTTCCGGACAGCTTTACCGTGGTGAAGGTGCAACAGGGCCAGACCGAGATTGTCGGACAGCCCCATCTGCAGGTGGCCGGACTCGGACTGCTCTCGTTCTCTCATTGGGGTGGGGGCCAACCCATGGTGGCCCGATACTACGACCTCTGGCTTGCGTCCGATCAACAGCCCAACGTGATGCGTCTGCGCTGTTTTGGTTCCATGGCCGACCTCTCGGAGGCGCAACTGCCGCTGTTCATGGAGATCGAGGCAGCGCTGGGGGCAATTGCCACCATCGAAATATAGATCATAGAGGCCGCCCTGCAGGGGCGCATCGGCATTGGCTTGCCTGATTATCCATCCGGCTCAGCCATCGGCAGGGAAAAGAGTAGCCGCGAATGGACGTAAATGAACGCGAATCCTTTGATTTCCCAACTGCCTCATCGCCTGGCCGGCAGGACACCGTTGGTTTTCGGGGAGCGACCTGTGCTGTTACGCCAGGCCCAGATAACTGATTTTATTACCGTTTTCGCATATCCCTGCACCACTCCCCGCGTTGATGCGCGGCTTTATAAACGCTATCCCGCCCTGGCTGAGCTTTGTGGGTAACCCGGTTGGCTTATGTGGTAAATTAACCCTATAAGACCGGTGTTGTTTTCAGTCCCTGGATTGCCTGGCAGATCAAGAGTAAGGGGCTGTTTCCGGGGTCACCTTAGCGAGAGTTGCAGGCCAGTCCCAGCGATGTTGATAACCGAAATTCTGTCCCGTAACGGACGCATGTATGCCGATGAGATTGCGCTGGTGGAGCGTGATCCAGCCGCTGGCAGCCGACGGGAGATCAGCTGGCGCAGGTTTGATGATGAAGCGAACCGTTTCGCCAACGCGCTGATAGCCCAGGGTGTGAGACCGGGTGACCGGGTGCTGCACCTGATGATGAACGCCATCGAGTGGCTACCCGGCTATTTCGGCATACTGCGGACAGGCGCCATTGCCGCACCGCTCAATTTCCGTTTCGAGGCTGAGATCATCCAGCGCTGCAATGAGATTGCCGAAGCCCGTGTACTGCTGTTCGGGCCGGAATTCACTGCCCGTATACAGGCGGTGAAAGCGGCGCTGGACCGGACCATCCGGCACTACGTCTATGTCGGGCCAGAGCAGGTGCGGCCCGATTTTGCGGTGGCTTATGCCGATTTTGTCAGTGGGGCCGCCGCCGTGCCGCCACCGGTGGATCTGGATATCAGCGATGCGGCGGCGCTCTACTTTACCTCCGGCACCACCGGTCTGCCCAAGGCGGTCAGCCTGACCCACCGTAACCTGGAACACGCCTGCTATGTGGAGAACCAGCATCATCGGCAGACGCATGAAGACAATTTTCTCTGTATCCCGCCGCTCTATCATACCGGCGCCAAGATGCACTGGTTCGGTAATTTCGTGGTGGGCGCCCGTGCGGTTCTGCTGAAGGGCGCACGCCCGGAGTGGATCCTGCAGGCGGTCTCTGAAGAGCAGGCCACCATCGTCTGGTTGCTGGTTCCCTGGGCCCACGATATTCTGATTGCCTGGGAGAATGGTGAGCTCGACTTCGGCCGCTATCGACTGGATCAGTGGCGCCTCATGCACATCGGCGCCCAGCCGGTCCCGCCCAATCTGATCAAGGCCTGGCGAAAGCTGTTTCCCCATCACGAGTACGATACCAACTATGGCCTGACCGAAAGCAGCGGTCCCGGCTGTATCCATCTCGGCTTGGGCAATACGCATAAAATCGGCGCCATCGGCAAGCCCGGCTTTGATTGGGAGGCCGCGATTGTTGATGAAAATGGAAATCGTCTGCCAACCGGCCTGTCCGGTGAGCTGCTGGTCAAGGGGCCGGGGGTGATGCGGGGCTATTACCAAAATCCCCAGGCGACCGCCGAGACGATCCGCAACGGCTGGCTGCATACTGGTGATATCGCCCGGATGGATGCCGATGGCTTCATCTGGCTGGTGGATCGGAAGAAGGACCTGATCATTACCGGCGGTGAAAATGTCTCTCCGCTGGAGGTGGAGCACTATTTTCTTGAACACCCGAGCATTCAGGATATCGCGGTGATCGGCACACCGGACCAGCGCCTGGGTGAACGGGTGACGGCAATCATCCAGCTCAAGGAGGGCCGTACCCTGTCGGAGCAGGAGTTGCTGGCCTATGCCGAGCGGCTGCCCCGATACAAGCGACCCAGAAGATTCCATTTCGATAGCGTGCCGCGCAATGCCACCGGCAAGATCGAGAAGCCGCTGTTGCGGGCGCGTTATGGAGTGGTGGTTGAGATGTAGCGGCGGCCCCTGGAAATTCGCAGCTGAAGCCGCTCCTACCGATACGGCTGGTCGCCGGTGTGGGTTTGATCTGTAGGAGGCCCGCCCCGGGCCGAATTCGCGGCGAGGGCGCCGCTCCTACCGGGCAAATTGCCAAGCCTAATCGTCGTTGGGACAGAGCCAAAAAAAACGGGCATGACGCGATCAATACCCGTTAGGTTCCATCCCGGAATCCCATGCTGCGTGCTCCCTCACGCGGGATTTATTGTTAATCCGAATGCAGTGTCTGGTCGGTTCCTTTTCATTGCACTCGGCTTCCTTATAAAACCATACAATCAGTACCGGTATGATCATGGTCAATTAAACAGGTTCGCGCCCTCTTTCCTCAGCTTTATAGGCAGGTGGTCGTGATCCAGGACAACCACTGTTAAGATAACAAGATGGACGTTTCGCATATTCTTGATGGCCTGAATGATGCCCAGCGGGAGGCGGTCTCCGCCCCGCCGGGCGGCATGCTGGTGCTGGCGGGTGCCGGCAGTGGCAAGACCCGGGTACTGGTACACCGTATCGCCTGGCTGTTGCAGGTGGTGGGAGCGGCGCCCTGGAATATTCTGGCTGTCACCTTCACCAACAAGGCCGCGCGGGAGATGAAGGGGCGGATCGAGACCCTGCTGGGCCAGCCGGTGGGCGGTATGTGGGTGGGGACTTTTCATGGCCTGGCGCACCGCCTGCTGCGTGCCCACTGGAAGGATGCGAACTTGCCGCAGAGTTTCCAGATACTCGATTCCGACGATCAGTACCGCATGCTCAAGCGCCTGCTCAAGGCGATGGACCTGGATGAGGCGCGCTGGCCGCCGCGCCAGGCACAGTGGTTCATCAACGGGCGCAAGGATGAGGGGGTTCGGCCTCAGCACATGGACGATGGCGGCGACCCCTACCAGCGCACCATGATCCGTATCTACAGTGAATATCAGGCCGCCTGTGAGCGGGGTGGCGTGGTGGATTTTGCCGAATTGCTGTTGCGCGCCCATGAGCTGTTGCGTGATCGGCCGGACATCCTGCATCACTATCGGGAGCGTTTTCAGCATATCCTGGTGGATGAGTTCCAGGACACCAACACCATCCAGTATGCCTGGCTGCGGCTGCTGGCGGGAGAACAGAACCATCTGTTTGCCGTCGGTGATGACGATCAATCCATTTATGGCTGGCGCGGCGCCCGGGTGGAACACATCCGGGACTTCCACAAGCACTTTCCGACCGCTCCGCTGCTGCGCCTGGAGCAGAACTACCGCTCCACGGCTACTATCCTCAAGGCGGCCAATGCGGTGATCGCCAACAACCCTTCCCGGCTGGGCAAGGAGCTCTGGACCGACGGTGACGACGGTGAACCGATCCAGCTCTACAACGCCTTCAACGAGGTGGATGAGGCGCGCTTCGTGGTGGAGCGGATTCGCCACTTTACCGGGGAGGGCCATCGGCGCGATGAGTGTGCCATCCTCTACCGCTCCAATGCCCAGTCACGCCAGTTCGAAGAGGCGCTGATCCAGGCCCAATTGCCCTACCGGGTCTACGGTGGCCTGCGTTTCTTCGAACGGGCCGAGATCAAGGATGCCCTCGCCTACCTGCGCCTGCTGGCCAATCCCCAGGAAGACCCCGCATTTGAGCGGGCGGTCAATCAGCCGCCCCGGGGTATCGGTCCGCGTACGCTGGATGCGGTGCGCGCCCATGCCCGCGACTTCGGCTGCTCCCTGTGGCAGGCGGCCCATGAACTGGTTCAGGGGGGCGGCATGACCAAGCGTGCGGCCAGTGCACTGAAGGGCTTTCTTGAGCTGATCGCTGAACAGCAGGCGAGTGTATCGGGACTCTCTCTGCACGAAATGGCTGATCAGGTAATCTCGGCGGTCGGTCTGGCGGAGCATTTCCGCAAGAGTCGCGATGGCAAGGGCCAGGACCGCGTGGAGAACCTGGATGAGTTGGTCAATGCGGCACGCGAGTTCACCTACGAGGTGGCCGAGGATGAGGACGAGCTGGACCCGCTGTCGGCCTTTCTCGCCCATGCCGCACTGGAGGCGGGCGAGAATCAGGGGGACCCGTTTGAAGACTGTGTCCAGTTGATGACCCTGCATTCGGCCAAGGGGTTGGAGTTTCCCCTGGTGTTCATCGCCGGTGTGGAGGAGAAGTTGTTCCCCCACAGCATGTCGGCGGAAGATCCGGAGCGGCTGGAGGAGGAGCGGCGCCTCTGCTACGTGGGCATGACCCGGGCCATGCAGCAGCTCTATCTCACCTATGCGGAGAGCCGCCGTCTGCACGGCAGCGACTCCTATCCCCTCCCCTCCCGTTTTCTGCGCGAGATTCCCGCCGAACTGATTCGTGAGATCCGCTCCCGGCCGCAGATCAGCCGTCCGGTCTATGGCGCCTCCTCAAGCGACTTTGCCGATACGGTGGGGGGGTATCAGCTGGGCCAGCGGGTGCTGCATCCGAAGTTTGGCGAGGGGGTGGTGCTGAATGCCGAGGGTCAGGGCGCTAGCGCACGGATCCATGTCAATTTTGAACAGGTCGGCGCCAAATGGCTGGTGCTGGCCTATGCCAATCTGCAGCCGGTCTGAGCGCTTTCCGCAAGACTATTTTCCGTTCTGCACCGCCTGCAGTGGTGGACCGAGGATTTTTTCCACGGCATGGACCAGCTCCCTGGCGGAGAGCGGTTTGACATAGGTGGCCGTGGCCACCGGTTTGGAGAGCGGGATAAATTCTGGATAGGCGGAGACCACGATCACCGGGATTTTGAAGTGGCCGATCAGCTTGAAAATACCTTCCAGGCCGTCATGGTCCGGCATCACCAGATCGGTAATGATCAACGCCGGGTGGTATTTTTCTACCAGGCTCAGGATGTCGCCGCTATTGTCCGCCTGAACTACCGCATAATGCCGCGCCTCCAGCGACAGGCTGTAATACTCCCTTAACGGCACGTCATCTTCTATCAATAACAACGTGTTCTCAGCCATCGATCTGTCCCTTTATCTCAATCTGTAGTTGATACCGCCGATTGGAATTCGTCCCTAACCAGTATGGCAGAATTTCCGTGACCGGATATTTCAGCCGTACTCTGCCTCAGAATGGTGCTTCCGATCGGTAGGTAACGGGTTGTTGGGTCAGCGGATGGCGCAGCGACAGCTCACAGGCGTGCAGCAGCAGGCGCGGAGCCTTCCGTCGCGATTCAGGGTCGGCATACAGGTTGTCGCCCAGTATCACATGACCGATGGCAAGCATGTGCACCCGTAACTGATGTGAGCGGCCGGTTTCCGGGATCAGTTCCACCCGGCTGCTGTCATCCCCGGGCCGGTAGTTCAACAACCGATAGTGGGTGATGGCGGGTTTGCCGATGGCGTGGTCCACTTTCTGCCGGGGCCGATTCGGCCAGTCGGCGATCAGGGGCAGGCGGATAGTCCCGCAGGGTCGAGCGAGGCGGCCGTTGACCACGGCGACATAGCGCTTACCGATCTCCCGTTGCTGAAACATTCGGTTCAGGGTGCGGTGCATTGCCTTGCCGCGTGCCATCACCATGATGCCGGAGGTGCACAGGTCCAGGCGGTGCACGACCAGGGCGTCCGGGATTCGTGCCTGTACCCGCAGGGCGAGGGAGTCCTGTTTTTCGACGCCCCGGCCGGGTACCGAGAGCAGGCCGCTCGGCTTGTTCAGGATCAGCAGCGCCGCGTCCTGATGGATGATTTCAAGGCCGTTGTCCGGTGGCGGCAGGTAGCTTCCGAATTCCGCGGAGATCATTGTTTCAATCCAGCCGGGCCAGATAGGGGTCCTGCCAGAAAGCCCTTTCAACCATGCCCGGTCTATTCCATGCGCAGCACTTTACCCGGATTGAGCAGGTTATCCGGGTCCAGGCTCTGTTTGATCTGGCGCATCAGCACCACACCCTCCGGGTTCTGCTCCTCCAGAAACCGGATCTTGCCCTGACCAATGCCGTGCTCGCCGGTGCAGGTGCCCTCCATGGCCAGGGCGCGGCGCACCAGGCGGTGGTTCAACGCCTCGGCCTCGTCGATCTCCTCGGGGCGGTCCGGGTGCGGCAGGATCGTCAGGTGAAAATTGCCGTCCCCGACATGTCCCAGCATCACGATCGGCATGCTGGCCTGGTCGATATCCTGGCGGGTCTCGTGGATACACTCGGCCAGCCGGGAGAGCGGTACACAGACATCGGTGGTGACGGCCCGGGTGCCGGGCTGCAGTTGCAGCGCCGAAGGATAGGCGTCGTGGCGTGCCTTCCACAGCCGGCTGCGTTCCTCGGAGCGGGTTGCCCAGATAAAATCGCTGCCGTTGAATTCGCTGGCCAGCCCCTGCACCATCTCTGCCTGCTCTTTAACGCCGGCCTCGCTGCCATGAAACTCCAGGAACAGGTGCGGCTGTTCGGGATAATCCATTTTCGAGTAGCGGTTGATGGCATGCATCATCAACGCATCGAGCAGTTCAATGCGGGCGATCGGGATGCCGGACTGGATGGTGTGAATCACCATATTGATGGCGTCATCCACGCTCGGAAAACAGCAGACCGCGGAAGAGATTGCCTCCTGCAGACCGTGCAGCCGCAGGGTTACCTCGGTAATGATCCCCAGGGTGCCTTCGGAGCCGATAAACAGGTGTGTCAGGTCATAGCCGGCGGCGGATTTTTTGGCCCGGGTGCCGGTCTGGATAATACGTCCGTCCGCCAGCACCACCTTGAGTGAGAGCACATTCTCTTTCATGGTGCCGTAGCGCACCGCATTGGTGCCCGAGGCGCTGGTGGCCGCCATGCCACCCAGCGAGGCGTCGGCCCCCGGATCGACGGGAAAGAACAGGCCGGTGTCCCGCAGGTGATGTTCCAGTTGCATACGGGTAACACCCGACTGCACGGTACAATCCATATCCTCCTGATTAACCTGTAGAATCCGGTCCATCTGGCTCAGGTCGATGCAGACCCCTCCGCGCAGTGCCTGCACGTGCCCTTCGATGGCGGTGCCGCTGCCATAGGCGATCACCGGGACCTTGTGGCGGGCACAGATCTTCATGATGGCGCTCACCTCCTCCGTGCTGTGGGCAAAGGCCACAGCATCCGGCGGCACGGTCTGGAAGCCGGATTCATCGTGGCCGTGATGCTCGCGGACCGCTGGCGCGGTTGAGAGCCGTTCGCCCAGCAGTGTGGACAGTGCCGGGAGTGCATTTTCTACAGCGCCGTAATTTGTGCTCATGGTGTCGATGTACCCGAGATGGCCGAAGATTACCCAAGGAATTTTCGCCTACAACCCAGCGAAGATAAAGCGTGGTCTTTAGAGGATTTTCATGCGTTTCCACCTGTTGTGTGGAGGTGGTTTCTGATAGTTGAATCTTGTATTGTTCAGGGGTTTAAGCGCAGTATCCCATAATAATTACCCCAAGGGGCTCTACTCTATGCAAATGCTTTTACGTCTTTCCGGCATGATTGACGCCGTGAATGAACGGATTGGCCGGCTGATCTCCTGGCTGGTTCTGATTATGGTGTTGCTGGGCGTCTATAATGCCGTCACGCGCAAGCTGAGCCAGACCATCGGCCTCGATCTCAGTTCCAATGCCTATATCGAAGCGCAGTGGTACATGTTCAGCCTGGTGTTTCTCTGGGGTGCCGGTTATGCCTTGAAGCATCAGGCCCATGTGCGGGTGGATATCCTCTATTCGCGGGTATCCGAGCGGACCAAGGCGTGGATCGATATCATCGGCACCTGTCTGTTTCTGTTTCCGCTGTCGATCCTGATCGTCTGGGTCAGTTACAGTTATGCGGCTGATTCTTGGTTAGCCTTGGAGGTCTCACCCGATCCGGGTGGCCTGCCACGCTACCTGATCAAGTCGGCCATTCCCATCGCCTTCGTCATGCTGATCATTCAGGGTATCAGTGAACTGATCAAGCAGATTGCGTTTCTCAAGGGGCAGATCCCCTTCCCCCGATCGGGACATGGGGAGGAAGGGGTATGAATCCGGACCTGCTAGGCCCCATCATGTTCGGCGGCGCACTGTTGTTGATCTTCATGGGTTATCCGGTGGCCTTCGCGCTGGGTGGTACGGCGCTGGCATTTGCTGCCGTTGGCATCAACATGGACTTGCTGAATTTTGCCCTGTTGCAGGCTATGGCGCAGCGTATCTTCGGGGTGATGCAGAATTATACCCTGCTGGCGGTGCCCTTCTTTATCCTGATGGGTATGCTGTTGGAGCGAACGGGCCTGGCGGAGGATCTGCTGAAGACCATGGGCATCGCCTTCGGCCGGGTGCGGGGCGGGCTCGGGTTCTCGGTGGTGATTGTCGGAACCCTGCTGGCGGCGGCGACCGGCGTGGTCGGCGCCACGGTGGTGGCGATGGGGTTGATAGCCCTGCCCATCATGCTGGAGTACCGCTACTCCAAATCGCTTGCCTGCGGCATCATCGCGGCATCCGGTACGCTCGGGCAGGTGATCCCCCCCAGTATCGTGCTGATTGTGCTGGCCGACCAGTTGGGCGCTCCGGTGGGTGACCTGTTTGTCGGTTCACTGATTCCCGGTCTGATGCTCTCGGCCATGTATATGGCCTATGTTGGCCTGGTGGCATTAACCCGGCCAAAACTGGCGCCGACCATGCCGAAAGAGGCGCGTGCCCTGGGTGGCAAGAAGCTGAGTCGTGAAATCAGCTTGGTGATGATCCCGCCACTGGTGCTGATTATGGTGGTGCTGGGAAGCATCTTTGTCGGCTGGGCGACGCCAACCGAGGCGGGCGCCTTTGGTGCGATCGGTGCCATGATCCTGGCCGCGCTGAAACGCCGTCTGACTCTTGCCTCGATGCTGGAGAGCATGACCGAGACGGCCAAGCTGACCAGTATGGTGATGTTCATCCTGGTCGGCTCCCAGGCCTTCTCGCTGGTGTTCCGTGGCCTGTATGGCGATCTCTGGGTGGAGGATCTGCTCACTTCACTACCCGGTGGCGTGGTCGGCTTTCTGGTCCTGGTCAATCTCGCCGTGTTCATTCTGGGTTTCTTTATCGATTTCTTCGAGATTGCCTTTATCATCGTGCCCTTGCTGGCGCCGGTAGTGGTGAGGATCCTGACGCCGATGTTTGCCGAATTTGATGAGCCGGCCCGCATGGCCCTGGTCTGGTTCGGCGTCATGATCGGCATGAATCTGCAGACCTCGTTCCTGACGCCGCCGTTCGGTTTCTCACTCTTCTATCTACGGGGTGTGGCGCCGAAGAGTGTGACGACAGCCGATATCTATCGGGGCGCCATCCCCTTCATTATGATTCAGCTGGTCGGTCTGCTGGCGCTGTTCTACTTCCCGCAACTGGTGACCGGGCTGTTGAGCGTGGGAGTGGGACAGTCTTACTAGAATCGGAACCGCACTGTTGCCCATAAAAAAAGTCCCGCCTCTGTTGAGGCGGGACTTTTCGCATACATGTTCTGTGATCAGGATTTGAAGTTGAAGTTATTGTAGGCCATTTCATTGGAGCCGAACCAGGTATCGGAATCCGTCTTGAACGCCCGCCAGCTTTCGTAGATCTCCTTGAACCGTGCGTTCTCGGCGGACAGCTCACCGTACAGGGCAAGAGTCTCCTTGCGTCCTGCTGTGAGAATCTCCTCTGAAAATTCACGTATCTTGGCGCCCTTGCCCACCAGGCTCTTCAACGCCGCCGGGTTTTTCACATCATAATCCGCCATCATGTTCACGTTGGCATCGGCCGCAGCGGAACTGATCATCGCCTGATACTCCTTGGGCAGATCGTCCCACGCCTTCTGGTTGACATACAGACTCAGGGTCGGTGCCGGCTCCCACCAGCCCGGATAATAATAGTAAGGCGCCACTTTATAGAAGCCGGCCTTCTCGTCATCATAGGGCCCCACCCACTCGGCCGCGTCGATGACGCCGCGTTCCAGTGCCGGGTAGATCTCCCCACCGGCCAGCACCTGCACCGTGACACCGAGGCGACTCATCACCTTGCCGCCCAGTCCGGGAATACGCATTTTCAGGCCCTGCAGATCGGCCAGGGTGTTGACCTCTTTGCGGAACCAGCCCCCCATCTGCATGCCGGTATTGCCGGCGGGAAAGTTGATGATATTGTGCTCGGCGAAGATCTTGCGCATCGCCTCAAGGCCCCCGCCTTTGTACAGCCAGGCGTTCTGCTGGCGGTAGTTGAGGCCGAAAGGTATTGCGGCGTCAAAGCCCAGGGAGATGTCTTTACCGATGTAGTAATAGGAAGCGGTGTGCCCCATCTGCACCGTGCCCTGGGATACGGCATCGAATACTTCGAGCCCCCCCACCAGTTCACCGGCAGCATAGGGAATGATCTCGAACTGGCCGCCGCTCATGGCTTTTACGCGTTCGGCAATGGTTTCGGCACCACTGAAGATGATGTCAAAGGCCTTTGGGAAACTGGAGGCCATTCTCCAGCGGATTTTCTTTTTGCTCTGGGCAAGTACGGCAGGAGCGGCGCCAGCGGCCACGGCTCCAACGGCTGCCTTTTTCAAAAAATCACGACGCTTCATCGAGGTCTCCTCTGCTTTGGTGAAATTATTATCTTGAACAGTGTAGAGCCCTATATATAGGTGATCGACACAGTGAGTGCAAATAGATTCTTGATTTTATACCACCTCTGTTGATGGGGACTTGTGCCGCAATCAGGAGACATCAGTTGCAGGCGCAAGTAAAATTCCATTGGCCGTGGCCGGCCCGGTAAACCATGCAAACAGCAGGGCGTGTCCGGGCAATCCCGGGACGCGCCTGAATGGATGATGTTTTGTCGGAATGGAGTCAGCCTGCGTTATGGGTGGTTTTCCAATCAAGCGCGTCCACCACCGCCACGGCACTCATGTTGACGATGCCGCGCACCGTGATGGAATCGGATACCGCATGGGCCGGATATTTCAGGCCGGTCAACATCGGTCCCACCGGGACCGCGTCACCCAGCATCTTGACCATGTTGTAGGCGATATTGGCCGAGTCCAGGTTGGGCATGACCAGCAGATTGGCGGCCCCCTTGAAGCGTGAGTGCGGGAACACCTTGTCACGGATTTCATCGGATAGCGCCGAGTCCGCATGCATCTCACCCTCCACCACCACACCGGGATACTGTTCGTGCAGGATTCGGCGTGCCTCTTTCATCTTGCGGGAGAAGGCATTATCCCGACTGCCGAAGTTGGAGTGTGACAACAGGGCGGCCTTTGGAGACATGCCAAAACGGCGGACAATTTCTGCCGCCATGGCGGTCTTCTTGGCGATCTGCTTTGGCGAGGGGTCGGGCGTCACATGGGTGTCTGTCAGGAAGAAAGTACCCTTGGAGAGGATCAGCATGGTGATGGCCGAACAGTCGGTGGTGTCTTCACGGATGCCGATGACACTGCGGATATATTTCAGATGCTGAATGTAGGCGCCTTCCACGCCGCAGATCATCGCGTCGGCATCACCCTGGCGTGTCAGCAGGGCGGCCAGCACTGTAGAGCGGGTGCGCACCACGCCGCGGGCAAACGCGGGTGATACGCCATTGCGTCCTTCGATCTCATGATAGTGCTGCCAGTCGCGCTCGAAGTTCGGGTTGTCGTTCATGTTCACGACACTGACATCCTGGCCCAGGTGGAAACGAAGTCCGAGGCCCCTGGCCTTCTCTTCGATCACCTCCGGGCGCCCGATCAGTATCGGCTTGCAGATGCCGTCATCCACCAACACTTGTACGGCCTGCAACACCCGGGTTGCCTCGCCCTCCGCGAATACCACCCGCTGCGGATTGGTGATGGCCCGTTCAAATACCGGTTTCATCACCAGGCCGGAGCGGAACACGAACTCCCGCAGGGTGCGGCGGTATTCATGGAAGTCCTGGATCGGCCGGGTGGCGACACCGGAGTCCATGGCCGCCTGGGCGATTTTTGGCGGCAGATCGGTCATCAGGCGCGGATCGAACGGGCGGGGGATCAGATATTCACGGCCGAACTGCAGTGCCTGGCCACCGTAGGCGGCCTGCACCTGGTCAGAGGCTTCTTTCATCGCCAGGTCGGAGAGCGCCTCCACACAGGCAATTTTCATCTGCTCGTTGATCGTGGTGGCGCCCACATCCAGCGCGCCCCTGAACAGGAACGGAAAACAGAGGACATTGTTGACCTGGTTCGGATAATCGGAGCGTCCGGTGGCGATGATGGCGTCCGGGGCGACCGCGAGCACCTCTTCCGGTGTGATCTCCGGTGTCGGGTTGGCCAGTGCCAGAATGAATGGCGGACTGGCCATTTTCTTTACCTGATGCTGTTTCAGGACACCGGGACCCGAGAGACCCATGAAAATATCGGCCCCTTCAATGACCTCATCCAGGGTGCGCTCGTCAGTGTCGACGGCATACACCTCCTTGTAGGGGTCCATGTCTTCCTTGCGCCCTTTGTAGACCACCCCGGTCCGGTCGACGACCCGGATATGCTCTTTTTTCAGCCCCATGCTGACCAGCAGATTGAGGCAGGCCAGCGCCGCGGCGCCCGCGCCGGTACAGACCAGTCGTACCTCTTCAATCCGCTTTCCGGCCACGCGCAATCCGTTGCGGACGGCGGCGGCCACCACGATGGCGGTACCGTGCTGATCGTCATGGAAGACCGGGATATTCATCCGTTCACGCAGGCGGCGTTCGATCTCGAAGCATTCCGGAGCCTTGATATCTTCCAGATTGATGCCGCCGAAGGTCGGTTCCATGGCGGCAACGGTCTCGATAATCTTTTCCGGGTCCCGCAGATCCAGTTCGATATCAAAGACGTCAACGCCGGCAAATTTCTTGAACAGCACCGCCTTTCCTTCCATGACCGGCTTGGCTGCCAGCGGACCGATGGTGCCGAGACCAAGTACGGCCGTGCCATTGGTGATCACGCCCACCAGGTTGCCACGGGAGGTGAGATTGGCGACCTCATTCGGGTCGCGGACGATCTCCTCACAGGCCGCGGCAACGCCGGGTGAATAGGCGAGCGCGAGGTCGCGTTGGTTGACCATTTTTTTGGTGGCAACGATCTCCATCTTCCCCGGCTTGGGGAAACGGTGATAATCAAGTGACGCCTCTCTCAGCTCGTCTGTCATGTTCTATTCCTTATATATAGGGGGTGGTGAGATAGATTAAAAAAACAAATAATGAATATAGGAAGGCCGAATAGATTATACCAATGAGGTTCAATAGTAACCTGAATTTTATTAAATTTGGGCTATTTTTTCTGGTATTCCCGGGAATTAATAAGAAATTAGTATGGATGTCCTATTAATCCAGCGGTTTTTTCCCATGAACATGGATTGTTGTGCCGAAATGCCGTAATATTTCGTCCGATTTTCAGCTATTCTAAGTTAACCCCCAACACTACTGCAGAGGATTAATCTCATGAAGGTATCCGTTCTTGGCGCTGCCGGCGGCATTGGTCAGCCACTGGCCCTCCTACTCAAAAATGCCATGCCCGCTGGATCAGTGCTGGCATTGTACGATGTCAATCCGATGGTGCCTGGTGTTGCGGCGGACCTGAGTCATATCCCGACGCCGGTGAAGGTTACCGGGCATGGCGCCGATCAGCTGGAAGCGGCCATGGCGAATAGCGATATCGTGATTATTCCGGCCGGTGTGCCGCGCAAGCCTGGCATGTCCCGCGATGACCTGTTCAATGTCAATGCCGGTATTGTCAAGGCACTGGTCGAGACCGGTGCAAAGGTCTGCCCCAATGCCTGCTACGGCATCATTACCAATCCGGTCAACTCCACCGTGCCGATTGCGGCTGAAGTCCTGAAGAAGGCCGGTGTGTATGACAAGCGCAAGTTGTTTGGCATCACCACCCTGGATATTATCCGCTCCAACACCTTTGTGGCCGAACTGAAGGGTCTGGACCCCACCAGTCTGAACATTCCGGTAATCGGTGGTCACAGTGGCAACACCATCCTGCCCCTGCTTTCCCAGATCGGTATTGAGTTCACCCAGGAAGAGATCGAGAGCCTGACGCCGCGGATTCAGAATGCCGGTACCGAAGTGGTCGAGGCCAAGGCTGGCGGCGGTTCCGCAACGCTCTCCATGGCGGATGCCGGTGCCCGCTTCACACTGACCCTGCTGGATGCCCTGAATGGCCAGGAGTCTGTGGTCTGCACCTATGTGGAAGTGGAGAATCAGCCGACCCGCTTCCTCTCACTGCCGGTCCGCCTGGGCAAAAACGGTGTCGAAGAGATTCTGCCGGCTGGCACCCTGAGTGCCTACGAGCAGAAGCTGTTTGATGAGATGCTGCCGACCCTGGAGGGCAATATCGCCAAGGGTGTGGAGTTCGCCAACAGCTGATCGTCGGCTGACCGCACGACAAAAAAACGCCCGGTGTGAGCCGGGCGTTTTTTGTTTGATGATGTTCCTGTTAGAACGGGTTGCCGGTTTACAGTACCTGGGCAATGCCGCTGCAGAGGGCATCCATATTGTTGCGGGTCATGCCGGCAACGCTGATGCGACCCGAGCCGACGATGTAGATGCCGAACTCCTCTTTCAGGCGCTTGACCTGGTCGGGGTTGAGTCCTGAAAAAGAGAACATGCCGCACTGCCGACTGATAAAGCTGAAATCCTGCTTCACCCCCTTCTCTTTCAATGTCGCCACGAACAGGTCGCGCATTGCCTGGATGCGGTCCCGCATCTCCGCGACCTCCTTTTCCCATTCGGCAAAAAGGGAGGCATTGTTGAGAATGGTGGTGACAATGCCGCTGCCATGGAAGGGGGGGTTGGAGTAGTTGGCACGGATAATAGACTTGATCTGGCTGAAGGCGTTGTCGGCCTGGCCCGCCTCTTTCGCCAACAACGTGATACCGCCGACGCGCTCGTTATAGAGACCAAAATTCTTCGAGAAAGAGCTGGCGACCAGCAGTTCGGGGTTGTGCTCGGTGAAGGTGCGCAGACCGGCCGCATCCGCCTCGATGCCGCTTCCGAAGCCCTGGTAGGCAAAGTCGAACAGGGGTAGCCAGCCGCCGGCTGCCGAGAGTTTCGCCAGCTCTTCCCACTCTTCGGCAGTGGGGTCGATACCGGTCGGATTGTGGCAGCAGCCATGGAACAGCACGGCATCGCCGGCGGCGACCTGCTGTAGTGATTTCTTCATGGCGGCGAAGTCTTTATCCTTGGACTCGGCGTTGTAGTACGCATAGGTGACCACCTCCAGCCCGGCGGCCTGGAAGATGTTGGCGTGGTTGGCCCAGGTGGGGTTGCTGACCCAGATGCGTTTGCTCGGCATATGTCTGGCGATGAACTCGGCGCAGATGCGCAGCGCTCCGGTGCCGCCAGGCGCATGGGCCGAGCGGGCGCGGCCGGCGCTGACGATGTTGCTGTCACTGCCGAACAGCAGGCGTTGCACAGCCTGGGCATATTCGGGCGTGCCCTCAATACTGAGATAGCTCTTGCTGGTTTCCTGTGCCAATAACTGCTCTTCGGCTTTCTTTACGCATGAGAGAATCGGGGTGGTGCCCGCCTCATCCTTGTAGATTCCGACACCGAGATTGATTTTCCCGGGGCGGGTATCCTTCTTGAAGGCTTCTGTCAAACCAAGGATGGGATCGGCCGGCGCCGCGCTGAGCTGTTCAAACATGGTTACCCTCATGCGAGTTATTTATTGACAAACGGGGCAATATGCTACTCCCTGTGGGTAGTGTTGCAAAGCGGTTAATGTTGATGGGGTGAAAACCGATTTTGATGGTTGCAGGTGCAAGGAGAATTCCATGAGCCAGGAGTTATTGCTGCCGCCATTGGGGCTCTATATCCACCTGCCCTGGTGTGTGCGCAAGTGCCCCTATTGTGATTTCAATTCACATGAGTTGCGGGCCGACATGGCGGAGGAAAAATATGTCGATGCCTTGCTTGCGGATCTTGATTACGAGTTGCTGGATCGGGCTATCGGGGCGCGTAGGTTAGAGACCCTATTTATCGGCGGGGGTACACCAAGCCTGTTTTCTGCCGAGTCGATTCACCGGCTGCTCGCGGGAGTGAAAAGCCGGATGGCCTGTGCCGACGGGATGGAGGTGACCCTGGAGGCGAATCCCGGCACGCTTGAGCAGGGGCGCTATCGAGGCTACCGGGAGGCGGGAGTGAACCGGTTCTCCATCGGCGTGCAGAGTTTCCATGCGGAGTCCCTTGGCCGGCTTGGCAGGATACATGGGCGGGAGGAGGTGTTTGCGGCAATCGAGAGTGCGCATGACGCCCGTTTTGAATCCATCAATCTGGATCTGATGTGCGGGCTGCCCGGACAGAATCTGCAGATGGCCCTTGAGGACGTGCGGCTGGCTATCGCCGCCCGCCCTGAGCATATCTCCTATTACCAGTTGACGCTTGAGCCCAATACGCCGTTTTTCCGCCAGCCACCGCGGGCCTTGCCGGAAGATGATACTACCTGTGATATCCAGTCGGCGGGACGTCAGTTGCTGGAGCGTGCGGGATACGGGCAGTACGAGGTGTCGGCCTACAGGCGTAATGGTCACGCCTGTCGGCACAACCTCAATTATTGGCAGTTTGGGGACTATATCGGCATAGGCGCCGGGGCCCATGGAAAGCTGACACTCACCGCTCCATGGCGTGTCGAGCGTGGCTGGCGCGTGAAACACCCGGAGGCGTATCTGCGCACCGCCGGCAGTGCGTTGACTATCGCCGGGCGCAGAGTGCTGGACCGGTCGGATCTGCTGGTCGAATTCATGATGAACAGCCTGAGATTGAAGGCGGGATTTGCGGTGGGTCTGTTTACCGAACGGACCGGTGAGGATGAGACCCGTCTTTGGGAGAGTCTGGAAAGTCCGCTGCAGCGAGGCCTGCTGGTGCTTGAGGAGGGCAGAATCAGGGCATCGGCATCCGGCTGGCTGTTTCTGGATGATGTCATTGGCGAATTTCTTTGACAAAAAATCCTCCGGTTTTGAAGGCTTACCAGGGTTTTCTGATTTAATGGTTTAATTTCAGTCCGTTATCGTGGAGCGGGTTGGCTGGGCCGGGCAGCAACAACCTCCCCCCTGTGCTAGGATTTCAGTATGAGGTTGCCGGTCGGCAATGCTTTGCCGAGCGGCGGCGGACCTGCAGGGAGGGGCGGTCGATGGATCTGGTGAATGATAAATTCGACTTTGATCACTGGCTGGAGCTGGCCAATACTGATTTGTCCGCCTTTGAGGCGTTGCGCAGATCGGTCATTGAGGAGCTGATTGAACAGGCTCCTGAAGAGCAACGCGATCGACTGCGCCGGCTTCAGTGGCGTATTGACCAGGAGCGGCGCCTCTCCAAAAGCCCGATGGGGGCCTGTATCCGGATTTCCCGGATGATGTGGGAGCAGGTGATCGGCGAAGGGGGGCTGATTGATCGGCTGCAACAACTCAACGGCAGGAGCTTTTCCACCGCCGCCCATGGAAGGTCTCCCGCCAAGGTGATTCCACTGGTTCGCGGACGGGGAGTCTGAAAGCCGGGCTATGTTTTTGTATTGCGTGACGTGTCTGTATTAACTATAATGCCCCGTTCACCCCGTCCTAATTATGCGGATAGTTTGAGTTTATTCAGAGGCTGTCATGAAAGCGGATATCCACCCCAAATATGAAGAGATTAAAGTAGCTTGCAGCTGCGGGAACGAGTTTACCACCCGTTCGGCATTGTGCGAGGATCTGCATGTGGAAGTCTGCTCAGCCTGCCATCCTTTCTTCACCGGAAAACAGAAGATTATGGATACCGCGGGTCGTGTAGATAAGTTCCGCAAGCGTTATTCGCGCGGTTGAGCGTCACGCAAAAGCAGTGAAACAGATAAAAGGCACTTCGGTGCCTTTTATTTTATCTCCGGAAAGAGGCCGCCTGCCGACACTGGAGCCATGGAGTAGGGCCATTCCCTCTGCCTGTGGTCTATGCTTATCGACAGCGGGTATGACCGATTACCAGTAGCCCGTTCATTTTCTGGCATTCAGTAGTATTCATTATTTCAATATGCTGTATTAAAAAATGCAGTCATTGCGTCCAAATATAGTTTTGGTAGCATTGCTGCATTCGCAAAATTTCGATAAATCCCGCTTTTCAGCATAGCGGCGACCGATGTTTGTTTAACAGATGGCCAAATAGTCAGTCGACACAGAGAAAACTGTGCTTGGATGACTGTCCTATTATTGGCGTGAGGGGTTGTTCTGATCGGCCGACTGTTATATAAAAGGCCAGTTAGCCAGTTTATGGCAGGAGAAAGTGAATTTATGTCAGATAAAAAAGTAACCTTAACCAATGAAGTGGATGGAACCTCTGTAGATCTGCCTGTGTATCAGGGCACTGAAGGGCCTGAAGTCGCCGATATCTCGACCCTTTACAAAAACACCGGGATGTTTACCTATGACCCCGGCTTTGTGTCCACCGCAAGCTGTCGCAGCGCTATCACCTTCATCGATGGTGACAAGGGTATCTTGCGCTACCGTGGTTACCCGATTGAGCAACTGGCCAAAGAGGCAAGTTTTATCGAAGTCGCCTACCTGTTGATGTATGGCGACCTGCCCTCCGCCGAACAGTTGGCGAAATTTGACAACACCATTCGCCACCACACTATGATCAAGGAGACCCTGAAGAGCTTCTTCGATGGGTTCCAGTATGATGCGCACCCGATGGGTATCATGGTCGGTGTGGTCGGGTCGCTCTCCGCCTTCTACCATGACTCTCTGGATATCAATAATCCGCGCCATCGTGAGATATCCGCCCATCGGCTGATTGCCAAGATGCCGACCATCGCCGCGGCCAGCTATAAGCACAATATTGGGGAAGCGTTCATCTATCCACGCAATGATCTGGATTATTGCGAAAACTTCCTGCGCATGATGTTCAGCAATCCGTGTGAGGAGTACACCCCGGACCCGGTTGCGGTGAAGGCGATCAATACGCTGTTCATTCTGCATGCCGACCATGAGCAGAATGCCAGCACATCCACCGTGCGCCTCTCCGGCAGTTCCCAGGCCAACCCGTTTGCCTGTATCGCGGCCGGCATTGCGTCCTTGTGGGGTCCCTCGCACGGCGGCGCCAATGAGGCGGTGCTGGATATGCTGAATGAGATTGGCGATGTTTCCCAGATCGACAAGTTCATTGCCAAGGCCAAGGACAAGGATGACCCGTTCCGCCTGATGGGCTTCGGTCACCGCGTCTACAAGAACTTCGATCCGCGTGCCACGCTGATCCGCGAGGTGTGCCATGAAGTGCTTGAGAACATGAAGGATAACGACAATCCGCTGTTTGAACTGGCTTTGCGCCTTGAGCAGGTGGCGCTGGAGGATGAGTACTTCGTCGAGCGCAAGCTCTATCCGAATGTCGACTTCTACTCCGGCATTATCTACCAGGCGCTGGGTATTCCCACCAGTATGTTTACCGTGATGTTCGCGGTTGCCCGGACTGTCGGCTGGGTCGCCCACTGGATGGAGATGATGAATGATCCCGAGTTCCGCATCGGGCGTCCGCGCCAGCTCTACACCGGTGCACCCAAGCGGGACTATGTGCCGGTAGGCAAGCGTTAACCCGACGCTTCAAGCAGTATCCGCAGTTTGTCCAGCGACGCCCCCTTCTGGGGGCGTTCATCTGTGGGGTCCAGTGGCAGATTGTGCTGATCTGAATGGGGCAGGACCAGCAGTTCTATCCTGTGCTCGCCGGCATGAAAGCTGAAGAGTGACCGTGCAACGCGCTTTCTGTTGCTGTAATCGAGCCATACCTCACGTTGCCGGCAAGGGATATTCCAATCCAATAGCGATATCGCTACCGACTCCACGGTATCCGAGAACAGCACCAGTGTGATCGGGGTGTGCAGATTTGCCGTGCCGGTCAGTACCGGGCCGATCAGTAACGGTTGGTAAGCGCGGAACAGTTGCATCGCCTCTGCGGCGCTTTCCCGGAGTTTTTTCAGTTGCGCCGGCTGGGTATCCGGCTGAAAAATCTGCAGGTGGCTTCTCAATGCCTGCTCGATTTCGCGGTTTTCCGGCATCTGTCGCTGGTCCGAACATTTCAGACGCCTGGCGGCCTTCGCGCGGGCCTGGGAGTAGCTGAGGTCACTCTGTTCGGCAATCAATTGCGCGGCTTCAATGGCGATCTGATGTCGCAGTGCACGGGGGGCTGAACGACGAGGCATGCGGACGCTCCTGGTTAGGGTAGGAAATCAAAAACACGCTTTCCATTTTCAATGAATTATCTGGTCGCCCGCAAAACTCGGCCGGGGCAGGATGGCGTTTATAAAGCCGCGCGTGAACGCGAGGAGTGGTGCAGGGATATATGTACCGTTTACGGACCTAAGGATGGAATAGACACACATGATAATAAAATCAGTTATCTGGCCATGGCGTAACAGAACAGGTCGCTACCGAAAATCAGCAGTGCCCTGCCGGCCAGACAATGAGACAGTTGGAAAATGAAAAAGTTTGCGTTCATGCGCGGCTACTATTTTTATTTTCCCTGGCCATGGCTGGGCCGGATGCGTAATCAGGATCGCTTACATCCATCAAAAATGGCGGCACATCCCGGTGTCGCGGTAATCGCTGAAATGACCAGGCGCCTAGAAAATCTGTGCCTCACTGGTCTCCTTGCCTGTCTTGTTTGGATCACTGTTGCTCGCGGCTTCACTGGAGAGTTCCCTGGGGGCATTTTCGCTGCGAAAAACCTCGAAAATGGCGTCGGCCTGATCAACGCTGGCGCGCTTTCCGGTTTTCGGGTCAATGCGCACCGTGACCATGCCGGTCGGTACCTTCAGTGGCTGCTCGGGGACACCCTTTAATGCGGCCTGCATGAATTCGATCCATGCGGGCAACGCGGCGCGTCCACCGACTTCGCCTCTCCCCAGCGGCTTGGATGAATCAAAGCCGACCCAGGTGACCGCCACCAGGGACCGGTTGAAGCCGTTGAACCAGGCATCGCGCTGGTCATTGGTGGTGCCGGTTTTTCCGGCGAGGTCGTGGCGTCCCAGTGAGCGTGCCTTGATGGCCGTGCCGCGGGTGATGACATCACGCATCATGGAGTTCATCAAGTAGTGGTTCTGGGGAGAGATGACCCGCTCGGCAACCGGCAGTTCACCGGCGGTGGCCTCTGTGCAGCCGTCACAGACGGTGGCCGGTGTGGCCTGAAAGACCAGCTCGCCATTATCGTTTTCGATCCGGGTGATGAAGTAGGGTTCCACCTTGAAGCCGCCATTGGCCAGGATGGCGTAGGCCGCTGCCATTTGCAGCGGGGTGACGGTGCCACTGCCCAGGGCCAGGGAGAGGTTGTGCGGGAGGTTGTCGGGGTCGAAGCCGAATTTTTTGGCATGTGCCAGGGCGTGCTCGATGCCCATGGAACGCAGCAGACGGATAGAAACCAGGTTGCGGGATTTGGTTAAAGCATATCTTAACCGGGTAGGACCAAAAAACTTTCCGCTGTAGTTCTCAGGGCGCCAGGCCCCCTCCAGGCTTGGGTCGTCAAATACAACGGGCGCGTCATTGATCAGGCTGGCGGCAGTGAAGCCTGCTTCCAGGGCCGCTGAGTAGATAATGGCCTTGAAGCCTGAGCCGGGCTGACGCATCGCCTGGGTGACCCGGTTGAACTTGCTGTGATAGAAATCGTAACCGCCCGCCAGGGCCTCGATGGCGCCATTGTCCGGGTCAAGTGCAACAAAAGCGCTTTCGGCGGCAGGTATCTGGGCCAGGCGAAAGGTGGTTCCGTTATCGCCCGGTGTCGCCAATACGCGAACCAGGTCCCCCGGCTTGATGATTTCGGCCGTGTTTTTGGGCTTCGGGCCGATCCGGTTTTCATTGATGAACGGACGGGCCCATTTCAGCCCCTCCCATGACAGGGTTTCGTAGCGGCCCTCGCCAAGATAGAGGGTGGCGCTCTGCTCCTCGATGCCGGTGACAATGGCCGGCTGCAGGTCGCCGACTACCCGGTGGTCTCTGAGCAGGGCGTCCAGGGCGAGGTCGTCTTCATTGCCGGTGAGGTTGAGATGCTGTTCTGCGCCGCGGTAGCCATGCCGCTGATCATAGGCTTGCAGATTGTTTCTCAGCGCATGGTTGGCGACAGACTGCAGTTTACTGTCGATAGTGGTATAAACATTGAAGCCGGTGGTGTAGGCGTCATTGCCATAGCGGTCAAACATCTCGGCCCTGACCATTTCGGCAATATAGGGGGCCTCGGCCTCGGTCTGGGCGGTATGCAGTGAGGCCGTAATGGGTGCTGTCCGCGCCGCCTGCTCTTCTGCTTCGGTGATAAATTCGAGCTTGGCCATCCGTCCGAGGACATAGTCGCGCCGCTGCACGGAACGCTCGGGGTCGGCCAGCGGATTGTAGCGGGAGGGCGCCTTTGGCAGGCCCGCAATCATGGCGATCTGTGGCAGGGTCAGCTGCTCCACAGTTTTTCCATAATAGACCATGGCCGCCGCACCAACCCCGTAGGCACGATTACCCATATATATCTTATTAAGGTATAACTCCAGGATCTCCTGCTTGGTCAGTTCGTTTTCAATGCGCAGGGAGAGGAAAATCTCGCTGAATTTGCGCGTAAAGGTTTTTTCGCTGGAGAGGAAGAAATTACGCGCTACCTGCATGGTGATGGTGCTGCCGCCCTGCCGGCGCTCCCCGGTCAGCAATAACTGATAGGCGGCGCGCAGTAAACCTTTATAATCGACTCCCGGATGCTCAAAAAAACGATCATCCTCGGCCGCCAGAAATGCCTGGACCATGGGTTTTGGGATGTCCCCGTAGGCGAGGGGAATGCGGCGCATCTCACCAAACTCGGCAATCAGTTTTTGGTCATTGGAGTAAACGCGGAGCGGGACCTGGAATTTGACACTTTTCAGGTTTTCGATCGAGGGTAGCGAGGGCTCAAGATAGTAGTAGAGGGATGCGATGGAAATTGTGCCGATTACCACCCCCAGCAGGCCGAGCCAAAGGAATAACTTGATCAGTTTCATTAACCACTTCATGAGCCAGTTCACGGATTGTGTATGGATGGGGATCCAGAATAGGTTGTCGGGGATATGTGGCTATATTAACAAATATGCGTTGTTGTGACAGTCTTAAAGAAAAAATACTTCACAAGAAAATCATTTACTGCTATATAGTTAACTATTCTAATTAAAGGAAAACCTAAAAGTTCTCCATAACATCATATTATAATTGCGAGAAAGGAAACGCGATGGTCTCTCTTTTTGGATCCAAGAAGCAGGCGGTGCTTGGGCTGGATATCAGTTCGACGGCAGTAAAATTGCTGGAATTGAGCAAATCGTCAGGTCGCTCGGGTGCCCAGTACAGGGTGGAGGCCTATGCTGTAGAGCCACTGCCGGCCAATGCCGTGGTAGAGAAGAATATCGCTGATGTCGATGCCGTTGGGCAGGCTATTCAGAATGTGGTCAGGCGGTCGGGAAGCAAGGCGCGCCAGGCGGCCGTGGCTGTTTCCGGTTCCGCGGTAATCACCAAAATCATCACCATGCCGGCTTCTCTCTCGGATGCGGAGATGGAGAGCCAGATTCAGCTTGAGGCGGATCAGTATATCCCCTACCCGCTGGAAGAGGTCAATCTGGATTTCGAGATACTCGGCTCATCCGAGAAAAATCCGGAAATGATGGATGTGCTGCTGGCGGCTTCACGCAGCGAGAATGTGGATGATCGTGTTGCGGCCCTGGAGATTGCCGGGTTGACAGCCAGTGTGGTCGATGTTGAAGCTTACGCCATGGAGAACGCCTTTACCCAGATTGCTGACCAGTTGCCGGACAGCGGAGAGGATCAGACGGTCGCCATCGCCGATATCGGTGCCACCACCACCACGCTGAATGTGCTCAGAAATGGCAAGATCATCTATACCAGAGAGCAGAATTTTGGTGGCCGGCAACTGACCGAGGAGATTCAGCGGCGTTATGGCCTCTCCCATGAAGAGGCCGGCATGGCAAAGCGCCAGGGGGGGCTTCCGGATAATTATGTGCCGGAAGTGCTGGAACCGTTCAAAGAGGCGATGGCCCAGCAGGTTAGCCGGTCGCTACAATTTTTCTTTTCATCCAGTGCCTACAACAGCGTCGACCACATCATTCTTGCAGGCGGGAGCTCCTCGATCCCCGGCGTTGATGAGCTGATCGAAGAAAAAATCGGCACACCAACGATTGTCGCCAACCCGTTTGCCAATATGTCCGTTTCATCCAATGTAAAACCCCAGGGGTTAAGTAACGATGCGCCATCGCTGATGATCGCCTGCGGACTCGCATTAAGGAGTTTCGACTGATATGGCCCATATAAACCTACTTCCCTGGCGGGAAAACCTCAGAAAAAAGCGCCAAAAGGACTTTGGCATGTCGGTGGTGCTTGCGCTGATCCTGACCGGAGCGGCCTGCGGAGGGGTGCATTTCTATATCGAAGATATGATCAGTCACCAGGGGGCGCGCAACGCCTATCTTGGGCAGGAGATTGCGATAGTCGATAAGAAAATAAGTGAAATCAAGGACCTGGAGAAACAGAAGGCGCAGCTGATTGCCCGTATGAATGTCATTCAGTCATTGCAGGGGAGCCGCCCCCAGATTGTCCACCTGTTTGATGAGCTGGTGTCGACCATTCCGGATGGCACCTATCTTACCAAGCTGGAACAGAAGGGGGATGGCGTGACAATGGACGGAATAGCCGAATCCAATGCCCGCGTCTCCGCCTACATGCGAAACATAGAGTCATCACCCTGGCTGGGCGACCCGGCGCTTCAGGTGATCAAAAGTACTGAAAAATCTAAAGGTACGTTCACTTTGACCGCCAAACAGATAGACCGCAATAAGGATAAAGGGGGCCAGCAGTGAATCTTCAGGATCTGAATGAACTGGATCTCAACAATATCGGCAACTGGCCCGGGCCTGCCAAGGCGTTCATTATTTTTCTGCTCTGTATCGGTCTGGGTGTCGGCTGGTATTACTTCAATACCGAGGAGCAGCTGCTCAACCTGGAGACAGCAGAGAAGAAGGAGCAGACATTGCGAATGGAGTTTGAGCGCAAACAGGCCAAGGCGGTAAATCTGGAAAATTACAAGAAGCAGCTTGAGGAGATGAAGCAGTCCTTCGGCGCCATGTTGCGGCAGCTGCCGAACAAGACCGAGGTGGCCGACCTGCTGGTAGATGTGTCCCAGACCGGCCTTGCCGCCGGGCTGGAGTTTGAACTGTTTGCCCCACAGGATGAGGTGCCGCGTGAGTTTTACGCCGAGCTGCCAATCCAGCTGCGTGTATTCGGGAATTATCATGAGCTGGGTGACTTTATCAGTGGTCTGGCTGCCCTGCCCCGAATCGTGACGATTCATGATGTTTCTGTTGCACCGCGCAAAGAGGGTGAGCTGGTGATGTCCGCGACGGCGAAAACCTACCGGTATCTGGAAGAGGAGGCGAATTGATGATGCACAAAAAGATCATTCGCCTTGCAGTGATGCTGTTTCCGGTGCTGGTTGTGTCGGCCTGCGCGGACAGGAGTATGCATGATCTGAAAAGCTATGTGGACGAGGTGAAATCAAGGAAGGCCGGCCACATAGAGCCGTTGCCCGAGATCAAGCCCATCGAGACATTCGCCTATGTCAGTGATGGCCGGCGAAGTCCGTTTGAATCCCAGGCTCAGGGAGAGGAGACCGTCGGACAGAATGCAGGCAATGGCCTGATGCCCGACTTTAACCGCCGCAAGGAAGAGCTTGAGAGTTATCCGCTGGATTCACTGCGCATGGTGGGGCTGCTTGAGCAGTTGGGGGTCACCTGGGCGCTGATACAGACACAAGAGAAGACCATTCACCGGGTAAAGACGGGTAATTATCTCGGTTCCAATCATGGGCAGATAACCCAGATCAGTGATACCCAGGTTGAATTGACGGAGATTATTCCGGACGGTCAGGGCGGCTACCGTGAACGGCAGGCCTCTTTGGCATTGGCAGGAGAGTAACAGGGCTATGTTAATGAAAATAAAACCAATCGATGTGAAACAGTGGAATCCTGCAAGGGGTGCTATGTCAGGTTCCATGGGTTCCCAGCGGCTGATTCTGGCTGTTTTTCTCCTCTGCCTGCTTTCACTGACCCCGGTTTTCGCAGCAGACAATGTGCTGAAGGAGATGACATTTTCTGCATTGCCGGGTGATGACGTGGTAATTACACTGCGTGCGGAAGGCCCCATCGATGAACCGCAGATGTTCACCACCGACAACCCGGCGCGTATTGCGCTGGACTTTTTTGGCATGTCCAACGGACTGGAGAGCAAAACCCAGGCGATCGGGATCGGTATGGCCCGTAGTGTAACCGCTATCGAGGCGGGTGATCGTACCCGGGTGGTGGTCAACCTGGTTGAGGCGACAGGCCACCAGATTTCGGTGAACGGGAACCAGCTGGAGATCACCATCAAGGGCGGTGCCCGGGTGGCCGCCAGCAAGGCAGGCGCGGCGTCGGCCTCACCGGTCATGGCTGCCGCCAGAGGCAAGGCGGCATCGTCAGACAGCTTGCAGAATATCGACTTCCGGCGCGGTGACGGGGGCGAGGGTCAGGTGATTCTGACTCTGGGCAATCCTGCAGCCACGGTGGATATGCGTGAAGAGGCGGGCCGGGTTGTGCTGGACATTCTGAACACGTCACTGCCGGTCAACCTGATGCGCAAGTTCGATGTGGCTGATTTCGCCACTCCGGTAAAGCAGTTCGAAGTGACCAGTCAGGGAGAGAATGTCCATATCGAGATTACGACCAAGGGTGAGTATGAGCATCTTGCCTACCAGGCCAACGATCTCTTTACAATCGAGTTTCGCGCCCTGACCAAAGAGGAAAAAGAGGAGATACAGCGCCGCAAGGAGACCTTCACCGGTGAACGGCTGTCACTGAATTTCCAGGATATCGAAGTACGTGCCGTACTGCAGCTGCTGGCCGATTTCACCGGCCTGAATCTGGTGACCTCGGACACCGTCACCGGAAACATCACGCTGCGTTTGAAGAATGTTCCCTGGGACCAGGCGCTCAGTATCATCCTGAAGACCCGCGGTCTCTCCATGCGCCAGAATGGCAATGTGCTGCTGATTGCGCCGACCGAAGAGATCGCCGCACGGGAGAAGCTGGAGCTGGAGTCCCAGCGGCAGATTGAAGAGTTGGCGCCGCTGTTTTCAGAGTATATCCAGCTCAATTATGCCAAGGCGACGGATATCCAGAAGTTGTTGAAGGCGGAAGGCAATCAGCTGCTCACCCCGGACCGCGGCAATGTCACCTTTGATGAAAGAACCAACACCCTGCTGGTGCGTGATACCGCCGCCAAGCTGGATGACATCCGCCGGCTGATCAACCGGCTGGATATCGCTGTCAGGCAGGTGCTGATCGAGTCCCGTGTGGTGATTGCCAATGATGACTTCGCCAGGGATATCGGTGTGCGGTTTGGCCTGAGCACGCATCTGCAGCAGGATGGCAACTTCCTGGATATCAACGGTACCCAGGAAGGCTACATCGGGAACACGGCGGGCCTCCATGAGGGATCCCTGGAGTCTCCCGCCGGATCGGGGATGGAGGGGCTGCTGGTGAATCTCCCCCAGACCCTGAGTGAAGGCCGAGGTGGTGCCATAAACTTTATCGCCGGCAAGCTGGGTTCCTATCTGCTGCAACTGGAGCTCTCCGCCATGCAGCAGGAAGGCAAGGGCGAGGTCGTCTCCAGCCCCCGGGTGGTTACCTCGGATCAGAGCACCGCGGTGATCAAGCAGGGTGTTGAAATTCCCTACCAGGAGGCCAGCTCCAGCGGCGCGACCTCCGTATCCTTCAAGGAAGCGGTATTGAAATTGGAGGTGACGCCGCATATCACCCCGGATGACCGGATCATCATGGATCTCAATATCTCCAAGGACAGCCCCGACTTCTCGCGCGCAATTCTGGGCGTCCCGCCGGTGGATACGCGGGCGGTAGAGACCTCGGTGCTGGTTGAAAATGGTGAAACCGTGGTTCTGGGTGGTGTTTTCGAGCGCACCGAGCAGCGCAGCAAGGAGCGCATCCCCTTCTTCGGTGACCTGCCCTATGTGGGCTTCATGTTCAAGCAGGAGCTGCGCAGGGATGAGAACCGGGAACTGCTGATCTTCGTGACACCGAAGATCCTCAAGGAGACCCTCTCCGCCCGGTGATGTGAGTTACGGGTGGTTGAACCGAAAAGGGTCTATCTTGGATAGACCCTTCTCGTTTTGGGCTGGCAACGCACGGCATGAACAGTGCGCGTTGCCGGGTGATTGCCCGCAAAATGTCTGGCGATTAGTATTGATGGCCCATTTGTAATTGTCTGCTGAGGGAAAATCTGGCATATCTGGCTGTCTATGAATCATCCTAACAACATCTTTCTGATTGGGCCCATGGGGGCGGGTAAAAGCACCATTGGGCGCCAGGTGGCTGTATTGCTGGGCCTGGATTTCGATGATACCGATCATGAGATCCAGCGCCGAACGGGTGTCGATATTCCCACTATCTTTGACTATGAGGGCGAGGAGGGTTTTCGCAAACGCGAAAGCGCGGTAATCGATGACCTGACCCAGCGGGGCAGTCTGGTGCTGGCGACAGGAGGGGGTTCGATCCTCAATCCCGACAATCGGCGCAATCTGAGCAGCCGCGGTTTTGTAGTCTACCTCTACTGCAGTCCGGAGCAGCAATATGAGCGCACCTTGCGGGACCGGAGTCGGCCACTGCTGCAGACAGAGGATCCGTTGGGTACCCTGCAGGCGCTGATGGCGGAACGGGACCCGCTGTACCGCGAAACCGCGGATATAGTCGTAACTTCAGAGAAGCGCAGTGCCTCGTCGGTGGCCAATGAAATCGTCAGAAAACTCAGGTCCGAGTGAATCCCGCCGGACTCAGATAACCCCGGCATCCTGTTCATCCACCCAGTCTGACCGCTGTTTTAAGGCCCTATCTTTGTTATGAGTAACCAAACCACCATTCTGAATGTTAATCTCGCCGAGCGTGCCTACCCGATCTATATCGGCATGGACCTGATTGGTGACAGCGCCATTTACCAGCCCCATATCCATGGGCAACAAGTGCTGATTGTGTCGAATACCACCGTGGCGCCACTCTATCTGGAGTCGGTCAGGTCAGCACTCCAGGCCTATAAGGTCGAGACCGTTATATTGCCTGATGGCGAGCAGTATAAAACGCTGGCGGTCTGGCAGCAGATCATCGATACCTTGCTGGAAAAGCGGTTTGACCGGCGCTGCACCGTGATCGGGCTGGGTGGGGGTGTGGTGGGTGACATGGCGGGGTTTGCCGCGGCCTGCTATCAGCGTGGTGTCTATTTCATCCAGATACCGACCACCCTTCTGGCGCAAGTGGATTCATCGGTTGGTGGTAAAACCGGAGTCAATCATCCCCTGGGGAAGAACATGATTGGTGCCTTTTATCAACCGCAATGCGTGATTGCCGATATACGGACCCTGGGCACACTGGACGGCCGGCAGCTCTCGGCCGGCCTGGCCGAAGTGATCAAATACGGCTTGATTGGTGACCCGGACTTTTTCACATGGCTGGAACAGAATATGGATGGGCTGATGGCGCGCGACCAGTCGTTGCTGACCTATGCCATTGAACGCTCCTGCAGCGACAAGGCCCGCGTGGTTGCCGCGGATGAGCGGGAGGCCGGAAATCGTGCCCTGCTCAATCTGGGGCACACCTTCGGCCATGCCATCGAGACCGGCATGGGGTATGGGGAATGGCTGCATGGCGAGGCGGTGGGCGCCGGCATCTGTATGGCGGCGGATTTTTCACGCCGGTCAGGCTGGATCACCGAGTCGGATCAGGCCAGGATAGTGTCGCTGATAGCCCGTGCCGGTCTGCCGGTCCGTCCGCCGGATAGCATAACTGCCGAGCAGTTTATGCAGCTGATGTCGGTAGACAAGAAGGTGCTCGCACAGAAAATCCGCTTGGTTCTGATGCGGCAGCTGGGCTACTCGATAGTGACAGATGATTTTGATCCGGACCTTTTACGGGTGACTCTCAATGAGTATGGAAGAGCGACCGGTTGACGCGCCCGATAATGCCGTACCGCCACGCCAGCATGGCAGCGCTACTGCCCGGGACAGGGGCGCCGCGTTTTTTTCAACACCGGAGCTCAGGCAAAGACTGGATCTGCTGCGGCACCTCACGGACAACAGTGAAAAAATACTGTTGATCAAAGGGGTCTCCGGCTCCGGCAAGAGTACGCTGTTGCAGCAGTTTCGCCACCTGTCCCGGGACGAGTGGATGCTCTGCTGCCTGAATGCTGATCCCATGCTGCAGCCAGACCAGTTTTTCGCGCTGCTGTTTCGAAGATTTGGCTTGACCGATACGACGCCGCTGAATATCGATGAGCTGATCAAACGTTTCGAGATGCTCCAGGCCGCCGGGCGTTTGCCGGTCATAGTGGTTGATGACGCCCATCTTCTGCCTGTGGCGACGCTGATCGCGCTGTTCCGGCTGTTTGAACGCCGCCCCGGCAGCCGGGCCCTGATTCGGGTGGTGCTGTTTGCAACGCCCGAGATCACCCGGCAATTTCAGACACCGCAGTTGCAGGCGATGAATCTCCAATCCCTCCAGTCCCTTGAAATGCCACTGTTTGACAGAGCCCAGGCGCAGGCATTTATCGGTTTTCTGCTGAATATGGAGGGACGGCAGCAGGAGCTGCAGGTTGCATCCGGCCGCATAGAGCGGATTATCAAAGAGTCAGCCGGATTGCCGGGGGGGCTGGAAGCGCAATTGCAGCACGCCTTTGCCCTCGCCCCGAAACGCATCGAGAAGACGGCTCCTGGCACTGTGGAAAATGTGTCGGGTGCTGCCCGGACAATCCTGTCGGATCTGCCGGTGTCGGTGCTGGTGGGTGCGCCCTTGCTGGCACTGCTGCTGTTACTGACCCTGGTTTTCCAGGATGAGATCAATGGTCTGTTTGATCAGACCAAAACCGGGCCGGGAACAGAAAATCCGCAAACCCTGGCAAAGGGGGGGCTGCAACCCTTGAAGCTGCCCGAGTCTGATAGCAGCCTGTTGCGTGATGAAAAGAGTGCCCCGCTACCGGCGGAACCGGCGCGTCCGCTGGAAGAGGCGCCAGCCGTTACGGATGTCCCCATTGATGACATGGCACTCCCCGAGACAGGGTCACGAACGATGGATGAGCCGCAACCGGTGGATACTCCACCCGGGGATACGCCGGAGGCGGATCCGGCCCCGGCCGCGGTTACCCAGCCGTTGCCGGTGGAAGCCGGCAATGCGCCGCCTGATAACGAATCCGGCTCAGTGGATCCGCAATTCGCTGAAATGGCTGATACCCCGGCTGACTTGGATGCCCCTGAGGGTGGTGCGGAAGATGCGACTGCCGTGATTCCGGAGGCAGTCCAGGCGGATTCAGCTGCACCCGCCGATAGGTCCGTCAACAGCGCGGATGGCCCAGCAGCTTCGGCAAAACCGGCCGTCAAAAAGGGTATCCGGGACCAAAAGTGGATATTGACCCAAAAGCCGTCGGCCTACACACTGCAACTTGTAGCTGTACGTGATGAGGTGGCGGCCAGGCGGTTTATTCAGCAGCACCAGCTGAGCGGTGACATCGGCTACTTTAAAACGACCCGGTCAGACCAGGTCTGGTATGCGGTCATCTACGGCGTTTTTGCCGACAGGTCTGCGGCAATCCAGGGGCGTGAGCGTCTGCCCCCGGCGTTGCGTAAAAGTGACGCCTGGCCGCGTACCTACGCCTCGATCCGGGAGGCCGTTGCCAGGTGATGGAGCGCCCAGGCTCCGTGGTACGCCGGCAATTCCAGGAAGATAAAGCCACTTAGCAATTTGCTGGCCTGCAGCAGAGTTTTCCATTATCCTGCAGAGTTCTGTCCGGCTGGAATTCCTTGTGATGGACATCCTTCAGCCAATTTGGACGAACCTCGAAGAGGGTTTTTCGGGCCTTACGTCCATGTTTACAATGGGTAGAGAGCAGTTGTTGCCGTATTCTGCCCCGATGAGATGAGGTTTACGATGGGCCAAAACGGTTTGCCACCGAAGCAGGGACTGTATGATCCCCATAACGAACACGATGCTTGTGGCGTCGGTTTTGTCGCCAATATCAAGGGCCGCAAGAGTCGCACGATTGTTGAGCAGGGGCTGGAAATCCTGGAGCGACTGACGCACCGCGGTGCGGTTGGCGCGGATCCGCGCGCCGGTGACGGTGCCGGTATCCTGATCCAGATACCGGATGACTTTTTCCGGCAGGTCGTGGATTTCGCGCTTCCGGAATCCGGCCGTTACGCTGTCGGCATGCTGTTTTTGCCCCGGGATGAGACAGCCAGGGCAATGGCCGAAAGTACGGTCAGCCGTTTTGTCGAGCAAGAGGGCCAGGCGATCATTGGCTGGCGTGATGTGCCGGTGGATAATCGGGGTCTCGGCTACAGCGTTATCCCGACCGAGCCGCGCGTGAAGCAGCTGTTTGTTGCATGTGGCGCCAATTGTCCCAATCAGGCGGCATTTGAACGGAAACTCTTCGTTATTCGCAAGCAGATCGAAAAAGTGATCCGCGAAATCGGCTTGGCGAAGGGCGAGTCGTTCTACTTTACCTCCCTGTCGTCCCGCACAATCAGCTACAAGGGTATGCTGCTGTCCGACCAGGTGGGCGAGTATTACCCGGATCTGAAGGATGGGCGCATGGTGTCGGCATTGGCGCTGGTGCATCAGCGTTTCTCCACCAATACCTTCCCGACCTGGGATCTGGCACATCCGTTTCGCATGATTGCCCATAATGGCGAGATCAATACCCTGCGTGGCAATGTCAACTGGATGGCGGCGCGTAAACACTCCATGGCCTCGGAGATCCTCGGGGATGACCTGGCCAAGGTGTGGCCACTGATCCCGGAGGGGCAGTCCGACTCGGCCTCGTTCGATAATGCCCTGGAGCTGTTGGTGCAGGGCGGTTATTCCCTGACCCACGCCATGATGATGCTGATCCCGGAGGCCTGGTCGGGCAATCCACTGATGGATGAGAATCGCCGCGCCTTCTACGAATACCACGCCGCCCTGATGGAGCCGTGGGACGGCCCCGCCGCAGTGGCCTTCACCGACGGTCGACAGATCGGCGCCACCCTGGATCGTAACGGCCTGCGGCCGGCCCGCTATCTGATCACCGATGACGACATGGTGATGATGGCCTCGGAGATGGGCGTGCTGGATATCCCCGAGGAGCGCATTATCAAGAAATGGCGCCTGCAGCCGGGCAAGATGTTCCTGATCGACCTGGAAGAGGGGCGCATTATTGACGATGCCGAGATCAAAGCCCAACTCTCCACCGAGCACCCCTACCGGGACTGGCTGGACCAGACCCAGATTCACCTGGACCATCTGCCGGAGGTGGTGGGTGCCATGTCGCCGGATCCCGAGACCCTGCTGGACAGTCAGCAGGCATTCGGCTACACCCAGGAGGATATCAAGTTCCTGCTGACACCGATGGTGCTCACCGGCCAGGAGGCGACCGGCTCCATGGGCGCGGACAATCCACCCTCGGTGCTCTCCAACCGGCCGCGCCACCTGTCGACCTATTTCAAACAGAATTTCGCCCAGGTGACCAATCCGCCCATCGATCCGATCCGTGAAGAGATCGTCATGTCCCTGGTGTCGCTGATCGGGCCGCGCCCCAACCTGCTGGGCATCGGGCAGAGCAAGCCGGCCATGCGCCTGGAGGTGCACCAGCCGATTCTGACCAACAGCGATCTGGAGCGTATCCGCAATATCGAGGATAATACCGGCGGTGCTTTCCGTACCCGTACCCTGAGCATCTGCTTCAAGGCCGCCAAGGGCACCAGCGGCCTGAAACTGGCCCTGGATGCGCTGGGTCACGCGGCCGAGAAGGCGGTGCTGGAGGGGTACAATATCCTGATCCTCTCGGACCGTCGTGTCGATGCGGACAATATCGCCATTCCTGCCCTGCTGGCAGTGTCGGCGGTACATCACCATCTGATCCGCAAGGGGCTGCGTACCGAGTCAGGGCTGGTAGTGGAGACCGGCGCGGCACTGGAAGTGCACCATTTCGCCACATTGGCCGGTTATGGTGCGGAGGCGATCAACCCCTATGTGGCGTTCGATACCATCCAGTCCCTGTTACCCTCCCTGCCGGAGCAGCTCTGTTTCCAGGATGCACAGAAACGCTACATCAAGGCGATCGGCAAGGGCCTGAAGAAGGTCATGTCCAAGATGGGCATCTCCACCTATCAGTCCTATTGCGGGGCGCAGATTTTTGACGCCTTGGGCCTCTCCAGCAATTTCGTCAAGCGGTATTTTACCGGCACCTCCAGCCTGATCGAAGGTGCGGGACTGGACGAGATTGCCGAGGAGGCGGTGCGCCTGCATGCCGACGCCTATGGCAACAATCCGGTTTATCGCAGGCACCTGGACGTGGGCGGAGATTACGCCTATCGGCTGCGGGGCGAGGAGCATGCCTGGACGCCGGATACGATCGCCAAGGTTCAGCACGCCTCGCGGGCCAATGATGCCAGGAGTTATGCCGAGTTCTCCCGTCTGATCAATGAACAGGACGAGCGCCTGCTGGCTTTCCGCGGGCTGTTCGATTTCAACTGGGCGAGTGTTCCGGTGCCGCTGGAAGAGGTGGAGCCCGCGAAAGAGATCGTCAAGCGTTTCGCCACCGGCGCCATGTCCTTTGGCTCCATTTCCCATGAGGCCCACTCCACCCTGGCGATAGCGATGAATGCCATCGGCGGCAAGTCCAACACCGGGGAGGGCGGCGAGGAACCGAGCCGCTTCAATCCGTTGCCGGACGGATCGGCCAACCCGCAGCGTTCCGCCATCAAGCAGGTGGCCTCCGGACGTTTTGGTGTGACCACAGAATATCTGGTCAACTCGGACGACATTCAGATCAAGATGGCCCAGGGCGCCAAGCCGGGTGAAGGCGGTCAGCTGCCGGGGCACAAGGTAAATGCCCAGATTGCCCGGGTGCGTCACTCCACGCCGGGTGTCGGATTGATCTCGCCGCCACCGCATCACGATATCTACTCGATCGAGGATCTGGCTCAGCTGATCCACGATCTGAAGAACGTGCAGCCGAAATCGCGCATCTCGGTCAAGCTGGTCTCGGAAGTGGGTGTCGGCACCGTGGCGGCCGGCGTCTCCAAGGCCCATGCCGACCATGTCACCATCTCCGGCTTTGACGGTGGCACCGGCGCGTCACCGCTCACCTCCATCAAGCACGCCGGCTCCTCCTGGGAGATCGGCCTGGCGGAGACCCACCAGACCCTGGTCCTGAACAAGCTGCGTGGCCGTATCGCGGTTCAGGTGGACGGTGGCCTGCGCACCGGACGTGACGTGGTGGTGGGCGCCCTGCTGGGGGCGGATGAGTTCGGATTCGCCACTGCGCCGCTGATCGTCGAGGGCTGTATCATGATGCGTAAATGTCATCTGAATACCTGCCCGGTCGGTGTGGCGACCCAGGACCCGGAGCTGCGCAAGCGGTTTACCGGCAAGCCGGAACATGTCATCAACTATTTCTTCTTCGTGGCCGAAGAGGTGCGCCAGTTAATGTCCAGGCTGGGTTTCCGCACGGTCAATGAGATGATCGGCCAGACCGATCGCCTGGATACCCGCAAGGCGGTGACCCACTGGAAGGCCAAGGGCCTGGACTTTTCACGTATCCTGACCAAGCCGGTGGCCGGGGAGGGCGTGGCGATCTGCAATACCGAGTCCCAGGACCACGGGCTGGACAAGGCGATGGATCACCAGTTGATCGAGATGGCCAGGCCGGCCCTGGAACAGGGCGAAGCGGTCAGGATCGAGATCGATATCCACAACTACAATCGCACCTTCGGCACCATGCTGTCGGGTCGGGTTGTGGAGAAATATGGTCATGCCGGTCTGCCTGATGATTCCATCTACATCAAGGTCAAAGGCACGGCCGGACAGTCACTGGGCGCCTGGCTGGCGAAGGGTGTGACCATCGAGTTGGCGGGCGAGGGTAATGACTACGTCGGCAAGGGACTCTCGGGCGGACGCATCGTGGTCTACCCGCCGGCAGAATCGGGCATCGACAAGGCAGAAGAGAACATTATCGTGGGTAACACGGTGCTCTACGGCGCCATCAGTGGCGAGTGCTATTTCCGCGGCGTCGGCGGTGAGCGTTTCGCGGTCAGGAATTCGGGCGCAACCGCGGTGATTGAAGGCGTCGGCGATCATGGCTGTGAATACATGACCGGAGGTGTGGTGGTCTGTCTCGGCGCTACCGGGCGCAACTTCGCCGCCGGCATGTCGGGCGGCATCGCTTATGTGCTGGATGAAGAGGGCACCTTTGAGCAGCGCTGCAATCTCTCCATGGTCGACCTGGAACCGATCAAAGACGAGGATGACGCCCTGGAGACCCTGGATCATCAGGGCGGCGACCTGGAGACCAAGGGGCGGGTCGATGTCAGTCATGACATGACCCGCTTTGATTCCATCCGCCTGCGGCAGTTGGTGGAGAACCATCTGCACTATACCAACAGCGCCGTCGCACAGAAAATTCTCGACAACTGGAGTGATTATCTACCGAAGTTCGTCAAGGTGATGCCGGTGGATTATCGTCGCGCACTGCTTGAGATGCAGGTTGCCCAGGCGAAAGGTAATGAAGTTGTCAAGGGGAGTCACTGATCATGGGCAAGCCAACAGGTTTCAAGGAGTATCCGCGCCAGGACCACAGTTATGCCCCGGTAGCAGACCGGTTGACGCACTTCAACGAGTTCACCATTGAACTGAGCAGCGATGAACTGAGTATCCAGGGTGCCCGCTGTATGGACTGCGGCATACCCTTCTGTCACAAAGGCTGCCCGGTGGATAACATCATTCCCGACTGGAATGACCTTGTGTATCATAAGGACTGGAAATCAGCCATCGAGGTCCTGCACTCAACCAATAACTTTCCGGAATTTACCGGGCGTATCTGTCCGGCCCCCTGTCAGGAGGCGTGCACACTCAATCTCACCAATGAGCCGGTCACGATTAAAAGCATCGAGTTGGGGATTGTCGAAAAGGCGTGGGAAGAGGGCTGGATTCAGCCCCAGATCGCCCGTCACAAGAGCGGCAAGCGGGTAGCCATTGTCGGCTCCGGGCCGGCCGGTCTCGCCTGTGCCCAGCAACTGGCGCGAGCGGGTCACTCGGTCTCGGTATTCGAGAAGGAGAACCGGATCGGTGGGTTGCTGCGCTACGGAATACCCGATTTCAAACTCAACAAGAAGGTGATCGACCGCCGCATGGGCCAGATGCAGGCGGAAGGGGTCAAGTTCCATGCAAATACCCACATTGGCGTTGATATTCCCGCCAAGAAGCTGGTGGACAGATTTGATGCGGTTGTGTTGACCGGCGGCGCCGAGCAACCGCGTGACCTGCCGGTGCCGGGACGCGAGCTGAATGGCATTCACTTCGCCATGGATTTTCTGCGCATGAACAGCCACAAGGTGCAGGGTGACGAAGTCGGGGATGACTTCATCTCCGCCGCCGGCAAGCATGTGCTGGTGATCGGCGGTGGCGATACCGGTTCCGACTGCATCGGCACCTCCAACCGGCAGGGGGCGGAGAGCGTGACCCAGATCGAGATCATGCCACAGCCGCCGGAGAAAGAGGACAAGCTGACGGTCTGGCCCTACTGGCCCAACAAGATGCGCACCTCCAGTTCCCAGGAAGAGGGTTGTGAACGCATGTGGAGCGTTGCCACCAAGGCGTTCATTGATGATGGAAAAGGCCATGTAAAGGCGGTTCGCTGCATCAAGGTGGAGTGGCAGCAGACAGAGTCGGGAGAGTGGAAAATGAGCGAAGTGGCCGGTTCCGAGTTCGAGCTCAAGGCCGAGCTGGTGACCCTGGCCATGGGTTTCGTGCATCCGGTGCATGAAGGCATGCTCATAGAGTTGGGAGTGAGTCTCGATGAGCGTGGCAATGTCAAGGGTGAAACTGAAGGCATGGAGGCGTATCACACCACCATTGGCGGTGTATTCGCGGCGGGAGACATGCGGCGTGGCCAATCCCTGGTGGTGTGGGCGATCCGCGAAGGCCGCCAGTGCGCCCGTGCCGTGGATGAGTATCTGATGGGGAGTTCAGAGCTGCCACGCTGACAATTTAGCGCCGGTGGCGGTTGGAGGTGAAAGTCCTCTACTCGCCGGGCAAGGGGAAGAGTTAGCTGAACGGCAAGGGTGTCGCGGGTAACTGCGAATCTGGAGGAAGCCGAAGGCAAAGCGCTGGCCTGACGAACAGGAAGCGGATACGAGGCGTCACAGCGGGGTAAGGCGG
>JACDJC010000214.1_pt1 | contig 76118 bp, 60 predicted proteins | sample 7454191 | NCBI WGS metagenome assembly JACDJC01 (sample SAMN14253291, study PRJNA609438) | sludge metagenome | isolation source: sludge after 25d culture with pyrite and EDTA | collected 2018-12-20 | reverse complement strand
TGATAGGAAAAAGTAAGATTCTTAAGATCAATCTCATCTGAACCCCTCCTTCATTTATTTAGTGACTGGTGTACTTTTTAGAACAATTATCTCTAATAATTACTCTAAAAAGTACACCAATCTATATTTTTGTTTTCTAGTAGAGGGCTTGAAAGCCAGTCACCATTGTTACTATCTGCCGTTATCATAATTATGACACGAGACCCACAGCATGGGTCATAAACCCTTCCCTGATATGGCTCTATCATTTCTACAAGGGTCTTAACTATACTGGTTGGAGTATAAAACTCTCCTCCACCTTTGCCCTCTGCACTGGCAAACTGTCCAAGGAAGTACTCGTATACTCTTCCAAGGAGATCCTTTTCTCCATTGTTATGTAGTTTTATGGTCGATATAAGGTCGATAAGCTCTCCAAGTCTTCTCTTGTCTATCTCTGGTCTAGCGTACCTTTTATCTAGTACTCCCTTTAGAGTTGGATTTTCCTTCTCTATGAGTATCATCGCATCGTCAACGAACTGTCCAATCTTAGGATCTTTAGCATTGTCCATAATGAATGCCCATCTAGCTTCTCTGGGAACCCAGAAGATGTTTTCTGCTGCATATTCATCTCTGTCTTCCTCGAAACCTTCGCCTTCGTCTATCAGCTCGCTGAATCTGGTTTCAAATTTGTCCGATATGTATTTAAGGAATATAAGCCCGAGGACGACATGCTTGTATTCAGCTGCATCCATGCTTCCACGAAGCTTGTCCGCTGCTTTCCATAATGTCTCTTCAAAGCCGATATTCCCAGTTAGTTCTGTCATGGTGAACCTCCCATTATCAATATCATCTTATATGTTTTATTTTACTTGTTTATTGTTGGGAGGTCAAACCATTATCCCAATTTTCTGGAGAATTAACGGGCGTTCGAAGAACGCCCCTACAACAATGGTTGCAACATCGTTTGTACAAATGATTGAAGGGCGCTCAAAGAGCGCCCCTACGATGAAAATATGAAGAAAGGACGAGCACAGCTCGCCCCTACGACAATGGTAGCAAAATTATATTTGCAAATTCTGTATTGGTACGCCCAGAGGGATTCGAACCCCCGACCAACTGGTTCGAAGCCAGCTACTCTATCCAGCTGAGCTATGGGCGCATAGTGACACAAGTCACTACATAAGTATAATGCGAAAGTGGCTGTATGTCAATCAATCTCAACTATTACTTCCAGTTCTACAGGCATGTTGTATGGCAGCATGCACGTTCCTATGGCTGACCTTGCGTGCTTACCTTTTTCACAGAATACTTCTACAAAAAGGTCAGATGCACCATTAAGAACTTTAGATTGTTCGTAAAAGTCATCGCTGCTGGCTATAAAACCAGTCACTTTAACAAACTGCTTTACTCTGTCAAGTTCTGTCAGTTCTTTCTTTAGTACGGCTATTATGTTTAAAGCTGAAAGTCTTGCAGCTTCATATCCTTCGCTGATATCCAGATCTTTACCGACTTTGCCAGTATATACTCTCTTCCCATCTTTCCAGGGACCACTCCCAGAGACGAATAGCAAATTTCCGGATTGTCTGGCATTTAAATAGTTTCCTCTAGGCTCGGCTGTTCCTTCAAGTTCAATTCCCAGCTCTTCAAGTCTTTGATTGATGGCAGACATATTAATACCTCCTTTGTTGTTCTCGTATATACCCAAATGTGAGGCTTAAATACTATAAAAAGAAAAATGGCTGCAATAGTAACAGCCATTTCCAGTAATAATTATTTATCGTCGCACTTCAAAACTCCAGCTTGTGAAAAGTTTTCAAACTCCATTTCTCTTATAATAATTTTTACAGCCTCAGGTGGGCAGTTAACTGTTTCTACTAGAGCTTCTGTAACTTTCTTTGCCATGGCTCTCTTTTGTTCTACTGTTCTTCCTTTTAGCAATTCTACTTGGATAATTGGCATATGATCTCCCCCTGTTAAAGTTTATAATACTCCTATATTTTTAAGTGCTGCTTTTACTACTTCTCTTTTGTCTTCGCTTAGAGGCCTTAGTGGTCTTCTAGGTATTCCACCTTCGTAGCCCAGCATATCCATTGCCGCTTTCAATGCTGGAACGCCCATTCCACCTGTCACAAGGAAGTTGATTTCTACAAGTTTAACCTGAAGTTCTTTGGCTTCCTCAAGTTTTCCTTCTTGGAACAAGCTTACAACTTTACAGCATTCATTGGGAAGAATGTTCCCAAGTGCAACTGTGGCTCCCCTTGCACCGATTGTAAGTGCTGGCAGTAAATACCCTGCATTTCCTGCGAAAACTACGAAATCTTCGTCTGTATCTCTTACTATTTCTGTCAACTGTACTATGTTTCCTGATGTATCTTTGATGCCTACAATGTTTGGATGCTTTGCAAGTCTTGCTATAAGCTTTGATGACATGTTTATCCCAGTGTTGCCAGGCATGTTATAAAGCATTATTGGTATTGGTGATTCATCAGCAACATCTGTAAAGTGCATATAGAGAACTTCTTCATTCATACCACCTTTGTAGTAGTGTGGCGGTAGCACTAGTGCAGCTACTGCACCCAGCTGAGCAGCTTCTTTACAGAATTTTATGGTTTCTATTGTTGAATCATATGAGGTGCCGACGATAATATTCTTTTCTTTCGAGAAATTGTTTACGCAGAATTCTATGAACTCAAGCTTTTCTTTGTGATTCAAATACACAAATTCTCCGTTTGACCCCAATACAACGATACCATCTAAATCTGACTTTGAAAGCAGGTCCAAATTGTGTTTTAGTTTGCCGTAATCAATTGATTCATCTTCTGCAAACGGCGTAACTATCGGCGTATAAATCCCTTTAATCATTTAAGTCCCTCCTGTTTATGTATTTGGAGCTGGCGGTGGGAGTTGAACCCACGACCTGCGCATTACGAGTGCGCTGCTCTGCCTCTGAGCCACGCCAGCAAGCTATTGCTTTATGGACACTGAATTACTCCTTGCGCCCAGAGGCATCCTCCGCAGACAGGTGTCCCTGTAGTTCTGCAGTCTGTCTCGTTTGAGTTTACATCTTTGCAACCTCCACATGTTACGCATGGAGAAAACTCAAATTTGTATACTCTTTCTCTGAAATCTGTGTATTCTTCGCTATCCCAGATCTCTCTAAATGTTTTGTCTTTTATGTTGCCAAGTGTGTATTCATTCATTTGTCTTTCGTTGCCATTAAGATATGTTCTGTAAGAGTGTAGAAGACCCATACAAGGTGATATCATGCCGTCCCAGCGTATAAAGGATATTCTTTCATGTATAAATCTGCAGTAGTCGTCGTAAGCTTTATATGGTTCGTTTAGAAGCTTCACCATCTTAAATCCAGCTCTCACATCATGAAGCCCGTCTTTGGTAACTTCTGTGTAATCGATTTTAGGTATACTGATCAATGGCTCTAATATTTTGTTCCAACCAGGTCTATTGATTTCACTTTTAACCAGTTCAGGCGATTTTACCAGTTTCTTTCTATAAAGCATTTTCTCTTCCATTTCTCTGTCATAAGGTAAGACATTGCTTACAGAAATCTTTTCAGCAAATACACTTCGTGCAAAGTTTCTTAGATTTGAAAGCTGATCGACATTGTCGGTTGTCGCCACAAAAGCTATGCCTAGGGTTATCTTTCTTTCACTGATCTGATTTATGCTCTTTATTTTAAGAAGGCTCTTATAGATACTATCGAATTGTGCGCCCTCTCTAATTTCATTAAAAGATGTGGTGTCAGTGCTATCTATGGATACCCACAGCTCATCAAGCCCTGCTTCATGTAGCTTTTTGAATGATTCTTCATTCAGCATGGTACCATTTGTAGTTATCTCTACTTTTAGTCCTTTTGCTTTCAATGAAGCAATCATATCGAAAATCTGTGGGTGGTACATGGGCTCTCCAAAACCACCAAACATGATGGATTCCAATGTGGGAAACTCGTCGATTTGTTCCAGAAGTAGGTTAAATGTTTCCATTTTCATAAATCCTGGAGCTTCTTTCCACGTTCTCCTTATACAGGTTACGCAGTTTAGATTGCATGCTGATGTAGGCTCTATATAGAGTCTTGAAAGCGAATGTATGGAGGGCGTAAGTATCAGCTTCCCGTTTTCTTCAGTAAGAATGTATTCTTGATGTTTGCCAGAGTTGGTTAAGCTGTTTGACTCCCCATTTAAATCTAGTTTTCCATCTTTTACGCTTACAAAATTTAATTCTCTCATTTTTCACACTCCAAATACACACTCGTATTAATTGTACTATTCTCTATCTCAATTTACAACAATTTTGCTATAGCGGAATCAGCATAGAAACAGCCAGAATGGTTATAGTAATGGTGATAGAGCTCAATATTGTCGACGTGAATACTACCTGAGATGCAAACCGAGGATCATTCTCCATTTCTATGGAAGTTAATACAACATTTACTGCTGTTGGGGCACCTGCTCCTATGACGAGTATCCTTGCTAACATTCCACTAATCCCCATTATGCTGACAATTGCATAGGCAACCATTGGAGACATTATCAATCTTACAAAATTTGAAAGATAGAGTTTAGAGTTTGCTAACTGGAACTTGGTGTCTGCAAGCTGAGCACCCAGGGTAAGAAGTGCAATTGCATTGTATGAAGTGGCTATTAGTGTAACCGGCTCCCAAATTGGCTGGGGAATAACTACTCCCGACGTCCTCATTAAAGCTGCTACAGCCATTACATAGAGAAGTGGCATTTTTGCTACGTAAAGTAGTGCCTCTTTTGCGCCTTTGCTTCCTGCACCAGCCGTGAATATTCCAATCGTAAAAAATACCAGATTATGAGCCATTAGTACAATTGCTTGTATTGATACAGCCACCGGATCCTTGAACAATAGGTGTATCAACGGCAAGCTGTAATTTCCACAGTTAAAATACGTTGATGCATTGACAAATACACTGCTGTCCTCTCTGGAAAATTTACCAAGTTTAGCAATGATAATTGACACGATATTGATTGTGAGAAGTAATATTATAGTCGCTATCGCTGCATTAATAATTATCTTACCACTTAGCTCACTTTCATAGACCATTACAAAAAGCATACAGGGTATTAACACGTAAAACTGAAGCTTTGTAAGAGTCTTTATATCAAGCTTAAATACTGTGTTGGCAACTGCACCAGTAGTTATTATTAAAAATATCGGTAATATTACGTTTATAAACGTAAAAGCAAAGTAATTCATATAACTCTCCATACTAATTCGTAATAGCAGGTCGGTCACTGGACCGACCTGCAGGTATTTTAATAAATAATTTTATCTGCTGTAATGTCACTTAGTGTTGTACAACCTGTCATTAACATTGTGTCTTTAAGTTCGGCTTTTAATTTTTCAGTGTACAGGGATACTCCCTCTGCGCCTCCACCAAATGCTGATATTGCATATGTCCTACCAATAAGTACCGCATCTGCACCAAGAGCTAGGGCTTTGAAAACATCTGCTCCAGTTCTTATGCCGCCGTCTACAAATATCTTCATTCTGTCTCCTACTACCTTTTTAATCTCTGGTAGTACTTCAGTTGTTGCTGGGGTATTATCCAGTACCCTTCCACCATGGTTTGATACAACTATACCATAAGCACCTGTTTCCACTGCTTTTTGTGCTCCTTTGGCGCTCATTATCCCTTTAATAATGAAGGGAAGCTTTGTAAATTCAACGATTTCTCTTAATTCGGCAGGAGTCTTTGAGTAAACTGGTTTACCTGAAGCTGCCAGGTGAACTAATCCTGCTGAATCTATGTCCATGGCTAATGCAATTACTCCAAGTTCCTCTACTACTTTAATCTTTTCAAATACTTTTTCCTGTGACCAGGGTTTTAATGTTGGTATTCCCCAACCATCAAGTTCTTTTAATGGTTTTTGTGGAGCATTGAAGTAGACGTCATTGGCGCCATCTCCTGTAAATGCTGCAATACCAGAGTTCTTAGCACCTGTCAGAGTACTTCTGTGATAATCTTCTTCTTCTATTTTACCGCCGTAGTTGATATCCATTCCACCTATTGGTGCTACGAATATCGGAGCTGAAAATTCTTTTCCAAAGAGTTCTATAGATATGTCCTGAGCCTCTTGTTCTTTAAGAACGATAGTATCCATTACGAGTTTTACTTCGTTTAGATAATTAAAACTCCTTATAAATGAATTGCCAGTCCACTTTGCTCCAATTCCCGGAACCCATCCTTTGCAAGCAACTCCGTTGCATTCTTTGCATACCAAACACTCTGGTACCATGATCTCTTTCGCTTTTGCCCTTACTTCTTCGTAGTTCATATGTATGTATTCCTCCCCTGCTCCCCGAAGGGAATATTATAGTCTTATTATATCACTTTAACGAGATATTTAGAAACCCTAACCTTCTATTAATTAAATTTATGCATAAAAAAAGGAAAGAGCTTGTCTTTCCTTTTTCATTTAAGCTATTAATCGTCTAGTTCTACTTCTAGTACCTTGCCAGAGTAAGCATGGATTAAGATTTCGTATTTTTGTCCTTCAAATAGTATTTCAACTTCGTAAGCCATCTCTCCATCTTCTCTTTCGGTTTCAACGCTTAGCACCTTACCGTTTTTAACTCCTAATGCAATCTCTTTGGCTCGTTCAATTCCAATCATGTCATCAATAACCAGCACTAGTTTTTTGTCGGTATCTTTACTAGGTGTCTTTTGTTTGTGTTCCTTTACTCTGCCTGTGTAGGCATCAATCTCAATCTCATGTTTTACTCCATCTTTTATTATAACGATTTCGTATTCAGGATTCTTGTCCTTCTTGTTGAGATCATCAAGTTCTATTTCTATCACGTCGCCGTTAGCTAGACCCAATGCTATTTCTAAAGCTTTCTTTTCGCCTATCAGCTCATTTTTCGCTGGTTCTGCCGGCACTGAGGGCTCTTTAGGCACTGTAGGTTCTTTTGGTGTAGTGGATTCTGTTGGTGTTGATGGTTTAGTCCCTTTTCCTGAGCTATAATTATAATCAATTTCATGCTCTTTTATTCTTCCTGTGTAGGCATCTATTTCAAGTTCGTGCTTGACACCGTCTTTAACGATTGTAATTTCGTATTCTGGATCTTCATCTTTTTCATTTAGGTTATCAAGTTTGCTCTTAATTATTTCTCCTCCAGACACTTCTTTCAATGCAATGTCTTGCGCCTTGTCTTTTCCTATGAGACTCTTCGCAGGAGTTGTGGTTTGATCAGGCTTTTGAGGCTGTCTGTCTATGGTCTTGCTGTAGTCAATTTCGTGTTCTTTAACTCTGCCTGTATAAGCATCTATATCAAATTCATGTTTAACTCCATCTTTAATAATCTCTACCTCATATTCTGGTTTGCCACTCTTAAGATTGTCCAGTTCTACTTCAACAACTCTCCCATCTACGATACCAAGTGCAATTTTTTCTGCTTCTTCCTTGCTGATTAGCTGTCTTTCTACTTCTTTTTCTTCATTTTTGACGCCAGCCACTACTGGTTCTGATTCTATCATCATTCCGTTGATAATTCTGGCTTCCATCTGCTTGTTTTCAAGCATTGCAACAATTGCCCTGTTGACTCTGTTGACTAGTTTCTGGTCCACTGTATCATCCTTAACGGTCAATTTTATCATGTTGTCGCCGTCACCTGATAAATATCCAGTAAACACTAAGAGGTCGACCAAATCGCTTATAGTCCCTTCCAGACTCTTATCCTTTGGGTTGAACCCCTTAAGAATCTCCTCTGCATTCATATTCAAAGCTCTTATCTTTACAACTCTATCGAGCCTGTTGGTGACTATTTCTATCACTGGGTTGACATCCATCATGATACTATTTGCAGGCTGGGTTAATAAATATCCACTTATTACAATCACTGCCAAAAGTATCGGTAAAAATAATTTTAATTTCCTGGTAATGTTCTTCATCGATTACCCCTCCTTTGCTATTCTACCTCTATAACCTGTGAGGGTTTGTTTTTATTGCATAAATTTCTACATTATTTTTAATTAATTATTTAAGGCTGTATTTCATCAGCTTCTGGTGGGCTTCTAAAATCACTTGTCTCAATTATTTTGTTTAAATCCAACCCTGTCGACTGACTAAGAGTGACCAGTTCTCCTATCGAAAGATTCACAAGTTCCTCTAGCTTCAAGTCAGGGTCGAGAATTATTAGATTCCTAATGAATGTTATTTTCCCTACAGATACCCCATATTCCTTAGCGTATTTTTCTACTGTCGAAGTTTCCTCAAATTTCTGTGACAGTATTATTGGATCTATAGATCTCTTTCTAAGGTAATTGTGAATTGTGCTATCTATTGTTGATCTTTGAATATAAGATTTCTCAGCATCTTTGTTCGAAATCGATAGTAGCATATACTCTCTTTCGTCGATATACCCCTCAACAAACATACGCTCAAGCAATATTTCTGTTACAAGATAAACTGATTTGCCTTTTAAATCCATTCCTGCTAATAGCATTTCAGCATCAGAATTGCCTGCTACCACGGCGATTGTCTCATCTCGCTTGTTTGTCATTATTGATATACTAGGATTGACATCCAAGTATATCCTGCTATCAGTTACTATTGTATTAAGCTGCCAATTTACAAACAGTGTAAGAAATACGGCTGCAACTGAAGCAAAGGATATCAGCCTTGATGCTGTCCTTTCAGAAAATTTTTTTTGTGCTGTTATTTTGTCATGTCTATCCATTTTTTCATAATGCTGAGCTTTTATCTGTTCCAATAAATCTATGGGTGCAGAGCTGACAGAATTATTTAGGCTTTTTAATATATCTTTTTCGTTCATGCCCTGACCCCCTTTCCATCTAAAAATGTCCGAAGTTTTTTCAAAGCTCTATGGTATTTTGATAACGTAGTGGACAGATTTAGTCCTATACTATCTGCAATTTCTCTGTGCTTCATCCCGGAAACTGCATAAAGAAGTACAATTTCTCTTTCTTCTTCCGTAAGTCTTTTTAGAACTGCTTCTAAGACAATTCTGTCTTCAATCTCTGTTATATACGAAAATCTGCTGTCATTTTGATAAACTTCGGGCTCAAAGTTAACTACCTTGGATTTTTTTCTGATATCAGAGTAGAATATGTTTTTTGCTATTGTAAACATCCAAGCCAGTGGTTTTCCCATGGGACTGTATAAGTGAGATGCCGATAATATCTTTACATAGGTATCCTGCATAAGGTCAAGACTTGTCTGATGGTCCTTTGTAAGAGACAGGCAAAAAGCATACATCGTCCTCTCAGTTATCTGATACAATTCATCAAATGCGCCCATGTCGCCATTTCCTATTCTGCTAAAAAGCTGTTCATCGACTTCGAGTCCTTTTTCATCTTCAGATATATCTGTATGTTCATCATAAATAATGGAAAATACTAACATGGGTTCACCCCTTCGCTATTATAATGCACGAGATCCTATTTTTATTGCATTAATTTCACTATTTTTTTATTACCCTTAAAAAATTTTATTCCTCATATAATGCAATAGTTGATTACAAATTATTTACAATTGTCTAATCAGAGTGTATAAGTGCTTGATTTGAGGTATTATGTAGTAGAATACAAGAACACTCGGAGGAATTATGAAGATTTCAAAGGTTGTACTGTCAATTTTAATTGCTATACTTATTTTTACAGTGGGAGATTTTTCTTCTGCAGCAGAATTCACAAATTACAGTATTAATATAAATAATACTCTTACCTATTCTCAAAGAGATTTTGATCTGGACGGAAAAGGTAAGTTTTTCATCGGGAAAATATCAAGCAGCTCTAATTCAGAATACATCATGAGTTTAGAAATCCCAGGTAATTATGGTACTATTACCTATTTTGATGATTTGAAAAATCTTCAAATACACGAGCTGGTTGACAGTGTTCTCCCAAAGCAGCGACTTATATTCATTTCTACAGACAAGGCTCACTTTATTATAGGTCAGCCTTATGTATACAAAGACCTTGGTTATGGGACAATTCAAGATATTGGAGCTCAGGACTTCTCTATTAGAAAACACAATGGTAGGTTCATCGTAAGTTACAGCTATGCACTTAATAGTGAAGACTATGGTATTCTCTGGGCTCTGCGTTCTGATAATATGCTTGTGGATTTTAGTGATTCAAACCAGCTTAGCCTATGGGAGTATTATGATGTAGATGTGATGGCAAGACTTGGTTTTGATGGTTATCACTACAAAAGCCCATCAACCTATTTTCCCTATTATAATAATTCTTACTGGAGAATACCCAGCGATTACTTAGCTAACTCTCTTATACGAACTGGAGGAAGTCTGGCTTCTGATATAATGGGTAACGCATTATTGAGAATTGCGCATGAGAATATAAATGAAAAGGGATTTATTCCAAGTTTACCAAGGAGTACATGGCTGTACAGCGACTACGGAATTGATGCAGGTTTTTTCGACACGAGATTTAATGCTGATACTATTGAAACCAATGTTAAAGCGTATATTAAATTTGGAGATTCAGTTTATAGAGATGCTTATTTGAAGCTTGCTGAATATTATATGAATCACGGCAAAGAGCATAAAAAAGTTAATTACAGTATTTATGGTGCAGAAGGCTGGCTCGTGGACGATTATTACAACATAGAAGGAAGACCTACTTTGACAGCTCTGAACCACCAGCTTCAGGCCATGCATTCTTTTTATCTTCTCTATGAGCAAGAGAAAGATTTAAGCTATCTGGAGTTTGCTGATAAAATGCTTCAGGGAATAAAAAATACCGTCAACTTGTGGATAATGCCTGACGGAAATCTTGAATACGCTTTTATGGAGGATGGCTCGATGGGCCGTAAGGATTACGAATACCTTACGTATAACGACCTTTTTAATGTCCAAAATGATCTTCTGAGGATACGAGGTTACCGGGATGATGATTTGGATGTTTTAATGCATTATAAGAAAATATGGATGGATTCTAATGGAATAACTGAATATATGAAATAAAAAGCACGAGTGTCTTCATTTTGGATTCCACTCGTGCTTTTCGATGTGAAGTAACATGTTGAGTATTTAGTAACTAATTTATCTTGAGTCTGCACTTCTTATATTCGTTGCATTTACAAACCTTTGAAGCATTGCAGCTGTCTCAGCCCTTGTAGCATTGCCTTGAGGATCAAGAAGCTCTCCTGCTTTTCCTGTGAGAATTTCCTCGATTAAAGCCCATTGCATTGCTGGAAGTGCATAATTACTTATATCAAGCACGTCTTTATATTTAGCAATATTGTCATCTTCACTTGTTGTTAAATCCATTTCTTTATACTTTGCATAGCGCCAAAGTATTGTTACCAACTGCTCTCTAGTGATATCATCGTTTGGTCCAAATAGCTCTTCGCCATAACCAAAGATGATTTTGTTCTTAGCTCCCCATGCTACTGCCTGCTCGTAGTACGCTCCTTTAACTACATCTGTAAAGTTTATCTCCAAATTCTCTTCCTCAGGTGCGCCATCAAGTCTCCAGAGTATAGTTACGATCATAGCTCGGGTCAGCTTGCTTCCTGGTGCAAATTTATCAAGCTCTATTCCGTTCATTAGCCCATTTTCAAATGCCATCATAACATCGTCGTAATACCAAGCATCTGAAAGTACATCTATGAAAGGATTGGCAATAGGTAAATCACTTAATGGAGTTTCTGGCTCATCAACTTCAACAACTTCTTCTGGTGGAGTTGTGCTTGGTCTGCTACTTGAGCCACTACTACCACTGTTACTATCCAGCCTAGCTATTGTCTCAGTTTTCGTAGCTTCACAGATTAAACATGTAAAGGTTTTAACACCCTCTGTTTTTGTAGTAGGCTCTAAAGTAACCTTTCCTTCATCCCAATCATGTTCAAAAACTTCTATTACTCTTGTTTCTGTATGACTAGGATCGTTAGCACAAATTCTAGTTTCAACTCCAGTTACTTTGCAAGTTGCTTCTGTAGTTACAATCCAATCTCCCCAATCATGCCCGGTAGGATCCGTGTAATCAGCAATATAACTGTCTCCGCACTCGCAAGTATAAGTTGTATAACCTTGCGCTTCACAAGTTGGTTCTGTTACTACACTTTCATAAATGTGTACATGTTCTAATGCTTGAATCTCGACTTTTCCATTGGTTACTGCATATGGCAGATTTTGGACATTTCGCTCACCATCAACATAACAAAGTTCTTGAACATTTAGGTTGACGTAAGTTTCTCCTGCCTCTTCCGCGAGAATTTCAAAAGAAATCGTAGCGAACGTGCCATCATTATACCAATTACTGCTCGTCGCCGATGTAAGGATAATCATTGGCTCTCCAGTAATTGTATCAAAGGCATTCAAATTGCCTATTATTTCAGCTGGGCAGTCCTTATTGACATCAGCACTAAGTGGTTTTAATTTCGTTGAGTCATAGTCTATATGAAACGTAAAAGTTGATAACCCTGTATTTTCGCTAATCTTGATTGGCAAGGTAACAACCTCGCCAATCTTAGCAGTTGATGAACCAATCTCAAGTTTAACAGGATTATCCATTCCACTACTCATCACTTTGGCTAATCTCATAATTTGCATTGTTGAAGTTGTCGCTACTGGTGGTTCTTTTAAGCGAGCAACTATTAATAAAATCTCTGTTGCATCAGCGGCTGTAACTTTTCCATCACCGTTTACATCTGCAGCAAGTAGCTGTAATTCAGTAAAGGTCTTCATCTGAGCAACATACAACAATATTTCTGTAGCGTCACTAGCTCTAATTTCTCCATCATTGTTGATATCTCCAATTTTGTAAGCAACAACCTTCACTTTACCATCAATTTTGAAGAATGGAACACTTTGTTGCTCGTTTCCATATAGTGTATTCAGTTCTTCTATGTCAATTATTATTGGATATTCTCCAAAATTCGCATCGTCCTTTACCTTAAATTCAATGATGGCTAACTCACCATCGCCAGTCATTAATGAAGTCGAAGCTCCTGCAATAATTATTTGATTTGGTTCATAATCCAGGTTAGATGTTAACGAACCCTTCCATATATCTCCATTTAATAGTTCTATGGGTTCAAGTATATTTGGATCAAATTCGATAAGCATTTGTAAAGTTGATAATCCAGGGTTACGTTCTATTCGAATTGGAACCGATATAGTCAGCCCTCTTGTACTTTCAATAGTTGGGATAGAGATTATTGTGCTTTCTGTAATTGCTGTCCATCTAGCTTTAAGTGTTAAATCACCAGTAATTGCACTATTGAAATCAAATAATGTATCCCCGCTATACCAGCCATTGAAGATAAATCCATCTCTCAAAGGATCTGCTGGAGGTGTAGCCCGCTCACCGTTATTAACCATTACAGTCGTCACTGGCGTACCATTGTCTGGGTCGAAACTTACTGTGTGCTGAGTGACCAATTCTTCGGTGACTGTTACGTTGAAGGTGTCTGTCTTTCCTTCGTATTCCACTGTAACTGTACTAGTACCTACTGCAAGCGTCCCACTCAGGCTGTAACCTGTAATTTCTGTACTACTTCCATCGCTGTAAGTGGCTGTAACAATTAAGTCTGATCTCAATGATTCAAGATCACTCGTTGGATATATAATTGTTGAACCTTGAGTAAAATCTGCACTGATATCGGTGAGTGTCACAGGTTCAGTAGCCACCAGCTTGTAGAGATAAATTTCTCTACTTACTTCGTAATCTGCGAGGAAGATACCATCATCAAATATTAGATAAAACTCAGTACTTCCATTTATACTATAGGTATATAATTTTGAATCGCTGTAAATCCAATCTGAATATGGTGCTTCTGCTTCTGTGGTGCTTAAAATAAGACCATCAGAATAGCCATAATCGTCATATGCGCTTCGATTAAGATAATTTGAACCATTCATTACATCATAGCCATCGCCATCTGTAGTAAACGTCCACACCATCTTTGCAGCATTGACTGAATTTGCGTCGACACCATTGTTAACTACAGTAACTTGCTGGCCTGCAAGATACTTATCCTGAGCTTTGTCAGTCGTCAGAGCATAATAATTGTCGCCTGACTTCGCGACAATCAGGTATTGTCCTTCTTCTTCAATGTCGCTTACCAACACATAATCTCCAAGTATTGGATCTGGATCTGGGTCAGGGTCTGGATCTGGAGTCGTTCCATTAGGTGTCAGTTTGTATAAATATATTTTTTGAGTTTCCTCATGCGATGCTTGGAAATAGTTATTGTTTGACCCTAGAATCATATTGAAATTTGTCTCGCCACTTGTACTGTATACGTAAAGTTCATTGTTATTGTATATCCAGTCTGAGTAAGATGATCCTGACTCGGTAGTACTGACAAATAGTCCCTGAGGTTTTCCACCACCGGAGCCACTATCTCGGTTGAGATATTTTTCACCGTTCATCACATTATATCCATCTCCATCAGCAGTGAACGTCCATACCATCTTTGCTGCATTCACTGAACTAGCAATAATTTTGTCTCCATCAACCGTAACTTGCTGTGCTGCCAGATAGTCCGTTTGCACTTTATCGGTTGTCAGAGCATAGTAATTACTACCTGACTTCGCTACAATTACGTATTGTCCGCCTTCTTCTACACTATTTGCTAGTACAAAGTCACCTTTTATAGGATCTGGGTCAGGAGTTGGCGTAGTTCCATTGGACGTCAGCTTGTAAAGCTTTACTGACGCACTGCTTGTAGAAGTTTGAAATGCAGTATTAGATGCACTATAACGTAAATTGTAAGAGGATGTGGATCTAACCACATACAATTTTGTTCCATCGTATATCCAATCCGTATAAGTTGGTCCTGCATCCGTAGAAGACAGTCCTAGCCCACTACTGCTACCAGACGTTCGTGCAAGGAATTTCCCGTCATTCATTACGTTATAGCCTTCACCATCTGCTGTAAACTTCCACAACATTGTTTCTGTATTAACTGTGCTACTCACCAATGTATCCCCACTGACAGTCACGCTGCCACCAGCTAAGTAGTTCCCGCTCGCAGTTGATGTCAGCGCATAATGATTACCACTGCTTTCTGCAACAATTACATATTGTCCACCTTCTTCTACTGTAGTCGCTAATACATAATCTCCTGTACCAGGTTCTGGATCTGGGGTAGGAATTGTTCCACCAGAAGAATCAAGCGTTATAGTCTTGTTGGTCTTTTCATCACCAGCAATATTCTGATGTTGAAACTTCATCGTCGTCTCGTCACCATTATCCGTCAAGGTAACCAACAGACCTCTTAGATCCTGCTCAGCACCATCCATCATCCCACCACAAGCGGTGTATGTAAAGTTTATTGTCTTGGTGCCACTGGCTGAATATTGCATCGAATCGCCTGCTGTCTTAATGATTTTATAATTTGTGTCACCCAGAGTATGATTGTGCCCATAGACAAAAATGACATTTGGATATTCATTCAGTAAGTCTATCATTTGCGATGCATTTGTCGAAGTTCTCGTAGACATACTACTGGAATAATAGTGAATCGGAAAATGCGATGCAACAAAAACCGGTTTGGATGTGTCGATGCCACTTAAGAAAGAGCCCAAATCGTTCATTGCACTTGTAGTAAATCCCTGTCCACCATATACACCCGAGCTTACCCCATCTAGCTGATAAGCTGGTAAGACATATACAGCGAACTCGGGGCCATTGTATTGAGCACCTTTATCGTACGGGTTCCCATAATCACCAGAAGTGTCATGATTTCCTCTTGTAAGTGCTACCGGCACATCATTAAAAGCTTCTTTAACCATAGTACGATAGCTTACAGCATTTGCTGCAGCAGTTTCCTCTTGTCCCCAAGTGGGATAATCTCCGCCAAAAATAAAATAATCCAGCGAAGTAGTGCCATTGTTCTGCAGGCTAGTAAGCCAATTTTCTAAGTTACCACCTGTCCCATGAACATCTGATGTTAATGCAATATAACTTGTTACTTCTGCAGCAGTAGCCATCATTGGAATTAGTGAAAACACCATGGATACTGCTAATAATACTGTAAAAATCTGCGTCCTCATTAGATGTTTGAACCGCATAAAAGTTCCTCCTTTCGATAGGTATTAGAGTGATACGAACTATATCAAAATCAAATGCTATAAGCATTAATTTTGGCTCAAACAGCAAACCGGCTGCATTATAAATGCAGCCGGACAACCTTACAATATATGGTTAAAAAATATGTAATGAAAATATATGTTGCGTAGGTTCCAAAGCTTTGCGTCCTCGTTTTTCAGCGAGTTTGCCACCTAAAACATTCAATTATCATTCTTGTTCATCTTAAGTATATCTATTTTTTAACAATAAGTCAATATTTTGATTTTATTTTGTCAAATATATTCTAGTTTAATAATGACACTTTCCTCTTAATCTATAATATTTGCATAACCAAAGAACTCATATCCTTTTTTCTCTGTAGTGCTTTTTCCTACTTGAAAGAAGAAGTCTGCTCCATAATGCCTAGAGGCCACAGCATAATGGCAGAGTGCTATTCCCATATCTACTTTTGTAAGTTTATATACAAGCGACATGGGTGGCTTTAGTATTTGACGGTAAACGAGTAATTTCCCATCCCTTTTTTCAAAATACCAAGGCTGTATATTAATTCCTGACGGAGCCAGGTGAATAGCTTTTATTCCCTTATCCTCTGGATCGTTAGTTATTTCTGAAATATCCTTTCGCTTGAATTCTGACAGTTCACGGTTTGGCGATCCTTCGACCTTGCCAAATGCTATTACAATAATATCCGAAGACTCGCGATTTTCACTTGCATCCCTCGATGCTCCAAGCCATACGCCACCTAGACCACGAGCGTTCAGCCATAGCATTAGTTGTTGACCGATAAAACCCGCATTCTCCTGTTCGCCTTCCTTACCCTTTCCACTGATAACCAAATAATGCGGAGCCTTTACATGAAACATTCCCTTAGTCTCCGTTACAAAGCGATAGTCTAGAGGAACATCGGGGAAAAGTGGTTCAAAGCTCTTAATAACTTCTTTGACTTCCTCTAACTCTAATTGACTAAATGGTTCACTAATATAATTTCGACAAGCCTTTCGTTTGCTGATTGAATTAAATAAATCCATTCTTGCTCTCCTTCATTACAAGTATTTATTTTCTCTCTTCACAAGCAAAAAAAGGTGCTAATCTCATTCGAGAAATCAGCACCTTTTCCAAAAAATCATAATCTTTATTGGTGCGGGAAAGAGGACTTGAACCCCCACGTCAATGACACTAGATCCTAAGTCTAGCGCGTCTGCCAATTCCGCCATTCCCGCAAGTGGTGGTTCATCAGGGATTCGAACCCTGGACGCCCTGATTAAGAGTCAGGTGCTCTACCAACTGAGCTAATGAACCTAAAATTAAAAATGGTGATCCATCCGCGACTCGAACGCGGGACACCCTGATTAAAAGTCAGGTGCTCTGCCGACTGAGCTAATGGATCACATAGTGGGGTGGATAACGGGATTCGAACCCGCGACCTCCAGAGCCACAATCTGGCGCCCTAACCAGCTAGGCCATATCCACCTCGTTACTTGGAGCGGGTGAAGGGAATCGAACCCTCGCAGCTGGCTTGGGAAGCCAGTGCTCTACCACTGAGCTACACCCGCAACTATGAATTGTTGCGATACTCAATGCATTTTCCGCTCTATCAGCATTTGTGCTGACTTGTATAATTATAGCAGTGTTATTTATTGATGTCAACATCTTTCAGCTCTGTCTTTCTTCATCTAAGAACGACAACTGCTGAAGGCTTTTGTCCATTAAATTACTTAGTGTTATTCCTAATAGTCTAAGGCTTTTATCCCATTGCATCTCGTCAAACAGCACTTTTGAAAGTTCAAACAGCTCATTTTTATCGGATAAATACCTTTGAAATGTCCTTGATTTTGTATGGCTTTCAAAGTCTTCATCTTTAATTTTTACTGTCAGCGTTCTTCCGTGCAGGCTCTTTCTATTCAGATCACCTTCTAGTTCTTCAGAATATTCCTCTAGCATCTTGTAGAATAATCGTTTGTCTTTTGTAGGCCTGAATGTTCTTTCAACACCTATGGACTTGCGCTCCCTGTCAGTCTCGACTTTTCTTGGGTCGTACCCTCTTATTCTATCGAAGATCTCTTTTCCCCATTTACCAAAAAATTCAGTTAAAAAATCTTCTGTGAGTCCATAAAGTTCTTCTATCGTATATATACCAATGTCTTCAAGCCTCTTCTTTGATTTTGCCCCAATTCCATGCACTTTCCCAACTGAAAGTGGAAAAAGTATATCTGGTATCATATCTTCAGTAATTATCATGAATCCATTGGGCTTATTCCAATCTGAGGCCAATTTGGCAAGAAATTTATTGTATGAAACACCAGCAGAAAGAGTCAGTTTAGTTTTTTCAAAAACCTTCTTTTTTATATCAGCGACTAGCTCTTCAGGTTTAAGCGGAATGTTTGATATGTCCATATAAGCTTCATCGATTGAAACCTGCTCTATTATAGGAGTAATTTCTCTTAGAATTGAAAATACTTCTTTTGAAACTTCCTGATACCTCCACATTCTGCCTGGAAGGTATATTCCATGAGGGCATCTTTCTCGTGCCATAAAAATTGGCATAGCTGAGTGGATGCCATATTTCCTAGCTTCATAATTGCAGGTAGTGACAATCCCTCGCTGACTTCTCCCACCTACAATAACGGGTTTGCCCTTAAGAGAAGGATTGTCAGCCTCTTCTACTGAAGCATAGAAAGCATCCATGTCTAAATGTAAAAAGTTTAGTTTAGCCGCCATATTGTTACCTCATAAAGAATATCTTTGGAATCACCTTATCATTTAATTCTAGTTCACCATAACTACCCCGTGTAAGTCCACCTCTAGGCAACGACGGACTTCCAGGGTTCATCATTAGCAGTTCCTCTCCAATTCTTCTCATTGGGACGTGGGTATGCCCAAACAAGACTATATCAACTCCCTGTTCAACAGCATGGTAATATAGTCTGTTTAGATCATATTTTACATTGTACTTGTGCCCATGGGTCAAAAGAATTTTTCTTCCAGCCGCTTCAATAACCAATTCCTGAGGATAAAAGGTTCCCCAGTCTCCGTTTCCTGCTATTATGTAAGATGGAACTTGAAGCTTTGCAGCTATTCTTTCTCCGTCGTCTACGTTGTCACCTAAAAATACGAATATATCAGGCTTTTTAATATCATTGAGTTTAATTAGAAACTCTGAAACATGTCTGTGTGTGTCACTTACCACCAGTATTCTCATCATTCTCACCCAAAATTATAGTCAGTATTTCTTTAAGGGCTTCTACTGCCCTTTTCCTGTGGCTGATTGAGTTTTTAACATCGATAGGAAGCTCTGCAAAGCTTTTTTCATAGCCATCAGGTACAAATATTGGATCGTAGCCAAATCCATTGGTTCCTCTCATTTCTTTCAACAGCGAACCTTCGCATTTTCCCTTGAGTATATATTCATTGCCTTTTTCGTCAATAAAAGCAATTACAGTATAAAAACTTGCCTTTCGGTCTTTACCTTCCAAATTTTTCAGAAGAGTTTGGTTGTTAAGAAGGTCATTGCCCTTATCTCCACCATATCTTGATGAATGGACTCCAGGAGCTCCATCAAGAGAATCGACAAACAATCCTGAATCATCTGCCATTACCATGTACTCTGTCAATTCTTTAAGTGCTCTGGCTTTTTTTAGACTATTTTCTTCAAGTGTATCTCCGTCTTCAGTCACTTCCAGATTTTCAAATCCAATGTCACTCTTTGAAAGTACTTCTATTGGCAGATCTTTTAGTATTTCCTTGATTTCTAGTATCTTATTTCTATTTCCTGTGGATACAACCAGTTTTCTCATCCTACGCCTCCATGATGAGTTCAGACATTTCTGCACCTAAAATTTCTTTTTGTATAGCTATAAGTTCTCTGTTTCCCTTTTCAGCAAGATCAAGCAGTTTATTTAGCGTTTCCCTTGAGTATGTAGCTCCTTCAGCGGTTCCCTGCACTTCTACAAATTGACCGTTATCACCCATAACTACGTTCATATCTACAAGCGCCACATGATCCTCTTCATAGCACAAATCCAGCATTGGTCCGTCTTCTGATACGCCTACGCTTATTGCTGATAAAAATCCTGTCAGTGGAAACTGTTCCAGAACCTTGTCTTCTCTAAGTTTATTTATGGCATCAGCCAGCGCAACAAAAGCCCCTGTTATGGAAGCAGTTCTAGTTCCTCCGTCTGCCTGAATTACGTCACAGTCAATCCAGATTGTCCTCTCTCCAAGTTTACTCATATCAACGACAGATCTCAGCGACCTACCGATTAACCTTTGGATTTCTTGGTTTCTTCCATCTATTCTGCCTTTTGTTGAATCTCTAATTTTTCTTTGCGTCGTGCTCCCTGGTAGCATTGAATATTCTGCTGTTACCCAGCCTTGCCCAGTTCCCTTTAAAAACGGAGGAACCTTTTCATCTACCATAGCTGTGCAGATGACTTTTGTATTTCCCATTTCTATGAGCACTGAACCATATGGATGCATCAAAAAGTTTCTTGTTATGGACACAGGTCTCATTTCATCATTTTTTCTGTTATCTAATCTCATATTATCCTCCCCTTGCAGTCATATATTATATATTATCAAATTTTTAGCATGATTTGTTAAAAGGCATTGAAAAACCCCATGAATCATGGGGTAATTATTTTTTAACCTGTGTGAAGTACCCACCTCTTATGGGAGTGATACTATTTACCGTAATAAAAGCGTTGGTATCAATTGAATCAACTATCGATTGGAGCTTCCTCATGTCTTTTCTATTCATTACGACGTTTAATATCTCTCTTGGACCTTCAAGTCCCTGGGCTTCCAATATTGTTACACCAAAGCCATTCAGCCTTAATGTCTCTATCATATCAAGGTTATTTGCGTTCTTCAGGATTATCTGTGCTGATAGATTACCCATTGCTATCCGATTTTCAATTGCTATCCCTACGAAATTGCCAGTTGCAAAACCTGCACAGTAGGCTAGTAAATTTAATGGGTTATTTAGCGCTCCTACAACCTTTCCCAGAGCTGTTACATATATTCCAACTTCAAAAAATCCAATGAGTGCCGCTGGAACTTTTCTCCCCTGTACTACCATCAGAGTCCTCATCGTCGCCATTGATACATCGAGTACTCTGGCAAAAAAAATCAGGGCATAGCCTAAAAGTGCTTCCATTATTATCTCCTTTCACATAATAACAGGGAAGGTCGCCCTTCCCTAAGTTAGTTTTAAGTTGGGTTGTTAATCAATAGTATAAAAAGTATTCGTCGACGCCGTCTACAATTCCTCTAATTATCTGACTCTGATATTCCAAGTCCATTACAAGCTGTTCATCAAATACGTTGGAAAGATATCCTATTTCTACCAGTACTGCAGGCATTATAGTCTCTCGTAATACAACCAACTCTGGTCTTTTGATTACTCCCCTACCAGGATTATTGGTGTTATTGATGATGTTGTTATATATTGTCTCTGCAAATGGATATTGATCTTCCATTTTAATTTCACTAGATGTTGAAGGGCAATAAAGAACTTCAAGACCTATTATTTCGCTCTTAAGATTAGAGTTTGAGTGCATGCTTATAAACAGGTCAGCATTTATAGAATTAGCAATCCTTGGTCTTTCATATAGCTCAATAAACTCATCTGTCGTCCTAGTCATAATGACATTATATCCTTCTTCCAGAAGCAAATCTTCAAGCTGTAGAGCCATAGACAGGTTAATGTCTTTTTCTTTGTATCCATTTATCGATATTGCACCTGGGTCTTTACCGCCATGTCCAGCGTCAACTACAATGGTTCGTTCTCCTGGAACTATATCTTCATTCCTAATGGCGAGGAACTCAAGTGTATCTGAAACCCTGTCTGAAAGCACTTCAATACTCACACTTCTTCTGAAGCTTACAGTGATCTCAGTTGTTCTTCTTCCACGCTCTACAGTAATCTTATCTACAAGATTATCTTTAATGACAAAGCTTCCTTCGGACAACTCAGTATCCCTTGTTGGTATCTCGATTAATAATTCCTTCTTGACTTCATCATAATTTAGCTCAGCTTTAACTTCGTCGAGATGTACAAACTTTAATAAAGACTGCTTACCTAGGTTATCATACGAAAATGCATCCCAAATGTCCTCTTCAGGATATATTAAGAGACCTTCATCAGTTGGGACTATTAACGCCTTCGCATTATCTATGCCATCTTTTACATCCAGCACTACTCTTACAATTCTATCGTCAGAACTGTAGTTGTTATCGGCAACGAATTGGGAAGCTCTAACTGATTTTACAAATCCAAGCTTGTAATCGAATGTCTGGTATTGTTCGCCACTCAACGTAGCATCCATAATATCTATGACTATCCTTGTTGGATTTTTCAATTCAATTATGTTAATTTCAGGAAATGTAACACCTTCAACTAAGATATGCTCTTTGCCACCTTTTTTCTCACTATATATGCCAGTCACTACATTATCATCAAAGGCTATATAAGATATTTTACCGTCCTCAGAGCTTACAAAGCTAAAATCAGCTTCTTTTTCAAGTGTCAGTACAACTCTTGCAGTGTATGGGTTTGGAGGAATAGTAAACTGAGAATACTGTATCCTCTTAATTAGTGCATCGTCAGGTCTGATATCTCCAGGGGCATCAATTTTACCTGGAATGTTAACTCTGGTATCCTTAAAATCAAGCACCAGCTTGTTAGAATCACTAAGATACATGCTCTCGAATTTAAGTGGTTTATCGCTATCGATTCTTATTCTATGTTTCCCAGTACTGCCCTTTATTGCACTAATCCCTGTTATTGTGGCAGTACCTTGTGGCTGTTCAGGTTCAACAGCCTTTGGCGAATCTATAAGAGCAGTGTAGCTTGATGGATCCCAGTCGACATCATAACCGAGTATCTGAGAGAAAAACCTTATAGGAGCCATTGTTCTAGAATCATTTAGAGATGTGTAAGTAATTAGTTTTGGTATATACTCTTCTTCAACCTTTAAATCTTTCCCATTTATTGCTACTATATCGCTATTGATTTTCAAGTTTATCACATTAGAATTATGTGTTATCGTTGCAACTTGTGTATCGTTATCCCAGTCTACCTTTGCACCAAGCATTTCAAAATAGAATCTGACGGGAACCATCGTTCTATTGTGCTTAGGAATTATTACTGGCGGCACCTCAGAAATCAGGGTTTTGTTGTCGAGCTTAATATTGACCTGTGGAGCCTTAAAAGCCTGTCCATCAACCTTTATATCCACATCAGGAAGTCCGGAGTTTGCGTATGCAATTCCGGAAGCAAAAACCATAATCAGTATAAATAAAACTATATATAATAAACGTTTCATGTTTTCCCCTCCAAGAACATTGCTTCTATTATTCTATTTATATCAGAATATTATAGCCCTTTCAATGAGAGGAGACACAATGTAACTATAATGTAATATGTGGTATTACGCATTAAGTGCCGTATAGAGCTCATCGCTTCCCGGAGGTAAAATTGGTGTAATCTCTCCGTTTGTTCTTACTTTTATGCCATTTTCAGTAACTTCACCTATAACTGTAGCTTTTATTCCCTCTAATTCCAGTTCCTCTACCAATGATGCTAAATTGTCTTCATTTACAATCATTATCATGCTGCCACTGGAGATTAATTTCTTTGGATCTATAGAAATACAGTCACATATTTTTTGAGTTACTTCTTTTATAGGCAAATTATCCTCATATAAAAGTATGCCCTTACCTACAGCCTCTCCAGCTTCCCAGACGGCTCCAAAAACGCCTCCTTCGGTTATGTCGTGCATGTAGACAACTCCATTTTTTCGACCGATGAGTCCGTCTTTTACCACACTTAGATATTTGCCATAACTTTGAGCTTCATCAAGTTCTTCAGCTGACAGGCACTCAGCAAGTCTTTCTTCTATATCGTGAGCGAGTATATGAGTCCCTTCAAGCCCCATCCATTTTGTCATTACAATTTTATCGCCAACTTTAATGTCGTCATAATCCTTAAAGTTTTCTCTGGATAACTTTGCGATTACAGTGGTGCTCACTACGATTCTAGTGACTGCATCTGTAATTTCAGAGTGACCTCCGATTATTTCTACTTTCTCTTCGCTAGCAGCCTTGCCGGCGTCGATCATCACCTGCTCAAGTTCCTCTTCTGTAGTCCCTGGAGGACAGAGTATCGTCATAAGTATCCCAACTGGCTCTGCACCTCTCGTTGCAGCGTCGTTACAGGACACATGTATGGCAAGAGTACCAATCCCAGTCGTCGCACCAGTTATGGGATCTGTACTCACTACGCAAAGGTCATTTCCAAAGTCCATAACACCAGTGTCTTCACCAATGCCGGGTCTTGCCAGAACCTCTTCTCTCTTATAGGTTATATTTTTAAATACCAGTTTTTCCAGCAGTTCATTTGGTACTTTACCAATTTCCACTTCCATCAACCTCCCAGTATAATCCTAACAGATTATTTGCCATAAGAAAACCCCCTGCTGCAAAGCAAGGGGCAATTTCTATGATTTTTTAACTGTTGAACACGTCAATGTCAAGAGCATTTTCCATTTTAGCTATTATTGTAGTACAAACAGCGTCACCTGTTACGTTAATGGATGTTCTACCCATGTCGACAAGTCTGTCTATACCCATTATTAGACCTAGCCCTTCCAGTGGCAATCCGACTGATTGAAGAACCATGGAAAGCATTATTGCACCAGCTCCTGGAACTCCTGCAGTTCCAATAGATGCAAGCGTTGCTGTAAGAACAACTGTAAGCATCATTGGCAATGTCATTTCAATTCCATACGCCTGAGCAATAAACAATGAAGCAACACCCTGCATTATTGCAGTACCATCCATGTTTATTGTAGCGCCAAGTGGTATGGTAAAGGATGAAATTTCATTTGAAATACCTAGCTTTTTCTCGCAAATATCCAGTGAGAATGGAATTGTTGCATTACTGCTAGCTGTTGAAAATGCTACGAACATTGCTGGTGAGAACTTTTTGTAGAATTTTGTAAGACTAAGGTTAGCTAGTGCTTTAAACAGGGTTCCATATACAAGTGTTGCATGTATCAGTAACCCTATATACACAATCCCAACGTATTTCAACAATGGGATAAGCGCTGAGTAACCAACCGTTGCAAAGGTCTTTGCAATAAGTCCGTACACACCAATAGGAGCAAACAGCATAACCATTTCTACCATTTTCATAATAAGATCGTTTAATTTTTGGAAAAGAGTAAGTAGAAATTCAGCTTTTTCACCCAGGAATGACAACCCAACCCCTGTGAAAAGAGCAAATACGATTATCTGCAGCATGCTTCCACTTGCCATAGCTCCAACGATGTTATTTGGTACCATCTCGTAGAGAATTTGAACCAATGGTGCTTTTGCACCCGCAGTAGTTTCAACAATTTCTATAGCTCCCATATCAAGGCCGACACCTGGCTTTAATAGTACGCCTAAAACTAACGAGATTATTATTGCTACTGCTGTTGTAGTGAGGTAGAAAACTATTGTTTTCGAACCCACTCTACCAAGTTTTTTGACATCTCCCATGTTAGCTGCGCCATTTACCAGCGAAACAAATACCAGTGGCACAACTAGCATCATAATTCCTCTTAAAAAGACCTGCCCTAAAAACTGAAAGATTCCGTTTACTAATATTGTGTCTTTGAAGGTACCAGCCGGAAGATTATATACCAATATCCCGGTCACAAGACCTGCTACCAACGCAATTAGTACTTTGGTCGTAAGACCCATGCTTTTTTTCTCCAATTTACGCGCCCCCTTTAATTAAAAGAAAAATAACTTCTGGTAATTGATACCCAGAAAAAGGCATAAATCGCAATCCTAAATTTTTTATCTCTTATTTAGTTTTTCTAAAAGCATTGAATTGACCAACTGAGGATTGGCCTTTCCCTTGGTCTCCTTCATAATTTGTCCCATTAAAAAGCCAACAGCTCTGTCTTTACCATTCTTAAAGTCTTCTATGGATTTCTCGTTATTGTCGAGAACTCTGTCTACTATTTCGCCTAGAGCTCCCTCGTCGCTTATTTGTATTAAACCTCGCTTATTAACGATATTCTCTGGTGTTTCTCCCGTTTCAAACATTTCACGAAGTACATTTTTGCCAGTGTTATTATTTATTTTTCCGTCTTTAACGAGTAGTAAAAGATCTGCTAAATTCCTTGAAGTAAACTTCAACTCCTCAATTTCTTTTTCCTCTTCTTTCAGTCTTCGTAACACATCTCCCATCATCCAGTTGGCAACTAATTTGCCATCTTTTACGAAAGACATGGTCTCTTCAAAGAAGAACGCTAACTCTTTTGACTGTGTAAGAACAGCGGCATCATATTCACTGAGACTGTACTCATCCATGAATCTAATCTTTTTATCGTGTGGAAGTTCTGGCATAGTCTCAATAATGTCTTCAAGCCATTGCTGATCAATCTGTATCGGTATTAGATCTCCGTCATAGCACAATCTATAGTCCTCAGCGGCAAGTTTCTTCCTCATAACGACAGTTTCTGCTGCCACTTCATCCCATCTTCTCGTCTCTCTTTCTGTATTCAGACCTTGTTCGAGAAGATCTATATGTCTCTTCTCTTCAAATTCTATGGCTTTTACAACAGACCTGAATGAGTTCAGGTTTTTTACCTCTGTTATAACAGATTTCAGTTCTCTATCATCGTCAATGATATTGATATTCACGTCGCATCTTAAGGAACCTTCTTCCATTCGAACATCCGAAATCCCGATGTATTTTATAGTTGATCTGAGTTTCTCTAAAAACAACCTGGCTTCTTCAGCATTGGTCATATCAGGTTTTGTAACTATCTCTATCAATGGAACACCGCTTCGGTTGAAGTCTATTAGTGTAGTTCCATCTTCGTTGTGAATTTGCTTTCCTGTGTCTTCTTCAATGTGTATTCTTTCAAGATTGATTCTCTTTGTGCCTGCTGGCATGTCAATCTCTAAATATCCTCCATCACACAGAGGCATGTCATCTTGAGATATCTGATAACCTTTTGCAAGATCGGAATAGAAGTAGTTTTTTCTGTCCATCTTTACTACTTTGGCTATTTCAGAGTTAAAAGCAACACCAGCTCTTATCCCAAATTCCAGGCACTCTTTGTCCAAAACTGGAAGTGCTCCTGGAAGTCCCATACAAACTGGACAGACGTGAGTATTGACTTCGCCACCAAATTCATTTTTACAATTGCAAAATATTTTGTTTTTTGTCATTAACTCTACGTGTATTTCTAGACCTATTAGTGTTCTATAAGCCATTACCTCACCGCCTTTTCATAGCCAAGTCCTGCTTTTATAACAGTTTCTTCAGCAAATCTGTTTCCTGTAATTTGGAACCCAACTGGAAGGCCTTCCACTTCTCCCATTGGAAGGCTCATTGAAACAAGCCCTGCCAGGTTAATGGGAACTGTAAACAAATCTGCATTATACATTTCGACTGGTGAATTTACCAGTGTATCAAATTTGTACGGAAGTATTGGCGAAACTAGCGAAAGTATCACATCGTAATCTTTGAAAACTCTGTCATAATCATTTTTTATCAGGGTCCTTACCTTCATGGCTTTATTGTAATATTCATCTTGATAACCTGCACTTAGAGAAAAAGCACCCATCATAATTCTTCTCTTTACTTCCTCACCAAAACCTTCCGATCGAGATCTTGTATACAGTTCATCAAGAGTCTCATAGCTATCTGTCCTATGCCCATACCTTATTCCATCAAGCCTTGAAAGACTGGTACTGGCTTCTGCTGTCGAAAGAATATAGTAAGTTTCAAGTGCGTATTTCAGGTTTGGCAATGAGACATATTCTATTGAAGCTCCAGCATTTTCAAATACCTTTAACATATTATTATATGCATCTTGAATTCCTTCAAAATTGGAGAATTTTAAATCGCTGTACTCTTTAGGCAGCGCCACTTTAAGCCCTTTAAGAGAGTAGTCATCATAAGAAGAAAACTCAAGTCCTGCTCTTTTTGATGAATTCGCATCCAGAGGGTCAAATCCCGCTATTGCACTAAGAAGCATATGCGCATCTGTTACATTTCGTCCAAAAGCACCCACTTGATCCAAAGAATTTGACATCGGCATCGTTCCGTATCTTGAAACCATCCCATAAGTAGGTTTGATTCCTACAACACCGCAGTAGCTCGCAGGTTGCCTTACAGAGCCGCCAGTATCTGTTCCCAGAGCTACAGCAGCTTCATTTGCTGCGACTGCAGCGGCTGAACCGCCAGATGAACCTCCAGGTACCACATCAAGATTTCTTGGATTTCTGGTCTTGCCAAAGTATGAAGTCTCTGTAGAACCTCCCATTGCAAATTCATCTAAATTTGCCTTGCCGATTACTATTCCACCCTCTGCCTGAATTCTCTTTATAACAGTCGCATCGTAAGGAGGTATAAAGTCTTCTAGCATTTTTGATGCACAGGTAGTCCTTAACCCCTTAGTCATAATATTGTCTTTTACAGCCACTGGAATTCCTGCAAGAGAGCCAACTTCCTGCCCTTCACTTATTCTTTTATCTACTTCTTTGGCTTCACTTATTGCTCTCTCTTTATCAACTGTGATAAAAGCATTAATATCCTTATCCATCTCGTCAATTCTATCTAGATGGGCGGTGACGAGCTCAACAGAAGAAATTTCTTTGTTTATTATTTTTTCTCGCATCTCCCAGGCTGTCATATTTGTTAAATTCATAATTTCACCCCTATTCAACGACTTTCAGTATTTTAAAGTACCCGTATTGGGTTTCGTGTGTATTCATCAGTACTTCATCTCTTGTAAGAGTCTGGTTCTCTCCGCCATCTTTAAGAAATCCATCATCTTCGTTGACTGAATATGTCGGCGAAACTCCGTCGGCCTTTGCTTCATTAATTTTTTGCATAAAGTCTACTACCTGTTCAAATTTCTCAACAAACCCGTCAAGTTCGCTATCGTCAAAGCTCAACTTTGCTATCTCGGCGATGTGCACGACCTGTTCTTTAGTTATCACTATTCTCTCGCCCCCTCATGTAAAGGATATTTACCTAATATTCCTCTAAGCTCGGTTCCATCAATAATCCTGATTTCTAATTCTCTAGCTTTGAGAAATTTGCTTCCTGGATTTTCTCCGGCTATGACCATGTCAGTTTTCTTGCTTACTGATCCTGATACTTTTCCTCCCATGGCTTCAACCTTATCTGTTATATCATTTCTAGTAAGCCCTTCTATGGTACCTGTAATGACTATTGTTTTACCTGCAAAGGGATTCTCACTTACTATTTTTTCCTCGTAATAAGGCTTTACTCCCTCCATTAAAAGCTTGTCGATGGCTTCAGATATTCTCTCGTCATTAAAGAACTCGAGTATACTGTTTGCAACTATATCTCCAATATCTGGTATCAACACCAGTTCTTCGTATTTTGCCCTTCGCAAGGCTTCCAATGACTTATAGTTTTCAGCCAAGTCCTTTGCGGTTTTACTGCCCACATTTGAAATTCCAAGGGCATACACAAAGGACTGAAGGCTTACATCTTTGCTATTTTCGATTGAATCCAGCAGATTTGTAGTCTTCTTTTCTTTAAATCCCTCAAGACCCATTATATCTTCGTATTTTAGTTCATATATCTCAGGCAGATCTTGGATTCCTAGCTGGTCAACAAACAGTTCTGCCGTTTTTTCGCTGAATCCTTCTATGTTCATGGCATCTCTACTGGAAAAATGAACAAGCCTAGATACTAACTGAGGTTTACACGACAGCGTATTCGGACAGAATATATGCACTCCATTTTGAACTAATTCACTTCCACAAGACGGGCAGTATTTTGGTTTTTCAATTTCTTTTGAAGTCTCTCCGTCGTCTGGCATACCACCCAATATCTCTGGTATTACGTCATTTGAACGCCTTATGAGGACTCTGCCACCAAGCCTGACTCCCTTTCTTACAATATCATCGTAATTATTCAGAGTCGCTCTTTTTACTGTTACACCACCTATTTCAACTGGTTTAAGAAGAGCTGTAGGTGTTACTTTAGCAGTACGTCCTACATTCCACTGGACCTCTATTACTCTTGTAGTTGTCTCTTCCGCTTCAAATTTGAAAGCTATTGCCCATCTTGGAAAACGGCTGGTATAACCGAGCATTTCTCTTGTTGCCATATCGTTAATCTTTATAACCAATCCATCTGTAAGAATATCGAGCCCGGCTCTCTCTTTTTTCTGAACCTTAATTTCTTCAACCAACTGGTGTATATCTTTAAATAATCTGATATAAGGAAATACAGGTAGCCTGTTTTCTATTAAAAAATCTATCATTTCCATATGAGTCGAGAATTCTTTGCCTTCTATATATCCAACGTTATAGAAATAGGCAGACAGTTTTCTTCTTTCTGTAAGCCTGGTATCGAGATTTCTAAGAGCTCCTGCAGCCGCATTACGAGCGTTCTTAAGAGGTTCATCAGCTGTAAGATTATATTCTTCCAACACCGATAACGGCATTACACCTTCTCCCTGAATCTCAGCGCGACCAGCAAAATCTATCCTGAGCGGAATAGACTTAATTGTTTTAAGCTGAGCCAGTATACCCTCTCCCTGAATTCCGTTACCTCTTGTAGCACCCTGAACTAAGTTTCCATTTTCATAGGTCAGGTTCACAGTCAGCCCATCAAATTTAAACTCCAAAACGTACTCTGGAACAGGTAGTTTCTCTGCAGCATTTAAATTATGTTCTGCTACCGCTTCCTCAGTCTTTTTAGCCCAGGAAATAAGTTCCTCCTCGCTCTGCACTTTGTCCAAGCTCCATAGTCTGCCAAGGTGAGTGTGCTTTTTGAATCCCTCTAATAATTCTCCTCCAACTCTCTTGGTTGGAGAATACTCTAGATGAATCCCCAGAGTTTCTTCCAAATTCTTAAGTTCGTCAAATAGTTTATCGTACTCTGCGTCGCTGACCTTTGGCTCATCCATCGTATAATAATGATAGTTCAAATTTTCAATTTTCTTAATTAGTTCTTCAATCCTGTCAATTCCGGACATTGTTTACCTCCGTTCGAATCAGATTATAGTGAGCGGCGCATGGGACTGCATTAGTTTCTTAACTCCATTATCGTCAAATGCAATGGTGAGCTTATTATCGTCTCTCATTTCCTCAATTCTAACTATCATACCTTCGCCAAATTTATCGTGTATAACTTTGGTCCCTATTTCAACCTTTTCTCCAACTATAGATCTTCTCTCAGGTATTTTAGGCATGAGATTATCTTTAAAATAATCGATTTTAATTAGATTTTCATTTATAACTTCCTCTGTTCTGCCATAGGAATTTCTCCTTGGGGATTTCTGCTCTCTTTCTATGGTATCTCCCATCTCATCCAGAAAGCTAGAAGGAAGTGTGTAATTAGTACTCCCGTATATGGTACGTTTCCTCGCGCTGGTCAGTATGAGCTGTTCTGCAGCTCTCGTCACAGCTACATAGCATAGTCTTCTCTCTTCCTCGTATTCCTCCTGGGATTCCTTAGCTCTAGAAAGCGGAAACAACCCTTCTTCCATCCCAACTAGAAAAACTACTGGAAATTCAAGACCTTTAGCGCTGTGTATGGTCATAAGTGACACCACATTAACCTCTTCTTCAGTCTTGTCGACATCAGACAAAAGTGCTATGGTCGCAAGGAAATCCTCCATTGTAGCTTCAGAATTCTTCTGTTCAAACAGTAGTGCGACAGAAAGAAACTCTCTAAGGTTCTCAATTCTCGACTTTGCTTCAATAGTCCTCTCAGCTTCTAAATCAGCTATATATCCCGTTAAATTCATTATCTCTTCGATAAAATCTCTTATTCCCATCAGTTCATTTTTTGCCATTAGAAGTGACATATCCGTAGAGAAAGTTTCAAGTAGCTTCTTAGCCCTAGGTGTAAGACCGTCCACTTCTGATGAGTCCATTATGGATGAATAAAGCGACTCATTTCTATCGATTGCATGCTTTTCCAGCCTTTCAACGGTGGTATTTCCAATTCCCCTCTTAGGAACGTTAATTATCCTCTTAAGAGCTACATTATCATTGGGGTTCTGTAGAAATCTCAGGTAGGATATGATATCTTTTATCTCTCTACGGTCGTAAAACTTAATTCCGCCTACAACTTTATATGGGATTTCTTCAGCCATAAAAGCATCTTCAAACGGCCTGGATTGAACATTTGTCCTGTAGAGTATCGCAATATCTGAAAGACTCATACCTCTATATACCAGTTGCTGAATCCTGTTGGCTACAAACTGAGCTTCTTCCTCTGAATACTCCAGCTCAACATAAGTTACAGGAACTCCGCCTTTTTTGTCTGTCCAAAGGTTTTTATCTTTTCTCTGTGAGTTCTGGGAAATTACCTCGTTGGCTGTTTTTAAAATCTGGTCAGTAGATCTGTAATTCTGTTCCAGAAGAATAACTTTCGCCCCTGGAAAATCCTTTTCAAAATCAAGAATGTTAGTTATATCTGCAAATCTCCAGGAATAAATCGCCTGATCTGAATCTCCAACCACGCAAATATTGTTGTATCCCTGGGAGAGCATTTTTACGAACAGATACTGAATTCTATTTGTATCCTGATACTCGTCCACAAATATATACTTGAACCTATCCTGATATCTCTTTAGGATGTCGGGGTTTTCCCTAAGCAGTTCTACTCCTTTTATCAGAAGGTCATCGAAGTCTAAAGCATTATAAAACTTGAGCTTTTTTTCGTAAAGTGCATATACTTCACCTGCATTTCTATCGAAAAAAGAGCTGTAATTTAAGTTTATAAATTCATCTGGGGAAACCATCTGATTTTTTTGCTCACTAATTATAGCTAACATCGAATTTTCTTTGTAAGTCGCTTTGTCCAGATTTAATTCCTTTAAGCATTCCTTAACCAGAGTCTTCTGGTCATCACGGTCATAAATCGTAAAGTTTTTGTCGTAACCTATCCTCTCGATATCTCTTCTAAGCATTCTAACGCATGCCGAGTGAAATGTGCCCATCCACATGGTATCGACATCTACATCTATTAGAGCGGATACTCTTTCCTTCATTTCATTTGCTGCTTTGTTTGTAAACGTAATCGCCAGTATTTCATAGGGAGAAGCTTTTCTCTCAGCAATTAAATATGCAATTTTATGGGTAACTACCCTGGTCTTGCCAGACCCAGCTCCTGCCATTATCAAGAGAGGTCCATCAGTGTAAAGAACAGCCTCTTGCTGTCTTTCATTTAAATCTTTTAAATAGTTCATTCTACACCTTCCTAACTGTTCTACACTCCAATTATATAGTATAGCTATCCAGATTTCCACAAAAAAAACGCTGTGCACCTGGTGCGCTACGTAGGCAAACAGTACACAGCGTTTATTTTACAGTTGAATAGTCGTCGTCTGATTATTTAAGGTATCTATGTAAAGAAGAGTATTCCTCAATAGCTCACCTTTATCCGTCAGTATTTTTAGTGCTTCAGCAACCTGATAAGATGCTACCAATGCTGGGATAAATGAAGGGTTACCCAATCGTCTTTCTATTCCTTCCACGTCATCTTTAGGGTACAGTTTTGTTAGAGTTCTATCGCCTGGCATAACTACACATACCTGACCATACCATCCTCCAATGGCACCATGTACAAGTGGTATCTCCAATTCTTCACATAACCTCTGTAAGAGCAGCCTGGTTTTAATGTTGTCAGTTCCATCCATAACGATATCTGCATCTTTGAGTAGCTGCAAACCATTGCTCGAATCGATGTACAAATTATGGGTTGTAACGCTCATTTCAGAATTAATCTCGGATAAATCCTCTTTTATGCAATCAACTTTACTGCTGCCGAGCCTTTTTTCAGTAGAAAAAAGCTGCCTGTTGAGGTTGCTTTCCTCAAATACGTCATAGTCAATGAGTATCAGTTTCCCAATTCCAAGTCGGGCAAGCTGTTCAGCTATATGCCCACCAAGGCCCCCTCCACCAATTATTACTATCGTCTTTTCTTTCAGCATATTCTGCTCTTCATCAGATAATAGAGATTTATTCTTTAGATACCTGTTTGCATATTTCATAATTATTCTTCTCCATACAGGTCTACTACTACTGAATCTAGTCCGCCTATGTTTTTCAAGAATGCAAGGGAAGGCACACCTGTCTCAGAGTTCCAGTCAAGTTCTTTAAAGAAGTTTTCACCAAGAAGTGCGGTGTCTATTTCAACATCTTTAAGAGGACCGTCTGTTAGAGGAGGTTTTCCTACTGCACGTTGTGTAATAAACATATCTTTTGGAGTAATTCCTTCTCTAAGATTAAAAGCATGTCTCAAAGTGTAAATCCTAAGACCAGCTTTAAAACTTTCGCTTTCGCCAAAGGTCTGTCCTGTAATAGCTTCAACATAATTATTAATAATTTTCCAATTCATTTTGCCGTATCCACTAAACAGACAGAATCCAGCTACGTTTAGAATCTCTCTTCTAGACGTAAGCTCCACATCCTGATCTCCAGTGTTCTCATAAACGTATTTAGGTCTGGTTTCTCCTCCGCCCATTTGGATAGTACCCACTCCACCCTTTACGTGTCGTCCAGGAGTTGGGTCATACTGGTAAGTTCTTGCAAGCCCTGGTGCAAACCTTGGGTCGTGCATTGGGAGCTCTATTCCTGATGCTGTCTGTAGAAACTCCTCACCCTTGCCAAAGTATTTTGAAGCGTATAAAGAGCCATTTGCCAGTACTGCACCGACTCCGTCACCGTCAGCCATCTTCTGTGTTAGATTTACGATGGCTTCACCATCTCCCCATTTCAAGTCTATTCCATCCAGTTCATCTTTGGTAAGTACTCCCTCGTCATAGCACTCCATAGCCCAGGCTATTGTCATTCCAGTCGATATTGTATCCAGTCCATATCTGTTGCATACCTCATTCACTTTTAAAAGAGCATCCATATCACCACATAATAATGTGGATCCAAAAGCTGATGCGGTTTCATATTCTGGTCTTTCAGTTGCGCCTACAGGCCACCTGCCATCGTTCACTTCGTACTCTGCTCCACATCCCAGGGGGCAGCTTGCACAGGCGTATTTCTTAGTCCTATATTTGTCCATTGCCATAGCTGTTAGAGCTTCAGCATTTTCTATACCGTAATCAGTGATTCCTATCCCCTTCCAATTCATCACAGGGCTATCTCCACTGAGGGCTGAAGCTGCGGTCCCTCGCCCTGTTCCAAATTCTCCAAAGGCTTTCGCTGATTTACTATCTTTCATATTGCCCAATATTTTTCTATTTAGTGCCTGAAGTCTTTCCTTGTCTGCAATTTCTACCTTTCCAGAACCTTTCACCAGTATGGCCTTCAACTTTTTTGAACCCATGACAGCGCCACCGCCACCTCTTCCAGGTGCACGATGACCATCGTTAATTGGACATGCAATTAGTGACATTCTCTCGCCTGAAGGCCCAATTGATACTATCTTTGCTCCAGGTTCACCATGATCTACTTTGAGTTTTTCCCATACATCCTTGGTATCCATCCCCCATAGATGTACAGCATCCCTTATCTCAGCTTTTCCATCAGTTATCCATAGGTAAACTGGCTTTTCTGATATCCCAGAAATAAACACTGCATCAAAGCCTGCCTTCTTTAACTCAGGCCCAAAGAAACCTCCTGAGTTTGAATCGTTCCAGCCGCCTGTAATAGGTGACTTATGTACCATTGTAAATCTTCCACCAAACATTGCCCCAGTAGCATTAGTAAGGCCTGATATAAATCCCAGTATATTGTCTGGACCGAGAGGATCGGCTCCCTTAGGCATCCTGTCATATAGTATTTTTGCTCCAAACCCATATCCGCCTACGTAGTCTTCCACCAATTTCTCACTTAAATCCTCTGAAACTGTGGTTTTATTTGTAAGATCAACAAATAATATCTTCCCGTTATATCCGTTCATTTCTTCACCCCTTATTTCTATTATATCGTTACCTGGAGAAAGCTTCAATACTCTGAAGCAGCTCAATTATCTAATTGCGAATGTGAAATTTATGGTATAATCAAATCAAAACACTACGGAGGTGCACTTTGAAGCTGGATTATAAAAGAACTTTTTTTCTCGGCCTTGCATTTCTATCAGTTTCAGCCTTTTGGCAGCTATACGACAACATCATTCCTTTGATTCTTCAAAACAGTTTTAAACTTGGAGAAACTCTGACTGGAGCTATTATGGCTTTGGATAATGTTTTGGCTCTGTTTTTACTTCCATTTTTTGGCGCTCTTTCCGATAGGACTAACACTCGTTTTGGAAAGCGTACACCTTATATAATTGGTGGTACTGCAGCAGCGGTAGTATTTATGATGATTATACCCATTTCTGCAAATATTGTAAGTTTCCCACTCTTCTTTGTATCTCTGGGCGCAGTTTTGATTGCCATGAGCGTATACAGATCTCCTGCAGTCGCTCTGATGCCAGATCTTACTCCTAAGCCTCTTAGGAGCAGTGCAAACTCTGTAATTAACCTTATGGGAGCTGTTGGAGGAATTATTGCCCTGATAGGAATTAGTCTGTTGGTTCCAAAGGAGACTAATCCCAGTTTTGTTCCTGTATTTTCACTTATTGCCATCTTAATGATAGTTTCTGTTTCAGTAATGGTGGCAACTATTAAGGAGAAAAGCTTAGCAGAAAAAATAAGACAAGAATATGGTGAAGATGAAGACGAGGTTTCAGATAACGGTGAATCTCATGAAATGGCTCCTGATGTTCGCAAGAGTCTCAACTTTATACTGGCATCCATATTCCTTTGGTTTATGGCTTACAACGCAGTTACCACTGCCTTTTCAAGATATGCAGGAAGAGTATGGGGACTTTACGGAGGCAGCTTTGCCAATGCTCTGATGGTTGCAATGGGAGCAGCTATACTTAGTTTTATTCCTATTGGAATTATTGCTAGCAAAGTTGGCAGAAAAAAGAGCATCATTGCAGGAATAATTATGATGTCACTCAGTTATTTTGCTGGATTTCTATTTATAAACTACTCTCCAGCAATAAATATTGTATTTGCTTTTACTGGTATAGGGTGGGCTGCAATAAATGTAAACTCTTATCCAATGGTAGTTGAGATGAGTAAAAGCAGCGATGTGGGAAAGTACACTGGACTTTATTACACCTTTTCGATGTCTGCGCAGATTTTTACACCTGTACTCTCAGGTTTCTTACTCGAAAACGTAAGTTACAGAACTCTTTTTCCGTACTCAGTACTATTTTCGCTACTTTCACTTCTTACTATGCTACAAGTAAAACATGGAGATTCAAAACCTCCAAGTAAAAAAAGCGCTCTAGAGCACTTTGATGTTGAAGATTAATAGTATTTTAACTGCAAAAGGATTTCTCTTAAGATGAGAAATCCTTTTCCTGTTTTGTATTCTTATTCCTTTTCAATTAAACCTAACTTTTCAAATACTATCTTGTATCCATCCGCACCGTAGTTGAGTGATCTATTGATTCGGCTTATTGTGGCTGTAGAAGCACCAGTTAGCTCCTCAATCTCGTTGTAGGTCTTGTTGGATTTAAGGAGTTTAGCTACTTCAAGTCGCTGGGCAATAGCCTGCACTTCCTTGATTGTACAGATATCCTCAAAGAAGCGATAGCATTCGTCCATAGTCTCAAGCTGCAATACAGCTTCAAACAAACTATCTGCTTGTTTGCTCTTGATCTTTGAATTATAGACCATTTTACCCTCTCCTAACTTTGATTTGACTTAATATAATTATATATTACAGTATTAGAGCAGAGTTGTAAACATCAACTGGAATTTTTCTCCACTTTTATCACACTACTAAATCGACGTGCTGAATTACCCCAGCCTGGCCTGTCTCTTTTAGGAAAATTCCTGATCTTTCAGCAGATCCTAGTAATTCATTCCCAGCTCCTGTATAACCAAAAGGAGTCGCAATGTTACCTAAGTAAATAGCACCTACATTTTTTTCTTTTAACGTGTATAACTGGTCGTTTCCGTCTTTGTCCTTTGACCATATTAATAGTTTGTCAAATACATCGTCGTTCTCATCAATCCATCCATTTCCATCCAAATCATACTTCGCAAGCTCTAAAAAACCATTTCCAGAACTTGGTCCAAACAATTCCGATCCGTCATTTATCTTTCCGTCATTATTTAAATCTATAGCTAAGAATCCGCTGCCTTTTCCAGCAAATGCTATCTGGTCAGCCTTACCATCCATATCTAAATCAAACTCAAATTTCTTATCTGTCAGGGAAGGTATGTTATTGCCATAGTTAACAATCAGAGGATCAACTTTAACTGCATCGCCAGCTCTGAAATTAATTTCATTGTATTCAGCAAATTCTTTAGTCATATTCAAATTCACGTTAAAGCTGATTTCTCTTCCATCTGCTGTCTTTACAATTCCGTCTGCATTAAATGACATTGTCTCTTTTTGATAAAAAGATTCTTTTAAATCGTATTCAATACCCCATCCCTTAGGCTGGTTTACAGGTTCATTATTGACTCCACCTTTTGCGATATCCTTGTAGTTTTGAGGCAGCTGAAAAGCTTTGGTATTAATCTTTTTCATATCACAATTTGAAAAGTTTATCTTCTTTCCAATTAGCTTCTCTAACATTGCTTTTAGAATCATCATGTTGTACTTATCTGATTCACTCATTTCAAACTCTAATACGTCCTCAGCCTCAGCCGTCTTTGCAGCCATACTCTCTTCTAGCTTCTTTCTTGCTTGCTCAGATATCTCCAAAATAGTGCTAACTGCCTTTGGTCGTTTATTATTCTCTTTAGGTTCTTCAGGTCTCTTTCCTACCCAGGTTAACAGTCTTTCCTCTTTGCTGTATTTTTGTACAAATTCATGCTTTGATGTCATATTAATAGTAGAACCCATTATCTTCATTTCATCACCTCCACTGCATAATGCTGTAAACATTCTAAGAATAGTCCTATGATTTGTCTATCGGCTAAAGTAACAGTGATTTAAGTGAGAAATATTGTTAAGTTTTAGTTAAATGAAAAGAGCTGGGTTATCCCAGCTCTATCGTTAGAACAGTCCTACTATTTCTCCATTTGGAAGAATATCTATATTTTCTGCTGAAGGAACCTTTGGCAGTCCAGGCATTGTCATTATTTCGCCTGTAAGTGCAACTAGGAATCCTGCGCCCCTTGATATTCTGACATCTCTTACAGTTATTCTAAAGTTTTTCGGTCTTCCTGCCTTTGTAGGGTCATCACTTAAAGAATACTGAGTTTTTGCCATACAAATAGGCATTTTGTCAAAGCCCATTTTTTCTATATTTGCTATTGTCTTAGCACAAGCGCCAGTAAAGTCAACGCCGTCAGCGCCGTAAATCTCTTTTGCTATCTTTTCAATTTTTGCCTGGATGGATTCTTCAACGTCGTAAAGTGGCTTGAAGTGCGATTCTTCACTTCCAACGACTTCGACAACTTTTTTAGCAAGATCTACTCCGCCATCTCCGCCTTTACCCCATACTTCGGATACGACAGCTTTAGCTCCAAGCTCTTCACATTTTTTAATAACAAAATCTAGTTCTGCGTCGGTATCAGTTGGAAACTTGTTGAAAGCAACTATTGCAGGTACGCCGAACTTCTTGACGTTTTCAATATGTTTTTCAAGATTCTCGAATCCTTTTGCTAAAAGCTCAAAGTTTTCTTTATCCCAGTCTTCTTTCTTGATCCCGCCGTGGTGTTTAAGAGCTCTTACAGTTGCGACTATAACTGCAGCATTTGGCTTAAGTCCACCAAATCGAGCCTTAATGTCGAAGAATTTTTCTGCACCAAGGTCAGCTCCAAAACCTGCTTCTGTTACGGTGTATTCAGCCAGCTTTAATGAAAGCTTTGTAGCCAGCATTGAGTTACATCCGTGCGCAATGTTTGCAAATGGTCCGCCGTGTATAAGGGCAGGTGTATTTTCCAGAGTCTGTACCAAGTTTGGCGCTATAGCATCCTTCATTAGAAGTGCAACTGCTCCCTGAGCTTTAAGATCTCTAGCGTATACTGGGCTGCCGTCAAATTTGTATGCAACTAAAATATTAGCTACTCTTTCCTTAAGATCTTCTAAGTCATTAGCAAGACAGAATATAGCCATAATCTCTGATGCAACAGTTATGTCAAATCCATCTTGTCTTGGCATTCCGTCGGGTTTGCCACCAAGTCCTATAACTATATGTCTAAGAGCTCTGTCGTTCATATCCAAAACTCTTTTCCAAAGAACTCTTCTCGGGTCTATACCGAGTGCGTTACCTTGTTGTATATGGTTGTCTAATAGAGCAGCTATAAGGTTATGTGATGTTGTGATTGCATGGAAGTCACCTGTAAAGTGAAGATTGATATCTTCCATAGGTACTACTTGTGCATATCCTCCGCCAGCAGCTCCACCCTTCATTCCAAAACTTGGTCCAAGTGATGGTTCCCTGATAGCTGTTATAGCTGTTTTACCAATTTTATTCAGGCCCATTGAAAGCCCTATGTTTGTAGTCGTTTTTCCTTCTCCTGCAGGAGTCGGGCTAATTGCTGTTACGAGAATGAGTTTTCCGTCTGGTTTGTCTTTAAGTCTGTCAAATACATTCAAAGAGATTTTTGCTTTGTAATTCCCATAATTGATGACTTCGTCATCCAGGATACCCAGCTTTTCTGCAACTTCATTGATTCTTACCATTTTAGCTTCCTGAGCTATTTGCACGTCTGTTTTCAAAGAATCTCCTCCTAACAAAATGATTTTTTGGATAATATACTCTGTGATGCCAATCTATTTACTAAATAAAAAAAGCTCATACTGGTATTAAGTATATCAAATATGAGCTTGTTTTCAACTGCAAATATCGTTAAATTAATATCCTGGAAGTATAGCCGCAACATCTTTTCTAAAATACATATCATTAAAACTAATCTTTCCGATGGCTTCGTAAATATCTTTTCTACAACTTTCATAATCTCCCATAGCAGTTACGCTAAGTACTCTGCCACCGTTAGTCAGAAGGGCATCATTCTCAGCTTTGGTTCCATTATGAAATAGCAATATTCCACTAGGAAGATCGCTTACACCTTGTATTTGGTATCCTTTATGGTAATTACCTGGATATCCACCAGAGGTTAATACTACTGTAACGCAAGCTTTATCACTCCACTTGAGGTCTGAATCCTTTAAATCACCTGCAATTGCTTTAAAGAAAATCTCTCCAAGATCTGACTCTAATCTGGGGAGTACTACCTCTGTTTCTGGATCTCCAAATCTAACGTTAAATTCCAAAACTTTAGGAACTTGCTCATCTATCATGAATCCAATAAATAGTATCCCCGTAAAATCGTGCCCATCAGCGTCAAGACCTTTTTCAATAGGAATCAATACGGACTGTTTTATTACTTCATCTAATTGTGGCGTAAAGAGAGGACTTGGAGAATAACATCCTACTCCTCCAGTATTGGGGCCTTTATCCCCCTCGTAAATCTGTTTATAATCTTTGGCACTTTCCATTGGAAATAGTCGGTTATGGGAAACAAAACACAATAGAGAGGCTTCTGTCCCTTTTAAGAATTCCTCAATGACTACCTTTTCTCCTTCTGCTCCAAAAACTCTGTCTTCTAGGCTTTCTGTCAGAGCCTTTTCTGAAGCCAATCTATCTTCACAAATAGTAACTCCTTTACCAAGACATAAACCATCGGCTTTAACAACCACAGGGTAAGAGAACTCGTCAAGGCCTTTTATTGCGTCATTTAGATTAGTATAAGTCCTATATCTTGCAGTTGGTATTCCGTGGTTTACCATAAATTTCTTAGCAAAATCTTTACTGCCTTCCAATTGTGCACTAAAAGCATCGGGTCCAAAAATACTCAGCCCTGATTTCTCAAATGCATCAGAAATCCCCTTAACTAATGGATCTTCTGGTCCTACAACAGTCAAATCAATCTCGTTTTCAATTGCAAATTCAAGTAAACTGTCAATGTCACTTGCTTCAATTCCTATGTTGACAGCAACCTCTTTAGTTCCACCATTACCTGGGGCACAGTAAATTTCTTCGACAATATCTGATTGCGCAAGCTTCCAACACAAAGCGTGCTCTCTTCCTCCACTGCCTACAACTAATACTCTCATGGACTCCCTCCTAGTGCCTGAAGTGCCTCATGCCTGTAAATAGCATGGCCATATTGTGTTTGTCGGCTTCCTCAATAACATCATCGTCCTTGACAGATCCACCAGGTTGAATGATTGCTGTAACACCTGCATCAGCAAGTGCTTCCACTGAATCTGTGAAAGGAAAGAACCCGTCAGAAGCTAATACTGCCCCTTTTGCTCCTTCTCCAGATCTCTTAATTGCTTCTTCAACAGCCCAAAATCTGTTAACCTCGCCAAGTCCAATACCTAGTGTCTGTTTGTCTTTAGCTATGACAACCCCATTTGATGAAATGTGTTTAGCTACTTTCCAGGCAAATAGCATATCTTCCACTTCATAATTATCAGGGAATCTACTTGAAACTGCTGGCATTTCCTCTCCTAGGAGCTCAGAGTTTTCATCCTGAACTAGCAACCCGCCCTGAACTTGTTTAATTGCAAGGCTTTTCTTATCGTACATTTCTAAGTCTTCAAGCTTTAGAAGTCTGAGATTCTTTTTCTGAGTTAGAATCGATAAGGCTTCTCTGCTGAAAGAAGGTGCAATTATTATCTCTAAAAATATATCGATGAGTTTATGTGCAATCGCCTCAGTGACTTCCCCATTTAGGGCGACGATGCCTCCAAATATCGAGTCTGGATCAGCCTGATAGGCTTTCTCATATGCTATCAAAAGTGTCTGTCCACTGGCAACACCGCAGGGATTGGCATGTTTAACTGCTACTGCAGTTGGCTCTTCAAATTCTTTAATGAGCTTTATTGCACTATTTGCATCGTTTATGTTGTTGTAGGAAAGCGCCTTTCCATGAAGCTGCATAGCTCCAGATATAGTACCTTCAAGATCTCCAGGTTCGGTGTAGAACGCTGCGTTTTGATGAGGATTTTCACCATATCTAAGGCTGTCTTTCTTTCTATATGGCAGTGTTAAAAGCTCTGGAAATCTGACTCCCTGCTCTTCATTGAAATACGATGCAATCAATGAATCGTAGTATGCAGTGAGGCTGAATGCTGTTCTTGCCAGCCTCGCTCTGGTCTGAGGCGTTGTTTCCCCATTCTCCCTAAGTTCATCCAGCACCAATCCATAGTCTTCCGGATCGACGATTATTGTAACATCTGCGTAATTCTTAGCTGCAGCCCTTATCATCGAAGGACCTCCGATGTCAATATTTTCAATTATCTCGAGTGGTGTGGCATTTGGATTGAATACAGTATCTTCAAAGGGATACAGATTATTTACGACCATATCAATGGGAACTATATCCATCTCTTCGATTACAGTTCTATGTGACTCCAGGTCTCGCCTAAATAATATTCCTCCGTGAATCAAGGGATTGAGAGTCTTGACTCTGCCATCGAGAATTTCGGGGAAACCTGTCACTTCATCTATTTCTACCACGCTAATTCCATATTCTTTAAGAAGTTTGTAAGTTCCTCCTGTAGATACTATTTCCCACCCAAGTTCTGCTAAGCCTTCAGCAAAAGCAGCTATTCCTGATTTGTTGTAGACGCTTATCAAAGCTCTTTTCATTTTAAGCCCCCTCATTTTTGCAAAACTCTGCAACAGCTCTTACAAGAAGTTTGTGCTCGACTGCGAGCACTCGCTGCTGTAATGTTTCGACTGTATCATCAGGATGCACATTTACTGCTTCCTGTAAAACTATAGGACCAGTATCAGTCCCCTCGTCCACAAAGTGGACAGTCGCTCCCGTAATTTTCACTCCTGATTTTAGCACAGCTTGATGTACTTTTTCACCATAGTACCCTTTCCCGCAGAAACTGGGAATTAGTGAAGGGTGAATGTTTATAATTTTATTTCTAAATGCATTTATAAATGCAGGTGTCAGCACTCTCAGCCATCCTGCAAGTACTACCAAATCTACTTCTTTGTCTGTCAGAATTTCTATGAGTTTATGATCGTAGCTATCAGGTGTATAACCCTTATAGCTGACGTATTCAGCATCAATCCCAGCTTTTTCTGCTCTGATCAGACCATAGGCTTCTTCTCTATTAGAGATAACGACTGCAATTTCACCGTTAATCTCTTCATTTTTACATGCATCTATAAGCGCCTGTAAATTTGTGCCACCGCCAGAAATAAGCACACCTATGCGTTTTTTCTCCATAAGTCTACTCCCTTTTCTCCTTTAATTACTTCTCCAAGAACATAGCATCTTTCGCCATTAGCATCTAAGAATTCCTTAATTCTTTCAGCTTCATCAGGTGCAGCAGCAATTACCATTCCAACACCCATATTAAACGTTCCATACATTTCTTCTTCTGCAATATTGCCCCACTTCTGAAGAAGGTCAAATATTGCATGAGTTTCTATAGAACTTAAATCGACTTTGGCTCTGAGCCCTTCTCTAAGCATTCTAGGTATATTTTCGTAAAATCCACCACCTGTGATGTGACTCATGCCCTTTATGTCAAAGTTTTCTATCAAAGGAAGTACAGCCTTACTGTAAATTCTAGTTGGCGTCAGCAATTCTTCTCCAAGTGTTTTCCCCAGTTCATCGTAGTAAGTATCAAGTTTCAAGTCTAGCTTGTCAAATATAAGTTTTCGAACAAGTGAGAAGCCATTGCTGTGAAGTCCGCTGGATGGAAGTCCCAGAATTACATCACCTTCTTCAATTCTCTCGCCAGTGATTAACTTTTCTTTATCGACTATGCCGACCACAAACCCTGCTACATCATATTCTCCGTCATTGTAAAATCCTGGCATTTCAGCTGTCTCGCCACCTATCAGAGCACATCCGGCGCTTATGCATCCATTGGCAACACCTTCGACAATCTGAGCCATTTTTTCAGGAATCAACTTCCCAGTAGCAATGTAATCCAGAAAAAACAGTGGCTTTGCTCCCTGGCACAGTATGTCATTTGCACACATAGCTACACAGTCCTCACCAATGGTATCGTGCTTGTCGAGCTCAAAGGCAAGTTTTAGTTTCGTTCCTACACCGTCCGTACCTGAGACCAAAACAGGTTCTTTAATATTTGATATGTCCGGCTGAAACAGACCAGAGAAACCGCCAAGTTCTGACAATACACCTGGAATATGAGTCTTTTTGATGAAATTTTTTATAAGCTGTACCTCTTTATAACCAGCCTCTTTATCAACTCCTGAATCTTTATAAGTCAAAGACATTTAAATTTCCTCCTGTTATTCTTTTTCAACCGGATAAATTCCAGTAAAACATCCTTTGCAAAAACCGTTATCTTCACCTGCTGCACTTACCAGACCTTCAATACTTATAAAGTACAGAGAATCAGCACCTATTTCCTGAGCTAACTCATCAACTGATAGTCTGCTAGAAATTAGATTTTCTTCCGAAGGAGTGTCTACCCCCAGATAACAGCTGTGAGTTATAGGCGGAGATGCAATCCTTACATGAACTTCTTTTGCTCCTGCATTCTTAAGCATTGCCACAGTACGTTTGATTGTAGTTCCTCTTACAATTGAGTCATCCACAAGGACCAGCCTCTTACCTTTGATGTTTTCTTTCAGTGGATTGAGCTTTATCTTCACGCCCTGCTCTCTAAGCTCCTGAGATGGCTCTATAAACGTTCTACCTATATATCTGTTCTTAATCATGCCTTCCGCATATGGGATCCCTGAAGCTTCTGCGTATCCAATTGCAGCTACAATGCCAGAGTCAGGTGCACCTATAACTATGTCAGCAACTGTTTCTGGTTTTTCTAGATAAAGTCTCTTTCCAGCTTCAAACCTGGACATGTAAACACTTTTACCATCCAGAATGCTATCTGGTCTTGCAAGATAAACTAGTTCAAATATACATAGACTTCTCTTTTGTGGGTTGCTGTAGAGAGTTTTTAGTCCTTCTTTGTCAATTAGCACTATTTCTCCTGGTTCAACATCTCTTACAAACTCTCCTCCCACTGCGTCAAAAGCACAGGATTCTGAAGCTACAATGTAGTCGCCATCCAGCTTACCTATAGACAGTGGCTTTATTCCATGGGGATCTCTGGCTGCTATCATTCTGTCATTTGTCATAACGGCCATTGCATATGAGCCTCTTACTTCTGACAAAGCCTTAATTATCGCGTCATTGAGATCGTCCTTGTGATATTTTGCTATCAGAGCAGCTATAACCTCTGTGTCGAGATCAGTCTGAAATATAGAGCCCTGATCTTCCATAGCTTCTCTTATCTTCATAAAGTTTACTATACTGCCATCCAAAACAATAGCCAGCGCTCCTCTCTTGTAACCTATTACAAGAGGCTGTGCATTAACCTTGTTCTTTGCTTCAAAGTGCGCAGCATACCTGACATGACCTATGGCGATATTTCCCCGCATCCTCATAAGAGTCTCTTTTGAAATCACATCGTTTACAAGACCTAAATCTTTTACGTAGTCAATATACCCATTGTTGTTTACTGCCATACCTGAGCTGACTTCTCCTCTGTGCTGAAGTGCATAAAGGCCATAGTATATGATTGGAGATACGTGTTCTTTCTCTCCACTAAAAATCCCTGCTATACCGCTCAATGGTATTCCTCCCTATCTCTGATTCAACTCTTTATCAGCATTTATAGTGTCTTCTGCCATTTTTACCTTATATTCTTTAAACTTCTCTCTAAGTTCCGGATACTTCACAGAAAGAATCTGCACTGCCAGAAGTCCTCCATTTTCTGCTCCGTCAATTGCAACTGTCGCAACCGGTACGCCTTTTGGCATCTGTACTACGGAAAGAAGAGAATCTAGCCCGTCCATAGTCGACGATTTCGCTGGTATCCCAATCACTGGAAGGGGGCTAATTCCAGCCAGAACTCCTGCAAGGTGCGCTGCTTTTCCTGCAATAGCGACTATTACTTCTGTCCCTAAAGACTCTGCATTTTCTGCGTATTCTTTAGCTAAGTGCGGAGTTCGGTGTGCAGAGATGACTCTAAGCTCAGTTTCAACGCCAAATCCTTCCAACACTGCTATTACTTTGTCGCCTAAGGGTTTATCAGAAATGCTCCCCATTACAACACTAACTTTCATATATTCTCCTCCTAATCGAAATACCTAACTCCTGAGACAAATATCTTTGCAAAGCCTCTGATATCTACGTTTTTATAGATGTCTTTTCCCATGCGGTCAATCGAAGATACAGTGCCTAAAATTCTTCCATCAGGGCTTGTCATTGACTCAATGGCCAGATGTGATCCAGTTGGATTGTATTCTCCATCTCCTGTTGGCCTATCATCCATAAAGAACTGTGTGGCTATCTGGCCTCTTCCAATGAGGGTCTGCCCATTTCTGCCGAGCATTACTCTTCCTTCTCTTGTAGCTACTGGAGCTGTGTAAATATCACCAAGCTTCATTTCGCTAAACCAAGGAGAAAGGTTTGATACTACTTTAATATCTGCCATCTTTGAAGTGAATTCGCCCATTCTGTTAAAAGAAATCACTGTGGATTCTGAAGTTCTCTCACTAATTTCTCCATTTTCGATTAAACCCAGATTCATCAGACTGTTAAATCCAGTGCCAGTCCCAAGTATTAAACCGTCTTTTTCATTGAGAAGTGAGTTTAGAGATTCGGATACGTATTCGTCTCTAAATAGCAGACTAAGGAATCTGCCAGCTGCTTCCGGCTCATTTCCAAGAAGGAATCCGTGTGCAAGCCCTAAAATCTGGCATTCTTTTATTTTTTCGGCCATTTCTTTTACTGACTCTCTCAACACATTTCTATTAAAACTCCTGAGTACAAATGTTTCAACCTCTGCACCAGCATTTCTGAAAGCTGATTCCATGTCGTATTCGCCGTGTGTTCCAGTAAAAACTGGTATTAATACTCTAGGTTTTGCAACTTTTGTACGAGGACTCTTACTAATTCCCCTACTATAAATCATCTCTTGAAGAAATGGTTCTCCCTCATCTTTAAATGGAAATACTTTCTTAAGGGGTTCAGTGTATCTATACTGAGTTTCAAGCAGAGTAATTTTATCGCCTGCAACTTCGATTACACCTTCCAACTGCGTATATCCTACTACTGTCCATCCCATCTGTTTAGCTATGTCCAGAGCTGATTCATCTAATTCCAGTATCATATCTCCAATTAAAGGCAGATATAAATCATCTGAATAGTTTTCAAACACAAATCCTAATCTGTTACCAACTGCCATCTCTGCAACTGCACCAGCAATTCCACCGACCTTTATCGCTGAAGCTGAAAGTATCTGATTGGAATCAGCCAACTCTTTTATTTTTGTATAATGCTTCTTAAGCTCTTCTATATCTATTAGGGAATTTTCATCTCTTTTCAATTTTACGCTGACAACTGTAGAACCAGGTTTTTTAAATTCTCTGGATACTAGATTATCTATGTTGTCCGTAGCAACTGCAAAACTAAACAATGAAGGTGGTACATTTATCTCCTCAAAGCTGCCACTCATGCTGTCTTTGCCTCCTATAGAAGGTATGTCCAGTTCTCTTTGAACTTTAAAAGCACCCAGCAGAGAAGTAAAAGGTTTTGCCCATTTTACAGGATCTTCTCCTAGTCTCTCATAGAACTCCTGGAACGAAAGCCTTACTTTCCTAAAATCGCCACCCATTGCAGTCAACTTTGCAAGAGATTCTATAACAGCGTAGTATCCGCCATGGAATGTGCTCCAGTTTGCCATCTCAGGATCATAACCGCAGGTCATTATGGAACAGGTAGTTGTATTTCCGTTAAGAACGGGTATTTTCGCTGCCATTCCCTCCTGAGGAGTAATCTGATAAGATCCTCCTAATTGGATGAATACAGATCCTGAACCTACTGTATTATCAAATCTTTCTACAAGTCCTTTCTGCGAACAGGTATTCAGTTGAGAAATGTTGTTGAGAAAATCTTCTTTTGCTTTACTTCCCTTTATCCACTCAGGCAGTCTTGATATATATGGAGTGCCTTCTGGATCAATTACTCTTACACTACTCTTCTTTCTTATGCCGTTTGTTTCTATGAAGTCCCTGTCTATATCAATAACAGTTTTGCCTTTCCATACCATCTGAACTCTGTCGTTGTCGGTGACCTCTGCAATTACAGCGGCTTCCAGGTCTTCTTCGTTACAAAGTCTTTGAAACTCATCCAGATTCTCTTTGTCGATTACAATCGCCATTCTCTCCTGAGATTCTGAAAGAGCTATTTCACCTCCATCTAAACCTGGGTACTTTAAGGGTACTCTATCAAGGTCAATAAACAGTCCATCAGCCAGTTCACCTACTGCGACAGCAACTCCACCAGCTCCAAAGTCATTACATTTTTTTATGAGTTTTGTAGCATTAGGGTTTCTGAAAAGCCTTACAATCTTTCTTTCAAGAGGTGGATTGCCTTTCTGTACTTCAGCTCCTGCAGTCTCCAAAGCATCACTTTTCTGTACTACAGATGAACCTACCGCAGCACCTAAGCCATCTCTGCCAGTTTCTCCCCCAACAAGGAGTATTAAGTCTGAAGGTTCAGATTTTCCTCTTAAAACCCAGTCCTTTGGAACCGCAGCAACAAGAGCTCCCAGCTCCAACCGCTTGGCCATAAAACCATCATCATAGAATTCTCTTACGTATCCTGCTGCACTTCCAATCTGGTAACCGTAAGAGCTGTGGCCTTCCATGGCAGTCCTAGTGATTTTTCTTTGTGGAAGCTTTCCCTTTCTGGTCTCTTCGTAACTCCTTCTGGGGTCAGCAGCTCCCGTAATCCTCATTGCCTGATACACAAAACTTCTTCCTGAAAGCGGATCTCTTATACCACCACCAAGACATGTGGAAGCTCCCCCAAAGGGCTCTATCTCTGTTGGGTGATTGTGAGTTTCATTTTTGAACATCAGCAGCCATCTTTCTGTTCTGCCTTCGATGTCTACGTCTATTTCTATACTTGCAGCATTTATTTCGTCAGATACCTCTTTGTCGTTAAGAAGTCCCTTCTTTGAAATTTCTCTCATATTGATAGTGGCCAGATCCATCAGAGACATTACTTTCCTGCCACCGTGAGAGTAGTCTCTTGACTCAACGTAACTATCATATGCTTCCTGAAACATTTGTTGATATTCTACAGCACTTATCTCAACTTCTGTAAGTTCCGTCATAAAAGTCGTATGCCTGCAATGATCTGACCAATAGGTATCAAGCATTTTAAGCTCTGCAACCGTCGGATTTCTATCTTTAGTTTTAAAGTAGTCTCTGCAGTGTGTAATATCATCCAAATCCATTGCAAAACCATATTCTGCTCGTATTTTCATTAAACCATTTTCATCAGCTTCTATAAATCCATCAACTAGTGAAACTGTATCTTTTACATCCTCTTCTTCCTGCCCTTGGAAGTAATCAATAGGTATTTCTCTGGCTTCGATAGGGTTGATGTAGTAATTTTTAATCAATTCAAAGTCTTCTTCGCTGCTGCCAATAATCCTTACAAGTCTAGAGGTTTTTACTGATACTCTTTCAAATCCCATATATTCTCTAATTATTGTCTGTGCGGAATCCTGTCTTTGGTCAAACTGCCCATTGTGGTACTCAACTCTGAAGACTTTTTCATCTTCAATAAGTTCTAAGGCAGATACAGGCTCTAAATCCATTGCTGGATCATAGAGCAATTTTTCTATTATCTCTTTAGCTTCATTTTCTGAAATTCCAATCAGATCGTACATTGTTGCTATTGAAATCTCATCAATAGTCTCTGTCTTTAGATATTCTTTTGCCTCTTTCATTAATTTTGAACCTTCTATATTGTGTTGAGGCTTCTTTTCAATTATGACTCTGTAGTGTTCCATGGCTTCCTCCTTTGAATATGCAAAAGCCCAGACGGGCAGGTTTAATAGCGAAACCTACCCGCCTGGGCTTTTATCCCTTCGGTGTAATACATTTAATGTATCTGTGCCGCTTGGACCAGCAGAGAAGCTCTCTCGGAACCCTAGGCACACTTCCGCTCATAGACAAATTTTTACGGTCATTTTATGAACATAATTATCTGCTGAGCATCAGTTGTTCAAGTTTGAGTGGTTCGATGTATTCATCTCCCATATATGCCCTCATGTTTCCTCCTGAAACTTCGTCAATGAGTGCGATATGAGAATCATCTCCAACTCTTCCAAATTCAAATTTTATGTCGTAGAGTTCAAGTCCCTTCTTTGCCAGTTCATCCCTGACAATGGCACCGACTTCTCTTGTAAGATCTGTAAGTATTCCATATTCTTCTTTACTCATTATACCCAGAATCTCCAGGCCTTCGTCAGTAATGAGTGGATCATTTCTGTCATCATCTTTAAGTGTTACTTCAACGTAAGCATCTAGTTTTTGTCCTTCGCTTACGTATTTCCCATATCTCCTTAGAAAACTTCCAACTGCTCTGTATCGCAATATTACTTCTACACCTTCGCCAAAAAATTCTGCGGGAAGAACTGTCATAGTGTTGTTGTCTATATCTGCAGATATAAAATGCGTAGGAATTCCTCTTTCGTTGAACTTCTTGAAGAAGAACTCAGTCAGTTTCAACCCGGCTTTTCCTACTCCTTCAATACTCAAGCCAACGGTGTTTGCACCTGGGTCAAAAACTCCATCTGTGCCAGTGACATCGTCTTTAAACTTGAGGAGAAAATTCCCATCTTCAAGCTTGTAGACATCCTTTGTCTTGCCAGTATATACGAGTTCCATTTTATCCTCCCTTTACATAAATGCAAACTTCAATATAAACAGTAAAGCAAGAACCCACATTATTTTAGATATTTCTTTTGTCCTTCCAGCTAGAGCTTTCAGAACAACGTATGAAACCATCCCAAATACGATGCCATCAGCGATACTATAAGCAAAAGGCATCATTACAATCGTAAGGAATGCAGGTATTGCTTCTGTATAATCTTCAAAGTCAATTTTTTTGATAGGGCTCATCATAAAGAGACCTACTATTACAAGCGCTGGTGCTGTTGCAGCAGACGGTATCATTGTAAATAATGGTGCAAAGAATAGTGCCAGAGCGAACATACCCGCTGTAGTAAGGGATGTAAGTCCTGTTCTTCCGCCAACTGCTACTCCGGAAGCACTCTCAACATATGTGGTAACAGTACTTGTACCAAGACATGCTCCAACTACTGTACCAACAGCGTCTGCCATCAGCGCTGCCCCAACTTTTGGAAGTTTACCATCTTCATCAAGCATATTTGCCTTTGAAGAAACTCCAGCTAGAGTTCCAACTGTATCAAATATATCTACAAAGAGAAAAGTGAATACTATTACAAGCATTTCCATTGAAAATATTTCGTTAAAACCAACAAATTTGAAAGCTACATCTTTAACTGATGGTGGAAGACTTAGCAATGTAAATCCTTCAGGTACGACAGTCACGCCAAGTGGCAGACCAATTATTGTAGATGCCAGTATTCCTATTAAAATAGCTCCATTAACTTTTTTTGCCAACAAAATTCCGGTGATAATAATCCCTATAATTGCAACAAGTGCAGGTCCTGAAGAAAGACTGCCAAGTGCTAAAACAGTGCCATCTCCATTGACGACGATTCCAGCTCCACTAAGTCCAAGTAATGCAATGAAAAGACCTATACCAACAGAAACTGCATGTTTAAGACCCATTGGTATTGAATCAAATATAGCCTCACGAGCTTTTACTGCTGATAACAAAATAAATATGATTCCTTCGATAAGTACTGCAGTAAGTGCAAATTCCCAGCTCTTAGCATAAGGTCCAAGTACAACTGTAAATGCAAAGAATGCATTTAGTCCCATACCTGGGGCCAGTGCGAATGGATAGTTTGCCATGATAGCCATGAGAAGCGTTGCAACAAGTGCAGATACAACTGTCGCGGTGAAAATTCCACCTGCATCCATACCAGTAGCTGACAAAATAATTGGATTTACGGCAAGTATGTATGCCATAGTCATAAATGTTGTGATTCCACCGAGAACCTCAGTTCTGACGTTGGTGTTGTGCTCCTTCAGTTTAAAGAAACTCTCCACGTAATAATCCTCCTCTAATTTGTATTATGTAAAAAAATATAGCCCAGGTGGGTAGGTCCAGCGAAACCTACCCGCCTGGGCTTTTATCCCTCCGGTGTAGTGCACTTATGCACCTGTACCGCTCGGACCAGCCGGACAGCCGTCCGCGGAACCCTAGGTACACTTTCGCTCATTTATAGGTGATTTTTGATCACGTCATGAGCCATATTCTCTTCACATTTTGAGTGTAGCAATAATCCAAAGTAAAGTCAACTTGAATTTGTTTTAAACTTATTCTCTTAACATTTTATATGATTTGGGTTCGTAATTCATTGCTCGCATTGCATTGAGTACGGCAATTAATGCTACCCCAACGTCTGCAAACACTGCTTCCCACATGGTTGCAACTCCCCCTGCACCTAGGATTAACACTATACCTTTTACAGCAAGTGCAAATCCAATGTTCTGCCAGACGATACTTCTCGTCTTTCTTGCAATCCTAATTGCGTCTGGAAGCTTAGACAAATCATCAGTCATCAGCACTACATCAGCTGCTTCAATGGCAGCATCAGAGCCCATAGCTCCCATTGCAATTCCAATATCTGCCTTGGCAAGCACCGGCGCATCATTAATTCCATCTCCTACAAAGATGAGTTTCTTGCCAGACTGCATTCCTATTTCTATCTCTTCTACGATCTTGACTTTATCTTGTGGTAGCAATTCACTGTAAAATTCATCAATTCCAAGTCTTTCTGCCACAGCTTCTGCAACATTTCTGTTATCACCAGTCAGCATAGTTATTTTCTTTACGCCAAGCTTTTTTAGCTCAGCGATGGCAGATATAGCATTGTCTTTGATTTTGTCCTCTATTCCAATAAAGCCCTCGTACACTCCGTCAACTGCTATATTCACGATAGTACCAGTGTGATTGTTTTCTTCTTTTAATATTCCTTTTTCATTAAACAAAGTATCATTACCTACGAGAATATGCTTACCTCTAAATACAGTTGAAATTCCTCTTCCTGCGAGTTCTTCGTGTTTTTCTAGTAATTCTCCGTCTAAAGGCTTACCATAAGCTTTTACAATTGACTGTGCAATAGGATGTGTGGAATGACTTTCTGCATAAGCTGCTATTTCTAGTAACTCGTCGTCGCTAACTCTTCCCATAGTTTTGATTCTGGATACTTCAAAAACTCCCTCAGTCAGAGTACCTGTCTTATCGAGAACAATTGTGTCTGCTGAATTCAATGCTTCCAAGTAATTCCCGCCTTTTACAAGTATCCCGTGCCTGGAAGCTCCTCCAACTCCTCCAAAGAATCCCAAAGGGATAGAAATAACGAGGGCACACGGGCATGAAATTACAAGAAATATCAATGCTCTGTAGAGCCAATCAGAAAAAGTTTCTCCTGAAAGAATTATAGGAGGTATTACAGCTAAAGCTAGTGCTGTAAATACCACAGCAGGTGTGTAGTATCTGGCAAATCTTGTTATGAAATTTTCCGTAGGAGCTTTTCTGGCAGAGGCCTCTTCTACCAATTCTAAAATCCTAGTTACAGTAGACTCGCTATATATTTTTGAAACTCTTACCTTTAATAATCCACTAATATTTACAAAACCACTCAACACCTCATTATCAACCACAACTTCCCTAGGTACAGACTCACCTGTCAGAGCAGATGTATCCACAGAAGAATAGCCATCCAACACTATCCCGTCCACTGGAACTCTCTCTCCAGGTTTAACTAGTATTTCATCTCCAACTTCAAGAGATTCAGGAGATACTTTAACACTACCTGTTCCATCTATCAAATTGGCATAATCAGGTCTTATATTCATAAGACTTGCAATTGACTTCCTAGATCTGTTGACTGCCATGTTTTGAAAGTACTCACCAGTCTGGTAAAACAGCATTACCGCGACACCCTCAGGGTATTCACCAATGGCAAAAGCTCCTATAGTTGCTATGGTCATAAGAAAGTTCTCGTCGAAGATTTGTCCTCTGGTTATATTCCTGGCAGCGCGAAGCACTACTTCACCTCCAGCAAATATATATGCTATGAGAAATAGCAACAATCGGGGTATTCCAACTACCGGGAATATCAAGCCTATAACAAAAAGTACAGCCCCTATTGCTACATGTCTCATTTCCTTTGAGCTTCTGCTATGGTCATGCCCATGGTCATGGGCATGATCGTGACCATGATTATTACTGTGGTCGTGCCCTGCTTCGGAGTGCATATCTTTATTTTTCTCTTTATCTCTTTGAGAAACATGAACATGTGGTTCAAAAAAATTAACAATTTCTACGGCTTTCAATCCAATCTTGTCAGCATCACTGCCAGTTTCAATAAAAATTTTTAAAGTCTTTTGTATAAAATTAAGAGAAACCCCAGTGACTCCTTCAAGTGTCCCAATCTTATCTTCTATCCTAGAAGCACAACCTGCTCAGTCCATGCCCTCTAAATAGTATTCTCTAACTGTCATGTCGCTTCCTCCCTTAATTATAATTATGTCTAATATGTTCTATCCCTTGATCCAGAATATTCTTAACGTGCTCGTCATCAAGAGAATAATAAACTTCTCTGCCTTCTTTTCGATATTTTACAAAACCTGACTGCTTAAGTACTCTGAGCTGGTGTGATATAGCAGACTGGCTCATTTCAAGAATTTCAGCAATATCGTATACACAAAGTTCTGATTCAAAGAGTGCAAGCAGAATTTTTAACCTGGTCTTATCTCCGATAACCTTGAAAAAGTCCGCCACTTTATATGCAAATTCGTCAGTTGGCATCTTTGGTTTTACCATTTTTTCAATATCGATTTTCAATACAAACCCTCCTTTATATGAATCATTGCTCACATATTCATGTATATTATACCCTTTGCTATATCTAATTGCAACTGAAATTTTGTTTCAAAATTTTCTAGAGCCAATAAAACTTAATGTAACCTGATTGTCACACAAATAGATGCACTCTGTTATATAATTTATCTACGAAAGGAGTATCGGCTATGAATCAATACCATCGGACAATTCTTTCTGTATTACTCGCATCAGGGTTGTTGCTTTCTGGTTGTGCTGCTCCAATGAAAAGCATGTCTGAAGAAATGAGTATCACAGCAGCTGCACCTGATTCCTTTGAGGGTGAGTATGGACGAGCAGAAAATGAGTCTAACTATATTAAGAAAGAAATAGAGAAACATATTTTATTAATTAATCCAAAAATAAAGGTAGAAAAAGGACATTATGCCATTGGAGATCTGGATGGAGATGGATTTCCTGAGCTGGCGTTATTTATAGAGCGCGACCCTGCAGACACTTTGGATGAGGGAGCACTGGAAATATATAGATTTGTCAATCAGAAAGCTAATCTCATTGACAAAATTTCTATGAATTACGACAATACTAATTATTCTATGAAAATTGGAATGATTTCAGAAGATCAAAATGGATTGCTTATGAGTAACCAGGTAGGAGCAGAAGCAGGTATAACCTACGGGTTCATATTGCAGGATGAAAAACTGGTGAGTATATTAAATCCAAAAAAGATTAATCTCATATCAGTAACAGCCAATAACAGTATCGACGATATTAATGGAGATGGAATTCTAGACTTTAGCATTTATTCCATTGACCCAGAAACGCCTTTAGATGACACAAAGTCCGCAGACAGAATCCTTCTGTGGTATGATTGGGACGGAAATGACGGTGCAAACATAATCGAACCAGACTGGAAGTTTAAAAACTCAGCAAATTTCACTTTGAGGTCTAGTATAGTAGAAGATCAACCTCAAGAAATACCCATCCCTGGTTCTTATGAGTTTCTAACTGTATTTGCTGAGTATGCAGAAAACCATTCAAAAGAAGATCTGTCAAATCTGATGCTTTCTCATACAGAAGAACTTGAAAACAATTCAAAATACCGTAGTCTTGATATATCTGCTCTTGTAAGTAAGCGAATGTCGCAATCTACAGCTGAGGAACTCTTAATATTGAATAAAGTTTCCAAAGAACAGCTTAATAATATTGATTATATTTCGAAATTTGCTGTGGCTTCTTCGGATGCTGATTTAAAAACTTTACTTCTTAAAAACCTAAATTTAGGTTATTTATTGACACTGCGTGGGGATCGGTTGGAATACAAGACGGATTATAGTAGAATACTAAGCCAATACGGACAGTACCTTACTAATGAATTGAAGGCTTATTATAAAATAATCTCTAAAGAATCACAGGCCCCTCATCTTATCGATGGGCGACTACAGATTAAAAAGACTGATTTAGCACTCAGATTATCTGAGATTGAGAAGTTCAGGCTAACATTTAGTTATTCAAATAAACTGGTGGAAGTGCTGGATTTATATGAGATGTATATGATCTCTATGCTATTTAACGACTACGAGGGTTATGCATTAGATCCAGACTCAGGAGAACCAACAGAGGGACACGTAGAAGAAATGCTAAGTATCTCTGAGGCTTATCCGAACTCATATTTTGCAGATGTAATCTCAAAATTAACTGAGTTACTTGAAAAATCTACAAATAAAAACCTATCTGATGAAGACAGACAGGTTATCCTGAAAATGATACCATAAATGCCTGAGCATAGTGCCCAGGCATTTTCTTTATTGAAATTGTTCTCTTAAAGGTAACTCCATTTCGTTCCTATATTCTTTGTAAAGATTAGCAAGGGTAGCTTCGTGATAAGGCCTTACAAATAATCCTCCTAAGCCAAATAAGAGTCCTCCTAGTAAATACCATCCAATAAATGATACGTCTAACTCGAAAATCTTAGCCTTTTGCCCACTTGTCATACTTGAACTAATCGTCTTTGCTTCGTCGAATGACATATGTGGCTCTTCTGCCAATATATACGGCACCATACAGTACTCATAATATTTAATAATCCCTGGAACTATTAAAAGGAGACCCCATAATGTTATGAAGAGGTCCATCAAAAACATATTAAATGCAATCGATGGCCATTCCCCCTTCTTAAAAGTACTAAATAGTGTGCTGACCTCAGGTTCTTCATACACATCTGAAATGAAAAATCTCTTTGCTCCGACCTCCATTGCATTGGCAACTATTATTTTGAATAATATTGTGCCAATGATAAATAGGAAGAATATTGAACCAACAACAGCAATTTGCAAAGGATTTATATCAATTAATTTAAATACTTTTGTGGTCCAGTCACTTAAATTAAAACTTAAATAATACTCCGACTGCCCAAATCCAGGTGAAAAATAATTGTTGTTCGTACTGACTTCAGCTTTCGCTCCAGACATTAGAGCCACTATAAACGTAACTGCAAAAGCTTTCCAGTAGTATTTCTTTAAGTACGCTTTTGCTTTTGTCTTTAGCTCTACTCTACTCCACATATAAACACCTCCTGAAAACATTGTAGCATTTTTAGCAATCCTTATCTACAATTACAGGAAATAATTTACAGCATCAGAGCCCAGTTTGAAAACTGTTCTTCCATTTCTTCAACTGCTTTTGCTTCTACAGTTGCATTCTGCTCCCTGGCTACCGAAAGCATAAGTTTTATTCTGTTTTCCTGGTTTACCTTCGTAGCTCCAGGGTCGTAATCTATTGGTACAATATTCGCTTCAGGATAAAGCGCTTTGATATTTGCAATGACGCCTTTTCCTACTATGTGATTTGGAAGACAGCCAAATGGTTGTGCAACCACAATATTATTGTATCCACTCTTTATAAGCTCGACCATCTCAGCTGGAAGTAGCCAGCCCTCACCCATTTTACAGCCAAGCCCTATTATATTGTCCACCATACCCTTAAGGTGGTGGAAAGGAGAAGGCGCAGTAAAACTGCTAAATCTTTTAACGGCATCTATTGCCATGCCTTCTATGTTACCAAGATACTCATTAATTTTTTTATTAATTAAAGACTTTAAGTATGACCCTCCATAAAGCTGATAGTCTATAACTCCATTTTCCAGTGAATACATTATAAACCCAAGCAGACCAGGCATCATTATCTCACAGCCTTCTGATAACAGAAAGTCCTCGAGGTTGTTGTTGCCAAGGCTTGCGAATTTTACATAAATCTCTCCAACAATTCCAACTTTAGTCTTTTCTTCATTCGTTCTTTCTACTCTGTCAAAACTTTCAACTATTTCCCTTAAATTTCGCTTCAAATCTACCTGTTTGATTCCTCTTCGGTGATCCATTTGGTCGGCTAGATCTGTTACCCATCTGTCTACAAGAGCTTCTGCTTCTCCAGCGTTAACCTCATAAGGTTTAACCTGGTTTCTTAATAACATCAATAAGTCTCCGTAAACCAGAATAACAGCTGACTGCCTGAGCATGCTAAGGCTGATTTTAAACCCACTATTTTTTTCTATACCACCAGAGTTTAGCGATATTACAGGTACGTGGCCATAGCCTGATTTAATAAGAGCTTTTCTCAACAGGTGTATGTAATTTGAAGCTCTACACCCTCCGCCTGTCTGTGTTATCATAAGAGCTACTTTATTGAGGTCGTATTTTCCTGAGTCCAAGGCATCAATCATCTGCCCTATGACGAGTAGGGCTGGATAGCATGTGTCATTATGAACATTTTTAAGTCCTGCATCTACAACTGCATTCCCCTGGTTTTTCAAAACTTCCAGATTATATCCGAAGTTCCTGAATACCTTTTCTAATAGTGCAAAGTGGATTGAAGTCATGTCGGGACATATTATGGTGTAGTCTTTCATATCCTTAGTAAATTCAACTCTCTTCACTCTGTTACTGCTCATGTTATACCTCCTTAAGACCTCTGCCCCAGTGCAGCCAGTAAACTCCTAATTCGTATCTTTACAGCTCCCAGATTGGTAATTTCGTCAATCTTAAGCTGAGTATATATCTTTCCATTATCTTCAAGTATAGCCTTAACTTCATCCGAAGTAATCGCATCCAGTCCACATCCAAACGATACCAACTGTACCATTTCAAGTCCTGGCATATTAGCAACGGCTTTAGCAGCTGAATATAATCTGGCATGATACGTCCACTGATTGAGTATATCAGTAGGTATCTTACCCCCTAGGTGGCTTACTGAATCCTCCGAGAGAACCACAACATCAAATTCTGAAATCAGCTTCGCAATTCCATGGTTTATCTCAGGATCAATATGATATGGTCTTCCTGCCAGAACAATGGAAAGCATTCCATTTTCCTTTGCTATTTCCAGCAGTTCCTCACCTTTTCTGCGAATCTTCTTCATGTATTCCTTATATTCGATAATACCTCTGTCTATAGCAAGTTTAACCTCGTTCTGCTTAAGATCTCTGTTCCATTCCTTCAATATATCATAAAGATTCTTTGCAAGTATTTTCTTGTTATTGAGTCCAAGGTAATCGTAAATAAATCTAGTCTCTTGAACGCGTTCTAAATTTGCAGCAATTACCTCAGGATAGTATGCCACAACGGGACAATTATAATGATTATCTCCTGCTTTCTCATCCAAGTTATAAGTCAGACAAGGATAGAAGATTGCATCCACATTCTCATCAAGAAGATATTCCATATGCCCGTGAACAAGTTTAGCAGGGAAACAGACTGTATCCGATGGGATTGTATGCTGTCCTCTGATGTATAGATCTCTGGTTGAAAAGGGCGAAGTAATTACTTCGAAATCTAAGAGTGAAAACACAGTGTGCCAAAATGGCAAGAGCTCAAACATGTTCAGTGCCATTGGAATCCCAATTTTCCCTCTTTTCCCTTTTATAGGAATATACTCTTTAAGCAAATCAAGCTTGTATTCAAAGATATCAAATCTCTCTGTTGCTAATTTCTTTCTAATAGGTCTTTCACATCTATTACCACCGATAAACTTTCGGTTGTCGCCAAATGTATTTACAGTAAGTCTACAGCTGTTTTCACAAAGTCCGCAGATTACAATTTTAACTTTGTGCTCAAAATTTTCCAATGACTCTTTACTTAATATTGTTGAAGGTGTCGTTTGACCAGCATCCTTTGAGTATAAAGCTGCTCCATAAGCTCCCATAAGACCAGCTATATTGGGTCTTATTACCTTGTGCCCAAGCTCATCTTCAAATGCCTTTAATACAGTGTCATTGTAAAAAGTGCCCCCTTGAACTACGATGTTTTCTCCCAGTTCCTTACCTGAAGACGTCCTAATTACTTTGTATAAAGCATTCTTAATAACACTTATAGACAAGCCTGCTGATATATCAGCTATTGTAGCGCCATCTTTTTGTGCTTGTTTTACAGATGAATTCATAAATACTGTGCATCTTGAACCTAGGTCGACAGGTTTTTTAGATTCAATCCCAAGCTTTGCAAAATCATTTATATCGTAGCTCAGAGCTTCAGCAAAAGTCTGAAGGAAAGAACCACAGCCTGAAGAACAAGCTTCATTTAAAAATATACTGTCGATTACACCGTCTTTTATCTTAAAGCATTTTATATCCTGACCACCTATATCAATAATAAAATCTACATCAGGTTTATATTTTTTTGCTGCGGTATAATGAGCAATAGTCTCTACTACGCCATAATCAAGCTGAAATGCATTTTTCATAAGCTCTTCACCATAGCCTGTAACGGCTGATGATGCTATCTCAATCCATGGATAAGTACTGTAGAATCTAAATAAGAATTCCTTGATTATTGGAACTGGGTTGCCCTGGTTTGTCATATATACAGATTTTAATATCGTGTCGTCCTCTGCCATTATAACTGCTTTCACAGTGGTTGAGCCTGCATCTATACCCAAATAAGCCTTACCTTTGTATTGTGCAGGGTCTGAGTAAACGACTTCTTCCTTATTGTGTCTTTCTATAAACTCATCGTATTCTTCAGATGTTTCAAATAATTTCTTTAGGCCATCAAAATTGCCCTCATCTTCATCTGTGGAGAGTCTTTTAATCAGTTCTTCAATATTTATATGTTTATCTACTGGGTTATAAGCTGCCCCCATGGCTACATAATAAAGTGAATTTTCAGGGCATATACCTATAACTTCTAAAGTATTGTCGAAGCTTTCTCTTAGCTGTGAAAAGAATGTAAGCGGTCCACCAAGATAGACTATTTTCCCTTTTATTGGCCTACCTTGGGCAAGCCCCCCTATCGTCTGATTTACCACAGCCTGAAATATGCTTTGGGACATATCGCTCTTGCTTGCACCTTGGTTTAAAAGTGGTTGTATATCTGATTTAGCAAAAACTCCGCACCTTGAAGCTATTGTATAAGTTTTATCGTAACCTTTTGCAAGTTCGTTCATATCTGTAAGGCTGACACCCATAAGCGTTGCCATTTGGTCGATAAAAGCACCCGTTCCACCAGCACAAGAGCCATTCATCCTGACTTCCATTCCGTTTGTAAGGAATAAAATCTTTGCATCTTCACCGCCGAGCTCTATTACAACGTCGGCTCCATCAATCCTGTTCATGACGGAAATTCTTGTGGCATATACCTCTTGAATAAATGGAATTTCAAATTTTTGTGCAAGCCCCATTCCCGCTGATCCCGATATAGACAGCGGTGCTTCACTTAATTCAGGAAATTTTTCAGAAATGTCTTTGAGCAGTAAAATTGTCTTTTCCCTGATCTGTGAAAAATGTCTTTCATAAGAATGAAATACAAGATTATCTTCAGAATCCAATACTACACACTTTAGTGTCGTTGAACCTACATCAAGACCAATTCTCATTTTTATCACCCAATTAAATAATTATATCTATATCTTACATCAAATATTCAAAGTTGTATATATGACAGGCAGTACATTGCAAAAAGAGCGGGCATATTTGCCCGCACTTATGTCAAGTTGTCTTTATCCCCTTTGGTAGTTAGGAGATTCTTTTGTAATTGTTATATCGTGTGGGTGGTTTTCTACCAGTGAAGCAGATGTTATCTTTATCATCTTGGCTTTTTCCTGCAGTTCAGAAATGTCTTTTGCACCTACATAACCCATTCCTGATTTTAGTCCTCCAGTCAGCTGATAAACAACATCTCCAAGTTTTCCCTTGTAATGAACTCTGCCTTCTACTCCTTCTGGAACGTACTTTTTAGTGTTTTCCTGAAAGTATCTGTCTCTACTGCCTGAATCCATCGCTCCTTCTGAGCCCATGCCTCTATATTCCTTATATCTTCTTCCTTCGTATAAAACTTCTTCGCCTGGGCTTTCTTCGGTTCCTGCAAATAGCGAACCCGCCATTACGACGTTTGCTCCAGCTACTATAGCTTTTGTGATATCTCCAGAGTACTTGATTCCACCGTCGGCAATTACTGGAACTTCATATTCTGCTGCTGCCTTTGCGCAATTCATTACGGCAGTAATCTGTGGTACTCCTATTCCAGTCACGACTCGTGTCGTACAGATAGAGCCTGGTCCGATTCCAACCTTAACTGCATCTGCACCGGCCTTAATAAGGTCTTCTGTAGCTTCAGCTGTTGCTACGTTTCCTGCAATTACTTGAAGATCTGGGTAATTTATCTTTATCTCTCGTACAGCGTCAATTACTCCCTTAGAATGACCATGTGCTGTATCTACAGTGATTACATCTACTTTGCTCTTCACCAGAGCAGCTACTCTTTCCATCATATCTGAGGTTACACCAACGGCAGCTCCTGCCATTAATCTTCCTTGTGCATCCCTTGCTGAATTTGGAAATTCTATTGATTTTTCGATGTCTTTTATAGTAATTAATCCACAGAGCTTGAAATCATCGTCGACAAGAGGAAGTTTTTCGATTTTGTATTGTTTCATTATCTCAAGGGCATCGTCCATGTCTATGTCCATGGAAGCAGTTTTTAAATTTTCTTTTGTCATTACTTCATCAATTTTTTTACTGGTATCTTTTTCAAATCTAATGTCTCTATTAGTTAGTATACCTACAAGTACATTTGTCTCATCGACGATAGGAACGCCTGATATCCTATATCTTTCCATAAGCTCAAGAGCATCGGCTATTATGTGGTCTCTTGACAGATAAAAAGGATCAGTAATAATTCCATGTTCAGATCTTTTGACTCTGTCGACTTCAAGAGCTTGTCTCTCTATAGACATGTTTTTATGAATTATACCTATTCCGCCTTCTCTAGCCATCGCTATTGCCATTCTGGACTCTGTTACTGTATCCATTCCTGCACTCATAAGAGGTATATTTAACTTAATTTTCTTAGTCAAAAACGTGCTTATATTTACATTCCTCGGCAATACTTCTGACTTCCCAGGTAAAATCAGCACGTCATCAAAAGTCAATCCTTCTCCAACAAACTCCAAATTTAACTCCCCCTTTAGGTTTCCAGTTCAACGATATTTTCTTAATAATGTAACAAACATGAGGTTCTATGTCAAGTAAAGTTTGTTGCAAAAAAGCAAGAGGGTTCAATCGCTTTTAGCTATTGAACCCAAAGATTATGTACTAACTGTCTGAAAGCTCTTACTGGTTACTGGCTTTCGGTTTTCTGTAGCAAATGCAATCGCTTTTAGGATGTGTTAAGTGATTCAGATACTTGAATAAATCGTCCAGAATTTCATTATTCAGTGAATAGCACATCCACTTCCCTTGTTTTTTGCACTTAACAAGGCCAGATCTTACTAGGATCTTCATGTGGTGAGAAATAGTTGGCTGTGTCAGGTCAAGACCTTCTAAAATGTCGCATGCACACATCTCACCGCATGAAAGCATGTCAAGTATCAGTAATCTGTTTCTGTCGCCCAGTGCTTTCAGTACTTCAACTCTTCGATCCATAAAGCCTCACACCCCTGACATTAATATTTATCTATTTATATTTATAATAAACTATTGTCCATAATTTGTCAATCTATTTGGATTGAATTGTTTTGTTTTCGCGTAAATTTTATAATTCTAGTTAAATAACCGCAGATTATCCACTATAAGGTCTATTTTCCTCTAAATAATTATATTAATATTGTTTTAATATTGACATTTAGGAATAAAAAAAAGCCTCTGTAATATTTACAGGGCTATTCTATATTTCATGCTATTGTAATCTCTTAGATAACCTTCAAATACAAACTCCAGATCTTTGTTGCTCATGATATCCATCGGCGATGTCAGACCAGGATTTTTAGATGTTATTTCTATACCGCTATTCAAAAGCACTTCTGATACAAACTGAGAACAAAAGTAATTGTACTGGCGACTTAGAGGATGATTGAACATCGCACTTACAACCCCAAGGAAGTTGTATCCGTATCTATTGCTTTCTCTCTTAAATCTTTCCAGTTGTTCTACCAACATATCGTGCTGCTCTTTACTTACTTTAAGTGAAAACAAAGCACAGGTAGTGTTTGGAAACCTTCGATAGGTTCCATTTACAACGTCTTCTCTGACAAAACCTGCTAAAACTGGATTATAAGGCCTGAGTCTTCCAAAGCTATACAACTCGTTTAGATCTCTATCTAGTGACACAGAGACGTGAGTGTATGGATCTTTGGTATATATATTAATGGCTCTGGAAAACATCGATCCACTATGAGAAAGAAGTATGTAAATAGTAGATTCCGAATTCATATTAGATCACCTCGAAACTTAATTAGATTTATTTTACTTCTTTCTTCAAAAGTATGCAACACTAAAGTTTGTGATTATTTTATTAAGCTTTGCTTCGTAACAATGTTTGCCAGACCTATTGACATTTTTGTAAATCGGTATACAAAAAGGCTCCGGAGATATCCGGAGCCAATGTTTCTTACATCATGCCGCCCATTCTTATTGATAGTTACTTGAATATACCCTAATACACATATCCGCATTAAATAGCCAATAACGATTATTTGAGTTACTTAAGACAACCCTATTTAATCTTAGAATGTTAGCGAAATGTTAGCGAAATTGAAAACCCTAGATTCTAGCTTGGGGTTTTCTTTTGTTTACTTATGTTTTAATGCTTTTGGATCTGCTAGTAATTCATATCCGCCCATACTGGCCACTGCTACTATTATCGAATTAATTATTGTAAGTAGTATGTTTTCTATACCACTGCCGGTACATGCAAATATAAAAGTGAGAATCAAAGATATTATAAAAGTGTAAATCCTTACCGCCACATCATCAAATTTTTTCTTGATAATAGATTTTGTGAACTGTACTATAATACCTACCGCTAATACTAACCCTGCAAAAGTAGCTAATACTTCCAAAGTCATAAAATCATTCATTACTTTACCTCCTTATAAGATATTATCATAGTCCCATCTTCTAACTTAATATTTATTTCTTTTGCCTTAATTGTTTTAGTTTCTTCTGGCAACTCCGGCTCTTTTACTTCAATACTTTCTAGTTCTTTCATCATCCTAACTATACTTTTACCATAATCAGAGCTTGGAGCCCACTTACCCCCTAGATCCTCAACTGTCTTAGCAGTTCCTTTTAAATATGGGAAGTGCCTAGGATCCGGAGTGCTGGTCTTAGGATACCCAACAGCCCCAGCATATAAGGATAAATGGTCCAACTGAGCTAAAATTCCTTCCGCCCAGTTTTGAAATCCTTTATGTGCTGAGGGGTCATTATTCCCCCCGCCTTGTGTAGTTTTCAAGCCACATGGGTTATGGTAACTAGCATCTAAAACCCCGCCAAATTTCATATACCCTGTTTCTTTTGCAGATTGAGTATAAACTACTGCTGGGTTTACCCCAATAGCTTCAGCTAGTTTATAAAAAGTGTCTGCTAAATCTATGAATAAAGAGTCCGCTTTCTTAATCCTAGCCCACTCCTTCATCTGAGCTACAGTTGTAGTGGATTCTCCTAGAATTGGAGTCCCTTTAATTTCTTCTTTAGGAGTAACCCCTAAATGTTTTAGTATGCCTTTTGCTAAAGCTTCAGCTAGTATTAGTTGATTAGTTTTATCTCTTAACATGTCTGCATCTCTTTTATTAGAAATAAAACCTAGCTCAATTAATGCAGCGGGCATTGTGGTCTGTCTCAATACTTGAAAGTTTGCTGTCTTAAGTCCTCTATTAGCTTTGAAAAGACCAGTCTTCCATACTGCTTCATGTATATCTTTAGATAGAATGGCTCCTACAGAGCTACCAGGATAGCTAAACGTTTCTAATCCATTAGCAGCGGTATTGCTATGCCCGTTAATATGGATTGATACAAAGATGTCTGCTTTCTCTGCATTAGCTATCTTAGTTCTATCCCCTAAACTTATAAATTTGTCTGAGGTCCTTGAAGTGGAAACAGCAACATCTCCTTTAAGAATATTTTGTACCTGAGTTCCTATTGCTAAAGTAATATCTTTTTCTAGTAGATTATTATTTACTGCCCCTGGATCCTTTCCCCCATGGCCATAATCTAAATGTACTTTTGCCATATATTACACCTCCTAAAACCATTTCCCCACAAGATAACCAACTACTGCTACTACTACTACCATAGCAACTTTTTCATACTTCTCTAGGGGTTTAGCTTTTAACTGTCCTATCTCATCTATCAACTTGTCTATGCTATCTTTTAATGCTTTGATGGCATCTTGTAAGTGAGTAGTATCTTTCTTTTGTGCAACTATATCTCTTTCAATAGTATCTAATCTCTCACTATGGTTATTTAATCTTCTACCATTAATGTCAAATTGTTTGTCTATTTGCTTGTGTTTTTCTGTACATACATCCATATAGCACCTCCAAAATTTGGTAATAAAAACAACACCTTTCCTGGTGCTTATGATTCCTTCATTAATACATTTATCATATTTTCTTTTTCTGCGTTTTCATTTACTATTTTTAATATGATTTTAGCTTGTCTATTGATTATGGTCCTTTGCCCCTCTAAAATCTCAATCAATTCTTGATATGTTTTACTATCCATAGGCTATCCTCCCCCTTCTGCTGGCGGTTCAGGTTCCGGCACAATATCCTCATACGCAATACTTCCTGCTGTACCTGCGGCTTTAATCATATTAATATAATCTGATAACCTACCTCGGCCAAGCCTACCACCTGAGTCAACCGTAAAAGAGGTATAGAAACCTTTTTTGCCGAACTCATGGGATATTTGTGTAATTAGTCCTAGACTTGTAGACCCATCTGCATCAACTATTCTAGCCTCGTCTCCTATTAAAAGTTGAGGTCTAAAAGGACCTACAAAGCTTTCAATTTTTCCTACATTTGCAAGCCTATTTGAAACGTTAACTGCTATTGCCTGAGCGTTGGAAAGTCTAGTCCCATCTGCAACCTGTACGAACAGAGTTTTGTTCGACTGTAGACTCCATCCAGTATAAACTGAAACATCTTCATAGACTTCAATATTCCAATCGCTATCATGCACACAAACTTTTCTGTAACTCCCTTGATCATCTCTGTTAACTTGTCTACTAAATATTTCTTTATCTCTATAAAATGTGTATATCCCTCTTTGTGGGAATAGTTCAAAGGTTGGACTGCCTACTATGATTTCCCCTTCATGTGTTTCTTCCATTTTCCAGTTTACCATTGCTTTAAATATCTCTTCAAGCCCGCTAAGAATTTCTTTGTTTGGGTCAAACTCAAATATTCGTCTTTCAGCTTCAAATTCCACTTCATACTGATCTACACCTAAATTAGCATTTGCAAGCATGGTATTAATTATTGTTGTAATATTGTTATAGCCTGTTTTAGAGTTTTCATTTAATGTTTGGTCCTTAAGTGCTTTACCTATTAGGTTTCTCCCATCCGCTGAGGCTGTTTCTGACAATTTATCATATAAGGATCTATCAATGTAATAACTCCCAAGGTCTACTTCTTCTATTTCATCTCCCACAGTAAATTTAAAAATTACTTTTGCCCCTGGAGATAACAGGCTTGACTCTTCATTTATTGCAACACTGCCTTTAATCTCAGTCTCCGCATCAATCGGATTTTCAAGCGACAAAGTAAAGCTGGCTATAGGGGTATCTGCATTAAAGCTTATCTTCCCCGAGTTTAGGTAAGTGCTCATGTCCTGCTGGTACTCATAGATAATCATTTTTTGAGCTGTAGGAGTTAAGTAACTCCCCACCACACCAAAGCCAGACAAAGTTTTGATTTCTAATAAGCTTACATTCTTGTCAGGGGATACGTTATTTTCTTCTAGCCATGTAATATCATCAAACCTACCATTATCTATTTTTAGACTAGCTTTACCGAATATCTCTCCGCTCTTAACAAAGAATTGCTGCCCTACTGTGTCATGAAATTGTAAGAAATCCGGAAAATTCCCAGCCCCTATTTCCCCGCTATGTTCAATGTTTAGTTCCATTTTTTCACCTTCTTATTTTCCATAGTAGCATTATCATCATCAATGTAAAGTATAGGCCCATAATTATAATTAGGTATTTAACCATCTCTATTGACCCCTTCCTTCAATTTGCTTGGATTTATCTTTAATGTGTTTTTACTATTTAAATAGATATAATTATTCTTTTTTATTAAACTCTGTATGAAATTATAACTTCTTGCATGACTAGCATGTCCTAGCCAGGAGTTTAACATTTGTTCAGCTTTTCTTACTGTCATTTTATCTGTAGCTATTAAGTGCGGAAATGCTTTAATCTTTCTCTTAATTTTCTTCTTACAATCATTTCTGAGCAGCCTATGGGTTGGATGTATTTTATATCCCACTGCATTAACTCCCTGGGCCAATGGAAATACCTTAGATTTCTTTTCATTCAATTCTAGGGCTAAATTATCCCTTATAAACACTCTTACCAACTCTAGAACTTTCTCAGCTTCTGTAATAGAGGGCATAATAACAATAGAATCATCCATATACCTAATATAATATTTTATGCTTAGCTTTCTTTTAACGTAATTGTCTACTTCATTCATATAGATATTTGCACATATTTGAGATAAAGTATTTCCTAAGGGTAAGCCTAGAGGATCTATAAGCTCAGCACTATCAATTATTTTAAATATTAGTCTTAGTGTTTTCTTGCATTTGATTTTCTTAAGTAATAGTTTCTTTAAAATCTCTCTATCAATAGAGTAGAAGAATTTCTTAACATCCATTTTAGCTATGCCTGCAGCATCTCCATATTCCCACTTAGCTTTTCTCATAAAATATTGAATCCTATCTACACATTTATGAGTGCCCTTATTATCTATACATGCGTAACTATCAAAGATAAAGCAAGGATTGTAAATCTCTTTTAATACTGAGTTAATAGCTAATTGAACTATCTTATCTTGAAAATGCGGGGCATCTACTATTCTTTCTTTTGGTTCAAAGACCGGGAATCTAATATATCCTTCAAACTTATAAGATTCATTCTCCAGGCTTTCTATTAAGGTGTTCATATTGAAAGTCTCATCATTTGAAAATTTAATGGCCTCTGGATGAAACTTACCCCTACCTCTTAAGGTCTTGTTATATGCTTTATACATATTGTCTCTATCAATGATTTTATTAAATGTCGGCATCACTGGTTTTCCTTTCGTAAAAGTAATAGGCACTATGCCTTTATTCATGTGTTTACACCTTGGCAGGTGAAGGAATTAGACTCTCTTGATTTTTCAAGCCATGTTATTAAATCCGTAAACTTAATAATCTAAAAGAACTTTTCTATATCAGGACTGGGCGGAACCCGTAGTTAGAATTCGCATTCGACGGATTGTTGTTGTTCGAGTTCGTCACGCCATTGTTACCACGGTTAATGCGGTTAGTGCCAGATTTTCAGTCTAATCCCTACTAAAGTTATTTTACAGAGGACTTAATGTATGCAGATAACAGTTTATTAATCTCTGTTAATCTAAGATCTACTTCCTCATAATATGGTACAGAAATATATCTCCTTTGTTTAGATAGTTTAAATAATGTTTTAAGTACCTGAAGGTGCCCGTCTGCATCTTGAAGATATGTTAACCTCTTAGATTTAACACTGTTTCCCATAGAAATGAATTTTAATAAATCAAAGAAGTTATTTTTGATGCTTTGGCAAAGACTGAATTTCTCAGACTTTGGGTAATTAATAAGCCGGGGATAAACATTGTATAGTAAATCTTCGGCCTTCTTGTAAACAATTAAGTCAGAGTTAGATATTTACTGTCACCTCCTTGATGGACTAAGCGTTCGCCTTCGCTCACGCCCAAAAACAGAGCGTAGAGTTTAGAGTGTCTTTAAAAACTCCAAGACTGGGCGGAACCCGAAGTAAGAATTCGCACTCGACGGAGTGCTGTTGTACGAATACGTCACGCCATAGTCACCACGGGTAATGCGGGCAGTGCCAGATGGTGTCGAAGTCCAAGTACGTGAGCCCTCTCCAAAATTATAATGAACTAGCAGCTCTTCATCTGTAAATTGAGCCCATTCCCCAAAGTCAACGTGGACCGGGTAAATTAACTTATTCCATTCTGCGTCACTTAATAGCCTTACTGCAAATATCTTATTCCCTATCGCTACTACACGCCCACCGAAAGCAGCTCCTATTGCATTAATATCATTCCAAGAAATGCTATGTCTAAAAGTCTTTTTTGGTACATAATTTATATTATTATCGTTATAATACTTTAACCATCCTGAATCGCTATTTTGAGCTACTCCAGCTGTTAAGCCTATCATTTCACACAATTCATCTCCGCTTATAAACTCAGCCGAAGATACTTCTCCGAAATACCCGCCTTCTTCGTCTCCAAAAGCTAATGTTTGAGGCCCTGGTAAATCATCCGGCAAGGTTGGGTCAGGTACCACAGGAGAGGGTTGTCCTCCACCAAATATTATTTTCATCTTTGCAACTTCTAATTCATGGTCGGTGTCCTTAGGGATAAAAGGAGTATCATAATCTGCTGATACCTTAAAATCTCCAGGAGCGGTGTCAAATAATATAACCCCAGCATGAGGCCTTGTGAATCCTGTTGTAACTACTCCATCTATTTTTACTGTTATGTTCTCTACTCCTTGTTGAGGTAAATAAAATCTAGTCTTTACTCCATCTCCATTACCTAAATCAACGTCAGTTCTTCTTGTCCCGGTATATACCCCCGCTCTTGGAAGCAACCATCTGAGTCCTCCGCCAACCCAGTCGACTGAAACAACGTCTTGATTATATTGATAAACATCAAACTTACCTGAGAAAGTTATACTTTTTTCAACAAGATTTGGAGATCTTGTTGCGGTAATTGTTGCTCCTGGGTAACCGTCTTTAGATTTCGCTCCAGTTCCTATACCTATAACGTTGCTTGGAGCACTTCCCCCTGTTAGATAATCTCTCAGCCCGTCACCATAAAAAAAGCAACCTGAATCAACCGAATAGACCTCTGCGAAAACAGACGCATAAATGTCAATTATCTTTGTACTTGTTTTTGGTAACTGTAAAGGGTTTCCTTCCGCATCTGTAATAAGAGCGTGAGTGTTAATCTCTGTGGTGGTGTTGCTTATTCCTACTTCCGTTAAAATGTTACCGTTATATTCGCCACTTTCTAGTCTGATTTTTTGGGTCCAAATACTTGTCGGATAGGACCTAACTAAATTTTCAGGCTGAGCCGGTTTACTCCCAACTCTGTTAAATAAAGTAGTTCTTGCTGGGGACAAAGATCCAGTTCCTGATCCAAAAACAATATTATCAAAATATGATAAAAAATTTAATATCCTGGTATACATTCTGTCAAGAACAATGTTTTCTGCCTGCGGTTTTAAAGCAGCATAAGCTCTATCAATCTCCCCTGTCTCTGTATCTGTTATTACAAAATCAAATCTATTGTGTATCTTAATTCCTAAATTTGCTTTTACTTGCATTTTATCACTCCTTTTATCTAAGGATTTATAACCCCTACGTATATAAGATTTAATTCTAATTCAGCGGGGGCTACTGTTAAGGCCTCTTCACTATATCCGCTGTGGTAGCTTATTGGGATAAAATTAACTTCTAATTCTGCGGGTGCCACTGTCAGTGTCTCTTCTACGTGTGGGTTAGGTTCTGGGACTAAGTCTGTAGGTATAAATGTTTCATTAAAGCTTTCGACTGGTCCCCCCCTACCTGCAAGACTTCCTGTTGAAGCGGCATACTCAATTCTCAATGATCCCTCAGCTGTTGGGAACCTATTAAAATCTTTCATTGTCAATAGTAGGGCCTTGTTTACGCTTGGGTGCCTTTCTACTTTCTCAACCTTATATTCTTTGTCTATTAACGGCCCTTTAACATATTTGAACTCTTCCCCAGTAACAGAAAAGGCCCTTTGTTCTCCAACACTTGGCTCAAAAGAAAAATCTATCCAATAATTAGTTTGAGGGCTAGTCCCTTCATAAAGATCATTCCAAACTACTCCGTCATTTGAGCCTTGGAATATAAAATCCTTAGGCTTGTAGCTTGTTGTCCTTGTGTACCATCTAAATTCATCAATGGCCTTAGGCGTGTCGAGTTCTATTTGTATCCATTGAGGGTAACTGCCTCGTGTGTACCAGTAGGAAGATATGCTCCCGTCGAACACTCTATCCGCTACATAGCTAGAGTAATGGTCGCTAGCTTCAATGTTTATTATGCTACTGTTTTGAATTTGTGCCCCTTCATAAAACATTTCTATCTCATATAAATATAAATAGCTGCTCCAGCTTGAAGTAATGTACCACCTATAAAATTTGTACGGGGGATAGCTAGGTAAAGCAATGTCCCCAACTAAATCTTCTGTAAATTTAAGTACTATCTTCTGTCCTGCTGATTTATTCATTGTAAATCACCTCAACCTCTGGGAGTGGAATAAATGTCGGAACTAGGTTTATTGGAGTAAATGTATTTTCCATGTCAATATAACTATAGCCTGCTGGGTTTAATGCCCCTATTATTTCCACTTTCAAATCCCCACTTACATTATTGATCCCACTTTCTACAACATCCGATACATTAAATCTATATGTTGTGTCGCTTATCTTGTCTATACTTTCTATTTGAACTACGGTAGAATTATCTAGATTAGTAATTGTGATGTCAAGCAATCCAAGGTTAGGTATAGGGTGATTAGTATTTATCTCAATGATCCATCCCCAATCCTCATATTCTTCATTGTTTTCATCAAGCAGAGTTTTAGAAATATTAATCGCTGCGAAGTCATTGACTGTATCTGCATAAAGTAAGTTCAATACCATTTCTGCCGGTGCTACTGTCAAAGCCTCTTCAGTATACCCACCCTGATAGTCTATAGGAATAAAGTCAACTACTAACTCAGCTGGAGCCGCCATTATTGTTTCTGGCCTTATTGCCATACCCGCCCAGTTTCTTTCAGTTATATACCAATTAATCTTTCCTAGATTATCTTCTATGACAAACCCCATCCGGTAATCATTTGTTATAAACAAGTTTAAACTTACTGCTAACCCTGTAAACTCTGTTAATTGCCTTTCATTTTCCCATACTGGATCATCATCTTCCATATCACAATAATTTCTATACCATACACTTCCGTCTTGTTTTATATAGGCTGCTATAATCCCCTGATCTCTATTAATGAAATTAACATTTTTCCATCCTCGTATTGCTCTTACATATTTTACATTCGTAGCTAGTTCTTGTTTTGTAGTCTCATCATCCCATAATTGAGTTTGTAGCTTATTACTTCCATCTACCCATAGTAAGTGAGGGGCTTCATTAGTTATTAGTCTCCAAAGCTTACGATACCTCTCCCAGTGGCCATTAAATGCCATTGCTACACTGGAGCCAGGTCCTAGAGTAAACTGGTCCTGCCACCCATCTCTTAATTTGTCCGGATATTCTCTTATTGCTGTTCCTACTATTCCATTCTCTACATGAATCTCATATATCCTATTAGGGGCTCCTGTTACCCTAAATCTCCTAGGAGCTACTGATATATCTCCTAGTCTGTCTCCTTCTCTTATTGTTTCAACGGTCCAGTAGGAGCTATCCATTACAGTAGTTTTAGCTCTTGCTATTGCTACGCTCATCTTAGGATTTGCATTTTCATATATGGTCTGATTCTGTTTGTCTATTTTTTCTTTTATAGATTGAGGGATCCTTCTCATATAACCCCCTCATTTCTTACTACTAAATCAAAACTTGTCTCATATAGCCCCCTGATAAACTCTGTCCATTCTGTTTTGTTATCCATGAGCCCCACATAAAATTTATTCTCTTTGACTAATTTAATAGGCTCATTTGTAATATACATATCATCTATTCTTGCTTTATTATCTTCATCTGTATAACAAGCTACTTTAATAGTGTCTAGCCTGTCCCCTATTGTCTGAACGTGAAAAGTACCATCCAGTAGTCTATTTTTTACTCTAATGATGTCAGGGTCGAGGATAGCACTCCTAACCAAGTCTGTTATTAAATTATTGTTTGTATCATATAGAAATGTTATCATGCTAGCCTCACCTCTCTCCTAAGCTCATCTATTACTATTTCAACCACTTCATCAAACTCATTCTTGTTATTGTAGCCTTCAATCTTTATAGTTCCCGTATGATTAATTGTTTTTCCTTTTCCATCATATTCTTTATTTTCTTCTGCCGTTAAAACTCTTTCCCCTTTATGCAATTCAGCCGAATATCCGTCAAAGGGTACATAACTTAATCCTGCTTTGTGTCTACCATCATATCCTCTAGTCCCCCCGCCGCCTGACCCATAACTTGGGTTTTTATCTTTAACAGGCTCTCTATTCCATTTTGTTAGCCAGTCCCAAGCACTTTTAACTATGCCTATAAAGCCATCAAATATCCCAGTCACAGTTTCTACTGCTTTTCCTATCCCTTCAAAAGCTGTTTCAAATATCTTAGTTATCCCTGAGAATGTACCTGAAACCCAATCAAATATGTTTTTAAGTAGTTCCCATAGAAAATCTAAGACTGGTTTTAAGACTCCATTCCATACTGTTGATATGGCATCAAATACTGTTTTAAATATTTTAGATATAGTAGGCCAGTTATCACTAACCCATTTAACTATATTTTTAAATATGTCCCACAATAAAGTAAGAACAGGCTGTAAAACATTCTCCCATACTAACTTTATAGCTTTAAATACGCCTTCTATAATTTTCTGTATTGTTGGCCAGTTTTCTTTAGTCCAATCAAATACAGATTGAAAAATAGGTAACAGATAATCTTTAAATATGTTAGCTGCAGCTGTTAT
>JACDJC010000212.1_pt1 | contig 76582 bp, 74 predicted proteins | sample 7454191 | NCBI WGS metagenome assembly JACDJC01 (sample SAMN14253291, study PRJNA609438) | sludge metagenome | isolation source: sludge after 25d culture with pyrite and EDTA | collected 2018-12-20 | reverse complement strand
CCCGCCCCCGGGCCGAATTCGCGGCGAGGGCGCTGCTCCTACGTGTGCGGGTAGTTGCCGGGGAGGAGGGATGCCCTGTAGGAGGCCCGCCCCCGGGCCGAATTCGCGGCGAGGGCGCTGCTCCTACGTGTGCGGGTAGTTGCCGGGGAGGAGGGATGCCCTGTAGGAGGCCCGCCCCCCCGGGCCGAATTAGCGGCGCGGGCGCCGCTCACACCTCCTGTCGGCCGTACAGCGAGGCGTAGAGTCCCTGGTTATTGATCAACTCCTCATGGCTGCCCTGTTCGATGATCTTGCCAGCTTCAAACACCAGGGCCCGATCGGCCTGTTTCACCGCGCTCAGGCGATGGGCGATGATCAGTGTGGTGCGATCCTTCAGGAAGGATTGCAGTGCCTGGTGCAGATGCTGCTCGGTGGTGGTATCCAGGGCCGAGGTGGCTTCGTCCAGGATCACCAGTTTCGGATTGGTGAGTACCATCCGGGCAATGGCCAGGCGCTGGCGCTGGCCGCCGGAGAGGCGGATACCGTCACGCCCCACCAGCGTATCGAGGCCGTTATCCAGTTCGCTGATGGTCTCGTCCAGCTGGGCGATCTGCAGCGCCTGCCAGAGCTTTTTGTCACTGCAGGGCCTGCCCAGGGTCAGATTGATGCGTACCGTATCATTGAACAGGGCCGGTTGCTGCAGCACCGTAGCCACATGTTCCCGCACCTTGTCCATGCCGATCTCGGTCACCGGGATGCCGTTGAAATAGATCGATCCGGACTCGGGCGGATAGAGGCCGAGTATGATCTGTACCAGCGTGGTCTTGCCACCGCCGCTGGCCCCCACCAGCGCCACCTTCTCGCCGGCCTGGATGGTGAGTGAGAGATTGTCCAGCACCCGTGGCCCATCGCCATAACGGAAACAGATCTGTTCCAGCCGCAGGTCGGTGGTGATCGCTCCGGTGAAGGGGTCCCGGTTATGGGGGAATCTTGGTTCCAGATCCATGCGAATCAGTTGATTGATCCGCTCCAGCGCCGCCTTGGCGCCATTATAGGCGTACTGGATGGCCAGGATCTCCTGCAACGGGGCCATCATGAACCAGAGATAGGCATAGACCGCCAGCATCTGGCCGATGCTGAGACCGGAGAACAGCACCATCACCATGCTGAGGGCGCGGAAGAAGTCGAAGCCGAACAACACGGTGGTGAAGGAGAGGCGCTGGGCGGCATCGCTTTTCCAGGTGAAGGCGGCGGAGTGCTGGCGTATCCGGTCCGCCTTGCCGATGATGCGCTGAATGTAGTGGGTTTCGCGATTGCTGGCGCGGATCTGCTGGATGGCGTCCAGGGTTTCGGCCAGGCTCTCCTGGAATGCCTGATAGGCGCTGTTCTCACGCCGCTTCAGCGCCTTCACCTTGTGACCGAAAATGGTGGTGATCCAGATGACGATCGGATTGATCAACAGGATCACAATGGCCAGTTGCCAGTGCATCCAGAGCAGCACCACGGCAGTCCCGACAATGCTGAGTACCGCCACCAGGAATTTGCTGGTGGCGACACCGAGAAAGCTGTCCACGGCGTCGATGTCCGTCACCAGGTGGGAGGCCACCGTACCGCTGCCGAGGGTTTCATACTCGGCCATGGAGACCCGCTCCAGACGCTTCAGCAGGCTGCGGCGGATGCGGAACGTGACGTCCTTGGAGATGATGGTGAACTGGCGCATCTGCCATACGCCCAGTATCAGCGAGGCGAGGCGCATCAGCATGGTCAGCAGCAGAATGACGCCGATATAGAGCAGCGGCGAGTGCCAGGCTTCGGGAAACAGTGAATTCATGAACGGAACGCCGGGTCCCGGTTTTTCCAGCAACACTTCATCCACGATCAGAGGAATCAACAGGGGAATGGGCACCGAGATAAAGGTACCGAGAATGGCGATGATATTCGCCTTGACCAGTTCGCTGCGGTGCTCCAGTACCATGCCGACCACTTCAGACCAGCTGTAGTGCCTGCTGCGAATCGCGGTCTCTGTCTGCGGATTATCTATCATTGAGCTGTGTTATCAGTGAACGACTGCGGTTATCAGGGGTCAGAAATTGCCATGTGGGCTCCAGCTTTGGCATTATTTCATGATTCACGAATGCCCAGAAGTGAATATCCGCCGGGCTTTGATCAGGCGTATCGGCAGCAGGCGGGGTGGAGAGATGGGGGCAGATCCAACAGGGACTCGGACGATAGACGCGCGCAGAGCATCCAGCTGGTTTTGATTCGCCACGCACAGTGCGGTTTTTTTCAGCTAAAAACAATTATCATGTCGTCAAGCTTCATTAGTCTTCATATCCGTCCCAGTGTAGCTGTTCTCATGCCCATCGATTAAACATAACTGAATACGAACCGGAAAAATGCAATTGATCGCCACTGCTCTCTATCGCCTGTTCCTCTGCGGCACGCTGCTTTATGTATCCAGCAGCCTGGCTGCTCCTGCCCTGGAGGGCAATTATGTGCAGGGTGGACTGGTGATCGGCCAGACCGAACCGGGCGCCCGGGTCCGGCTGGATGATATGGATGTGCGGGTGTCTGACCAGGGTTATTTCGTCCTGGGTTTTGACCGGGACCATGCGGCCGAGAGCCGGTTGCGCATCACCTATCCTTCCGGACGTGAACAGGAGCAGATCCTGAAAATTGCCCGGCGCGAGTACAATATCCAGCGCATCGATAAACTGCCGAAACGGAAGGTGACCCCGGAGAAGATGGATCTGGAGCGGATTCGCCGGGAGTCGGCCCTGGTCAAGGCAGCGAGAAAGCGCGATGATCCCCGCACCGACTATCTGAGTGGCTGGCAATGGCCGGTGCAGGGACGTATCTCCGGTGTCTATGGCAGCCAGAGGATACTCAACGGCAAACCCCGGCGTCCCCATTTCGGGGTGGATGTGGCTGCCCCTGTCGGTACCCTGGTGCGGGCGCCGGCTGATGGCATCGTGACCCTGGTACATCCCGATATGTTCTTTTCCGGTGGCACGCTGATCCTGGATCATGGTCAGCATCTCTCCTCCTCATTCCTGCATCTCAGTGAGATCCTGGTAAAAGTGGGCGCACAAATAAAACGGGGGGATCCGATCGCCCGGGTGGGTGCTACCGGACGGGTGACCGGGCCGCATCTGGATTGGCGCATGAATTTCCATCAGCATCAGGTCGACCCCCAGTTGCTGGTGCCGCCAATGCCACAATAACCCGCCAGCCGGACATGACTTTGGTGGTATAATTCCCCGATTCTCAATTCTAAGATTGCAGGAAGAACCATGAAAAAGATGCTGTTGCCACTGCTACTCGGACACTTGTTGGGCGCCTCCGCGGCGCAGGCGGAGGATCTGCTGGAGATTTATCAACTGGCACTGCAAAATGACCCGCAATTGCGCGCCGCCATGGCGAACCGTGATTCTGCGCTGGAGGCCCGTCCACAGGCCGAGTCCCGACTGCTGCCGAGCCTCAACCTCTCCAGTGGCGCCAACCTGATCCGCTCCGACGTGAACCATTCCGGTGCAGGCAATACTGGCACTTCGGACAGCCTCAATCACTACGGCACCGCCAGCCTGGCGCTGAACCTCTCCCAGTCGGTCTACCGGAAAGAGTATGGCATTCAGCTCGATCAGGCCGACAAACAGATTGCCCAGGCCGAGGTTACCCTGGCAGCCGAGGAGCAGGGGCTGATCATCCGGGTCGCGCAGGCCTATTTCAATGTACTCTCGGCCGAAGACAGCCTGGAGTTTGCCCGGGCCGAGAATGCGGCCATCGCCCGCCAGTTGGATCAGGCCAAGCAGCGTTTCGAGGTGGGGTTGATCGCCATTACCGATGTGCATGAGGCGCAGGCCGCCTTCGATCAGTCCCGGGCCGACCTGATCCAGGCGGAAAACGCCCTGGACAACGCCTGGGAGGCGCAGCAGGAGATCATCAAGCAGTCGGTCGAGCAGCTCTCCCCGCTGGCGGCGGAGCTGCCGCTCAGTCCACCCCAGCCGCAGAACCCGGAGCCGTGGGCAGAGACCGCCCAGACCCAGAACCTCTCACTGCAGGCGGCCAGCTATGGTGTGGATATCGCGCGGCTGAACATCGATGTGCAGGATTCCGGTGATTCCCCGACCCTGGATCTGGTAGGTTCCCATGCGCTCAATGTGAGCAGCAGTGCCTCCGGTGTCGATGCCCAGACCACCACGATCGGACTGCAGTTCAATCTGCCGTTCTATTCAGGTGGCGCGGTTGATTCGCGCACCCGGCAGGCCCGCTACGAGTATGAGGCGGCGCAGCAGAACCTGGATCTGCAGCGCCGCTCGGTCAACCGCACGGTGCGCGATGCCTACCGGGGCGTGATGTCCAGCATCAGCACGGTCGAGGCGCTGAAGGCAAGCACCATCTCCGCCCAGAGTGCACTGGAGGCCACCGAGGCGGGCTTTGAGGTGGGCACCCGCACCATGGTGGATGTGCTCAATGCCCAGCGCGACCTGTTCCGCGCCCGCAGCAACTACTCCAAGGTGCGCTATGACTTTATTCTCAACGGCCTGTTGCTGAAACAGGCCACCGGCACCCTGACCGAGGATGACCTGAAACAGGTCAACGGTTGGTTGGAGTAGGCTCCCGTTCCGGGGGAGAGACTCCGCCGGGGCCATAATGACTTGTAACCAAGCAGCGGAACTATGTCTGGAAACAGCTACGGAAAACTCTTTACCGTCACCTCCTTTGGTGAGAGCCATGGAGCGGCCATCGGCTGTGTCGTCGACGGCTGCCCGCCGGGACTGGCCCTGAGTGAGGCCGATCTGCAGACTGATCTGGACCGGCGCAAACCCGGCACCTCGCGGCATACCACCCAGCGCCGTGAAGCGGACCAGGTGCGGATCCTCTCCGGGGTGTTCGAGGGCCAGACCACCGGGACACCGATCGCCCTGATCATCCATAACACCGACCAGCGTTCCAAGGACTACTCGAAGATCATGGACCGGTTTCGCCCCGGTCACGCCGACTACACCTACACCAAGAAATACGGCCTGCGGGACTACCGCGGCGGGGGACGCTCCTCGGCCCGCGAGACCGCCATGCGGGTGGCGGCCGGGGCCATTGCCAAGAAGTATCTGCAGGTACAGCACGGTGTCACTATCCGCGCCTATCTCTCTCAGCTGGGACCGATCCACATCGACAGACTGGACTGGGATCAGGTGGAGCAGAATCCCTTCTTCTGTCCGGATGCCGGCAAGGTGACCGAGCTGGAAAACTACATGGACGCCCTGCGCAAGGAGGGCAATTCGGTAGGGGCGCGCATCAACGTGGTGGCCAGTGGCATACCGGTCGGCCTGGGCGAGCCGATCTTCGACCGGCTGGATGCCGAGATCGCCCACGCGCTGATGAGCATCAATGCGGCCAAGGGGGTGGAGATCGGCGCCGGTTTTGACTGCGTGGCGCAGAAGGGCACGGAGCATCGGGACGAGATGACTCCGCAAGGTTTTCTCAGCAACCACGCCGGGGGCATTCTGGGGGGCATCTCCAGTGGCCAGGATATCCTAGCCAGTGTCGCCTTCAAGCCCACCTCCAGCCTGCGTCTGCCGGGGCGCAGCGTCAATCTTGCCGGTGAGCCGGTAGAGGTGGTGACCGAAGGGCGCCACGATCCCTGTGTCGGCATCCGCGCCACACCCATTGTCGAGGCGATGCTGGCGCTGGTGCTGATGGACCACCTGTTACGCCACCGGGCACAGAATATGGACGTGCGGAGCGGCACGCCGGATATTCCCGCCTCGGTCTAGAAGGCTCCAGGTCGCTCACCTTTGCGGGTGAGACAAACGTTAGCCGCCAATGAACGCCAATGGACGCGAATTCCGGAGATGTCTTAATTGACTCGCCCTTGCCTGGAGGGCATGGTTCGCTTTCTGATAGAGCAGCTCAGTTACTCGTTGGCCGGCCAGCTGATTTTTTATTTGCGTTTATTCGCGTTCATTCGCGGCTTTTTTACGCTACCCGACCCTGAACGAGCAATGACGCATATGCCGTACTGGCGCCTTTCGGGCTTTTACTTTTTCTATTTCGCCGCACTGGGTGTTCTGGTGCCGTACTGGGGACTCTATCTGAAGAGTCTCGGGTTCAGTGCCGTGGCGATCGGACAGTTGATGGCCATTCCCATGGCCACCAAGTTTGTCGCCCCCTTCATCTGGGGCTGGCTGGGCGATCATCTCGGGCAGCGCATGGCCATTGTGCGTCTTGGCGCCCTGCTCACGATGCTGATCTTCGTCGCCGTGTTCTGGTTGCAGGGGTTCTGGGAGCTGGGACTGGCCATGGTGCTGTTCAGTTTCTTCTGGAATGCCGTCCTGCCCCAGTTTGAGGCGGTGGTGCTCTCGTATCTGGGCAAGTCGGCCTCCCGCTATGCGCAGATCCGGGTCTGGGGCTCCATCGGCTTTATTGTCACGGTGATGCTGCTCGGCGTAGCCGTGGATCTGCGTGGGCCGGTGGCGGTGCTGCCGGTGCTGCTCTCCATCTACGCGCTGCTGTGGGGCGCCAGCCTGCTGATCGCCGATCCGTCAACCACCCCCCATCCGCTGGATCAGCCGGGGATCCTTTCTGTGCTGCGCAAACCGGCGGTGCTCGCCTTTCTGGTCGCCTGCTTTCTGCTGCAGGCCGGGCATGGCGCCTATTACGGTTTCTACTCTATTTATATGGAGGAACTGGGTTACAGTAAAACCCTGATCGGCCAGCTCTGGGCGGTGGGGGTCATTGCCGAGGTACTGGTTTTTCTGGTCATGCACCGCCTGCTACAGCGCCTGGGAGCACGCAATGTGCTGATGGCCAGCCTGTTGCTGGCGGCTCTGCGCTGGTATCTGATCGGCCATTTTGCCGACTCGCTGATTATCCTGTTCTTTGCCCAGACGCTGCATGCAGCCACCTTCGGTACCTTCCATGCCGCGGCGATCCATCTGGTGCATCACTACTTCACCGGGCGCCACCAGGGGCGGGGGCAGGCGCTCTACAGCAGTCTCAGTTTCGGCTTAGGCGGGGCCCTGGGGACGGTGAGCAGTGGCCTCCTCTGGGAGGGGGCCGGACCCACGGTGGTATTCGACCTGTCGGTGGTGATGTCGCTGCTGGGGCTGGTCATCGTCCGGCGCTGGGTGGTGAATGATCTTGGTCGGTAATATTCGGTAGTTACCGATAAAACGCGTAGGCTGTGTCAATGGATGTCGATGCGGTTCGCTGTACTCGGCATATTCTATATGCTACGGATCGGCCCGAGGGCGGGTCTCCTACAGGTCAGGCTGTTCTCCTGGTGAGTGATGTGCCGGTAGGAGCGGCGCCCTCGCCGCGATGTTCCTGCTTGAAGAAGATCTTCATGCGGCAAAAAATGTCCGGATCGCCTCCGCCACCAACGCGGGATTCTCCATGTGCAGGTGGTGGCCGCCCGGCAGTTTGACTACCTGCAGATCGGCAATCAGCGTCTCACGCTGATCCCAGTTGTATTGGGCCGGCACGCTCCGTTCGGCATCCCGGATGAACAGGGTGGGGGCCTTGATGGCGGTTAGAAAGCACTGTGCCTGCTGCTCGGTGATATAGATCGGTGAACGGTGGCGCAGCCGCGGGTCGGTGCGCCAGTAAATACCATCGGCATCACTGCCGGTGTTTCGCTCCACCAGCAGACGTGCCGCCGTCTCGCCCAGGTCGCCTGCCTGTCTGCGGGCGCGGATGATCGGCTCCAGTGCGGGATAGCGCCGCTGTCGGGGTTCGGTTGCCGTCAGTATCTGCCGGGTCGCCTCGGCCAGGTGGCTGGCGCACATCTGCGGATCGTCGCCCCAGGGGCCCAGCCCCTCGATCAGCACCAGGCGTTCAATCCGCTCGGGAAAACCGGCGGCGATCAACGCGGCGATAGCGGCGCCCATGGAGTGCCCGATGAGTGAAAACCGCTCCCAGCCGACGGCATCGGCGGCGCTGATCACATCTGCGACAAAATCGACAAGGTGGTAGTGTTGCCCGGGTGGGCGATGCGCTGAAAGACCATGCCCAGGCAGATCCAGTGCCAGGATATCCAGGTTTGGCAGCAGCGGTGCCAGTGGCTCGAAACTGGCGGCATTGTCCAGCCAGCCATGCAGCGCGATGACCGGTTGTCCGGTGTCATGAAAACGTTTTGCAGCCAGACTGATCCAGCGGGTATTCAGGGTCTGCTCTTGTGGCATGCAGGTCCCTCCTGGCGTAACCTGAATGGCCCGCCGGTCTGGTCCTAGGCGGTCCCGGGTTCCATGTCTGCCTCGCTCGCTTGCACGGTTGCGGGCCTGGTCCTGGAGAGTCGGTTGTCGATGATATTCTTCAGGGCAATCATCAGCCCCATACCCAGAAAAGCACCGGGCGGCAGGATGGCCAGCAGCATGCCCTTGAAATCGGTACCCAGACTCATTGTCCAGCCGCTGGCGATAGGACCGAACATCAGATCCGCCTGGGAGAACAGGGTGCCCATGCCCACTAGTTCCCGCATGGCACCCAGCGTCACCAAAGCGGAGGTGAACCCGAGGCCCATTGCCAAACCATCCACAATGGACGGCAGCAGGCGACTTTTAGAGGCGAAGGCTTCGGCGCGGCCGATGATGGCGCAGTTGGTGACAATCAGTGGAATAAAGATGCCGAGTACTTTGTACAGATCATGGAACCAGGCATTCATGCTCAGCTCCACGGCGGTGACAAAGGAGGCGATCACAATGACGAATACCGGCAACCGGACCTCCGGACGCACCAGGTTGCGGATCAGGGAGACGGTGGCGTTGGACATGACCAGTACCGCGGTTGTTGCGATGCCCAGGCCGAGCCCGTTGATCGCCGTGCTGGTCACCGCCAGTAACGGACAGAGACCCAGCAGCGCCACCAGGGCCTGGTTGTTGCTCCAGAGCCCTTCACGAATCAATCGGCCATAGCTAATGTCACTCATTTTTGGCTGCCTTCACGGGTTTCAGAAATAGTGATTTGCCGTGCTCTTTAAAATAAAGCAGGGTGTTCTTGACGCCGCCGACCACTGCCCGTGGGGTAATGGTCGCGCCGGTGAATTGGTCAAATTGACCGCCATCTTTCTTGACCTTCCAGCCTGGCAGTGACGGATTGGATAACGATTTGCCGGCGAAAGAGAATATCCAGTCGGATCGGTTCTCTTCCACTTTGTCCCCCAGTCCGGGGGTCTCCTTGTGGGATACTACCCGGACCCCGCCCAGGGTTCCGTCAACCCGGACCGCCACCAGCAGCTTTATCGGGCCGCTATAGCCATTGGGCACCACGGATGAAAAAACCGCCGCCACCGGCTTGCCCTGCTTGCGTCCCAGATAGACCAGGGTCTGGTCACTGCCCAGCAGCGCTTTCTCTGACACCAGCCGGGTATCGGTAACGATATCATTGTCGATCGTATCGGCCGGCACCAGCGCGGTCAGGCTCTGCAGCAGTGCCTCCCGCTCATTGGCGGCGATCTTCTCGGCCGTCAGGTTATTGGTGACTGCCACCAGCGCGGTGCCTGCGGTGGCAAACAGGGCCAGCAGTATACCGGCTATCGAAACGGGATGTTTAATCACGCCTCACCCCTTGATGGCCGAAGGCCCGCGGCTGGGTGTAGTAGTCGATGGTGGGTGCTGCCATGTTCATCAGCAGCACGGCAAAGGCGACCGCATCCGGATACCCGCCCCAGGTGCGGATAATAAACACCAGCAGGCCGATGCAGGCGCCATACACCAGTTGCCCTTTCTTGGTGGTGCAGGCGGAGACAGGATCGGTGGCGATAAAGAAGGCGCCGAGCAGGGTGCCGCCGGTAAAGATGTGAAACATGCCGAAGGGATAGGCTTCCTGGTCGAGGAAATGGAACAGCATGGCGATGACCAGCAGGCTGCCGAGCATGGAGACGGGTATATGCCAGCTGATGACGCGGGTGTAGAGCAGGAACAGCCCGCCCAGCAGAAACCAGTTGCCGACCCACTCCCAGCCGCGGCCACCGAAATCGCCCCAGAGTGGCTGGTTGAGAATCTCGCTCAGCATTTTGCTCTGGTCCAGCTGGGTGAACATGGCATCCAGCGGTGTGGCCATGGTGAGGGTGTCCCAGGTGAGGCCTGCAGGCAGTGCCCCGGTGAAGATCACGCTGGCACTCTGCAGCAGCGTCAGGGGATGCTGGTTGAGCATTTCCGGTGGCAGCCAGGAGGTCATCTGTACCGGATAGGAGACCAGCAGCAGCACATAGGCGGCCATGGCCGGATTGAACGGGTTGTAGCCGAGACCGCCATAGAGCTGTTTTACCATCAGAATGGCAAAGGCGACCCCGATCACCGTCAGCCACCAGGGCAGCAGCGGTGGTACGGCAACGGCAAACAGCAGGGCGGTCAAAAGCGCGCTGAAGTCTCCGATCACCGGCAGCACCGGCCGTTTTCGCAGGCGCATCGCGAGCGCCTCGCAGAGGATGGCGGTGACACTGGCGAGCAGCATATTGATCAGTATGCCCCAGCCGAAATACCAGATCATGGCGATGGCGCCCGGAATCAGCGCCAGGATAACCAGCAGCATGGTTTTACTGACGCTGTTGGGCCGGTCGCTGTGGGGTGAGGTTATTGTGGTAAAGCGCATCGGTTATCCACCCTGGTTTTCAGAGGTAACGGCAGCGGTATTGCTTTGCGCCCTGCGTTGATCCGCCTGCTCAATCGCCTGCTGCTGGGTTTCGCTCAGATTCGACTGGTTTTTCGGCTCCACGCCCTGTTCGGCCAGTTTGGCTTTTTTCTCCGCGGCCCGTTTTAGTGCGGCGGAGATGGCGGCCTTTTTCGGGTCTTCCGCGCTGTCCACACTCGGTTTGGCTATATCTGGTTTTGCCGCCGGCTTTTCCAGCGCCTCTTTCTTCTGTCGCAGTCTGGCCTTGCGTTCGGCCTCCAGACGCTCTTTTCTGGCCAGCTGGGCCTCATGCCGCTGACGTGCCCGTTCCGCCGCGCGATGCTCTTTCTCCTGCGCCCAGCTTTCGGTCTTGGCAAAACGGAAATACTGCACCAGGGGAATATGGGAGGGACAGACATGGGAGCAGCAGCCACATTCGATACAGTCGAACAGATTGTACTCTTGCACCTTTTCCAGATCTTTGGCCCGGGCATACCAGTACATCTGCTGCGGCAACAGATTGGCCGGGCAGGCGCTGGCGCAACGGCCACAGCGGATGCAGGCCAATGCCGCGCCGGGATCGGGCGATTCGCTCCGGTCGGCAGCCAGCAGGCAGTTGGTGGCCTTGGTGATGGGCACCTCGTCGCTGTTCAGGGTAAAGCCCATCATCGGGCCGCCGACAATCAGTTTAGCCACGCTTTCGCTATAGCCCCCGGCCTGGGCGATCAGCTCCGCTACCGGGGTGCCGATCAGGGCCTCCAGGTTTTTCGGCTGACGCACACCGTTGCCGGTGATAGTCACATAGCGGGAGATCAGTGGCTTGCCTTCAACGACCGCCTCGGCAATGGCAAAGGCGGTGGTCACGTTGTGGCAGAGCATGCCGATTTTTGCCGGGATGCTGCCGGAGGGCACCTCTTTGCCGGTCAGAACCTTGATCAGCTGTTTTTCCCCGCCGCTCGGATAGCGGGTGGGGATGGCGATGACAGATACCTGCTCCAGAGCCGCATCTGTCACCGCCTGGCGCAGCCGAAGTATCGCCTCGGGTTTATTGTCTTCGATGCCGATCAGGCAGCGCCCGGCCCCCACCAGTCGTAGGATGATGCTGATTCCGAGGACAATTTTATCCGCTTCTCTCTGCATCAGCAGATCATCGCAGGTGATATAGGGTTCGCACTCCGCGCCGTTGATGATCAGGGTGTCGATCGGGTGATCCAGCCCCGGAGTGAGCTTGACGCTGGAGGGAAATGCGGCGCCACCCATGCCGACAATGCCGGCATTGCGTATGCGTTCACGCAACAGGGAGGGGTCGGCGTGCTGGTAATCGGCAATGGGGGCCAGCTGGTTCCCCCAGGTCTCCTGGCCGTCGGTCTCGATCACGATGCAGGGCGCGGGCAGTCCCGAGGGGTGGGGAATAGGCAGGGTGTCGATCGCCACCACGGTGCCCGATGAAGGGGCGTGTACCGGTGCACTGATGTAGCCGTGGGGTTTTGCCAGCATGTCCCCTTTGAGCACATGGTCGCCGACGCTGACCAGCGGCTCGGCGCTCTCGCCGATATGCTGCTGCAACGGGATGGTCAGCCGTTTCGGCAGTGCCGCCTTTTCCAGCGGAAGCTTGAGCGACTGGCTTTTGTTATCCGGCAGGTGCAATCCGCCATTGAAACGGTAGAGGGTATGCTTCTGCTGCTTTTGCACGGGATGCGGCATAGGACTCACTGGTTCTCGGAGGCGGTTGCCAAGGTGGTGTTACGGGTCTCGCCCGGAAATGGCCATTTCCAGTTACCGGTATTGACTTCAAGTGGCACCATGTCGATACATTCAACGGGACAGGGCGGCAGGCACAACCCGCAGCCGGTGCACTCGCTGCGGATGACCGTGTGCATGTGCTTGGCCGAACCCAGGATGGCATCTACCGGACAGGCCTGGATGCAGAGGGTGCAGCCGATACATTCGTTCTCCCTGATTACCGCGACAGCCTTCGGTTTCTCCTCGGCCGCGGCCCCTTCCAGCGGGACCGGGTCCTTGCCCAGCAGGTCGGCCAGGGCGATCATGGTGGTCTCACCCCCGGGTGGACAGGCGTTGATCTCGGCCTCATCCCGGGCCAGCGCTTCAGCATAGGCGCGGCAGCCGGGAAAGCCGCACTGGCCACACTGGGTCTGGGGCAGCAGGGTCTCGATCTTCTCGACGATCGGATCCCCCTCCACGTGGAAGCGGATGGAGGAGTAGCCGAGCAGCAGGCCAAAGGCGAGTGCCAGCAGGGCGATGGCGGCGATGGCTATCAACATTCCGATACCACCTCAGCTCGACACCAGGCCGGAGAAGCCCATGAAGGCGATGGACATCAATCCGGCGGTAATCATGGCGATGGCGCCGCCCTGGAAGGGGGCCGGAACATCCGAGACTGTTACCCGCTCGCGCATGGCGGCAAACAGGACCAGCACCAGGGAGAAACCGGCGGCGGCTCCAAAGCCGTACAGGCCGGACTCGATAAAGCCGTGCTGCTCCTGAACATTGAGCAGGGCCACGCCCAGGACCGCACAGTTGGTGGTGATCAATGGCAGGAAAATGCCCAGCAGCTGATACAGCACCGGGCTGGTCTTGTGCATCACCATCTCGGTGAACTGCACCAGTACGGCGATAACCAGGATAAAGGTGATGGTGCGCAGGTACTCCAGTCCCAGCGGCGCCAGCAGGTATTCATTGGCGAGATAGCTGCAGATGGACGAGAGCGTAAGTACGAAGGTGGTGGCCATGCCCATACCGACCGCTGTCTCCAGTTTCTTGGAGACGCCCATGAAGGGGCAGAGGCCAAGAAACTTCACCAGTACGAAGTTATTGACCAGCACGGTACTGATAAGGATGAGCGCGTACTCTTTCATCGAAAGCAGACCTACACCTGATAGAGGGATGGCCGATAGTAGTGGTTAACCCTAATGCTAACAACCGACAGTTTGTGTGTGTATAACCTTATAACCTTTGGGTATATCCAGCCGCAGCTGAAGTATAGTGCATTATATATCACTGGAAAACAAAAAATACATGCACAATATTTCATGTATTTATCGCGTTGCCCTTGCCAGGAGGTAACTGCAACGGATCCAGTCAATAATTGCCGCTGTTTTTTTCAGTAAACACAGCGGGTTAAATGTTGTATGCCGGTTATTTGACCCGCATGCCCGGTTTGGCGCCTGCGTCCGGGGAGAGAATGAACAGCTCTTTGCCGCCCGGTCCCGCTGCCAGCACCATGCCCTCGGACAGGCCGAAACGCATTTTTCGGGGCGCCAGATTGGCCACCATGACGGTCAGTCGTCCTTCCAGGTCGGCCGGATCATAGGCGGACTTGATGCCGGCAAACACATTGCGCACCTCGCCATCCAGATCAAGGGTGAGTTGCAGCAGTTTTTCCGCCCCTTCAACCCGCTCCGCCTTGACGATTTTCACTATCCGCAGATCGACCTTGGCGAAGTCGGCATATTCGATAGTGTCGCTGATCGGGTCGGTGGCGAGTGGGCCACTGGCTTTGGCGGTGGTCTCTTCCTGTTTTTCCAGATCCTCCTTCGACGCCGCAATGATCGCTTGGATCTGGCTTGGCTCGACCCGGGTCATCAGCGGCTTGAAGGCGTCTATGCTATGGCTCAGCAGGGGGCTGCCCAGTGCTTCCCAACTGAGTGGAGCAATCCGCAAAAAGGCCTCCGAACGCTCGGCGGTTGCCGGCAGGATGGGTCGCAGGTAGCCGATCAGCAGGCGGAACAGGTTGAGACCCATGGAGCAGACCCGCTGCAGTTCGGCGTCACACTTCGCCTCCTTGGCGATGATCCAGGGCTTTTTCTCGTCGATGTACTGATTTGCGCGGTCAGCCAGCGCCATGATTTCACGCACGGCACGGCTGAATTCGCGCTTTTCATAATGCTCGGCAATCTGGTCGCCGGCCTCGACGAAGCTCTGAAACAGTGCCGGATCGGCCAGTTGATCGGCCAGTTTTCCGTCAAAACGTTTTTTCACAAAGCCGGCGCAGCGGCTGGCGATATTCACCACCTTGCCGACCAGGTCCGAGTTGACCCGGGCCTGGAAATCATCCAGGCTGAGATCGATATCCTCGATGCCGGAGCCGAGCTTGGCGGCAAAGTAGTAGCGCAGATATTCGGGATTCAGATGATCCAGGTAGGTGCGGGCCTTGATGAAGGTGCCGCGTGATTTGGACATCTTCTGGCCGTCCACCGTCAGGAAGCCGTGGGCGAATACCGCCGTCGGGGTGCGGAAGTCGGCGCCATGCAGCATGGCCGGCCAGAACAGGGCGTGGAAATAGATAATGTCCTTGCCGATAAAATGGTACAGTTCGGCAGTGGACTCCTTGCCCCAGAACGTATCGAAATCCAGATCTTCGGTGCGATCACACAAGTTTCTGAAGCTGGCCATGTAGCCGATCGGGGCATCCAGCCAGACATAAAAGTATTTACCCGGATGGTCGGGGATCTCGAAGCCGAAATAGGGGGCGTCGCGGGAGATGTCCCACTCGTGCAGGCCGGCCTCGAACCACTCATCGAGCTTGTTGGCGACCTCGGCCTGCAGGTGGCCGCCCCGGGTCCAGCGCTTCAGCATGGTCTCGAAATTGCCCAGTTTGAAGAAGTAGTGTTCGGATTCCCGCTCCACCGGTGTAGCGCCGGAGACGGCCGAGACCGGGTTCTTCAGTTCGCTGGGGGAGTAACTGGCGCCACAGGATTCACAGTTGTCACCATACTGGTCCTGGGCGCCGCATTTCGGGCATTCGCCCTTGATGAAGCGGTCCGGCAGGAACATCTCCTCGATCGGATCATACGCCTGGGTGATGGTACGGTTGACGATGTTGCCCTTTTCCTTGTTGCGCTGATAGATCAGGGAGGCGTAATGTCGGTTCTCTTCCGAGTGGGTGGAGTGGTAGTTATCGAACCCCACATTGAAATCGGCGAAATCGGCCTTATGCTCTTGGGCGACCCGGGTGATCAGTGCCTCCGGTTCAATACCCTCCTTGCGGGCACGCAGCATGATGGGGGTACCGTGGGCGTCGTCGGCGCAGACATAGAGACACTGGTGGCCGCGCATTTTCTGAAAGCGGACCCAGATGTCAGTCTGAATATATTCCACCATGTGGCCGATGTGAATCGGGCCGTTGGCATAGGGAAGGGCGCTGGTCACCAGTATTTTTCGCGCTGTCTGATTCATGATTTCACGGTTGTGGTTGGGAGAAAGAGACCCGGTCCGGCCGGTTGATGGTCCATGCCGTCAATCAGCCGCCCAGTAAAACGAGCAATTATCACATAACTACCCGGATTGCGAAATGCAATCAACCCTGGCACCCTGCGGCTGGTTTGTCATAAAAGCCAAGTATCACAGGGCTTTAATGGGGTTAGAAAGGATAATTGTCAATGCAGACGGCTGAAAGACCTAGCGATTTGGTTGGGCATAAGCATTTTTTAATGTAGAATGCGCGGCCATTATTACCCGAATTTGCGGCCTCCCGGTGGGGCTGTCTCGTAGGAGAAGCATGCAATGGCTGAAGTAACGAAAGAGTTGATCGAAGAGGCAATCAAAGGGTACATCGAGCCCCACCTGGAGAAGGATCTGGTCTCCGCCAAGTTCATCAAGGGAATCGATATTGATGGCGGCGCGGTGAAAGTAGCCGTTGAGCTGGGATTTCCGGCCAAGGGCTTCAAGGATACGCTGGCTGACGCCTTGAAGGCGCAGATCTCCGCCGTTGCCGGGGTCACTTCAGTCGATGTGGATGTGAACTGGAAGATCACCGCTCACTCGGTGCAGAAATCACTGAAACCGATCGACAATGTGAAGAACATCATCGCGGTGGCGTCCGGCAAGGGCGGTGTGGGCAAATCCACCACGGCGGTCAACCTGGCGCTCGCGCTGGTGGAAGAGGGCGCCACGGTGGGCCTGCTGGATGCCGATATCTACGGCCCCTCCCAACCGCGCATGCTGGGTGTCTCCGGTCAGCCGGAATCGAAAGACGGCAAGAGCCTGGAGCCGATGCAGAACTACGGCATTCAGGCGATGTCCATCGGCTTTCTGATTGACGAGGAGACGCCGATGATCTGGCGTGGCCCGATGGTCACCCAGGCACTGGAACAGCTGCTCAACGACACCAACTGGGCCAACCTGGATTACCTGATCATCGATCTGCCGCCGGGTACCGGCGACACCCAGCTGACCCTGGCGCAGAAGGTGCCGGTATCGGGTGCCGTGGTGGTGACCACACCTCAGGATATCGCCCTGCTGGATGCGCGCAAAGGCTTCAAGATGTTCGAGAAGGTCGAGGTGCCGGTACTGGGTATTGTGGAGAACATGAGCATCCACATCTGCTCCAACTGCGGCCACGAAGAGCATATCTTCGGCGAGGGCGGCGGCAAACGGATGGCCGAACAGTACGGCGTCAATTTTCTCGGCGCGCTGCCGCTGGATATCCGTATTCGTGAAGAGACCGATGGCGGCAAGCCGACCGTGGTGGCCGATCCCGATGCGCGCATCTCCCAGATCTATCGTGAGATCGCCCGCCGGACCACGGCCATCCTGGCCCTGCAGGCCAAGAGCTACGCGGCCAAGTTCCCCAATATCGTGATCCAGAATAATTGATCCCAAGACGCCGGGTGCTGGGTATGGCCCATCACCCGGCCGTTCCCTTGCCCGCTTAAACAGCAATTGATCGTCAATGAGGCTACCCGAATGAGTGTCAAGTGGGATACCCGTTTCCTGGGGCTGGCGGCCCATATCTCTGCCTGGAGCAAGGATCCGTCCTCCCAGGTGGGTGCGGTGATCACCGACGGCAATCGGATCGTTTCGGTCGGTTATAACGGCTTCGCGGCCGGGGTGGAGGATCGCACCGAACGGCTCACGGATCGTAACTGCAAGCTCAACCTGACCATCCACGCAGAAGAGAACGCGATGATCTTCGCCAAGCGGGATCTCAGCGGCTGCACCGTCTACGTCACCCACCCCCCCTGTCCCCGTTGCGCCTCGAAGCTGATCCAGGAAGAGGTCGGGCGCATTGTCTGCATCGCACCAAGCGAGGATTTTCTCTCCCGTTGGGCGGACGATCTGAAGCTCTCCCAGGAGATGTATCAGGAGGCCGGGGTGGAGTACAGCAGCTATGACCTCGAACAGATCAATGTGGATGATGCCCATATCACCGTGGCACCGGGCGGCTTTTTCAAATCGGTGATGAACCGCCTGTTGCGGCGCGATTGATTTAGCGCCCCGTCTCCTGCCAGGAGACGGAGATCAGTTCCATCAGGTAATCCCCGTCCTTTTCATGCTTGGCGATTTTTACCGGCAGATAATTCAGGTCGGGGGCAAACCAGAGCGTGGCCCGCGACGGCCGGTCATCCTTGTTGCGTGCCAGTCTGATGGTCTGATATTCCCCTGATTCAGTGCTGATCAACTCCCGGTCGACTTCGGTATAGCGATAGCTCTTCAGCAGTCCGCCGTCGGCCACCTGATATTCGGCCGCCCGGTCACCACGACCGAGTGCCAATATAAGAGCCAGCTGCTGGCTGAACTTGTCCTGGGTCCCTGGGGGAACCTCCATGGACCAGAGCGAGCCGGCAGTCTGGTTGGCCACCCGGCCGGACTCCCAGTTGAAATCGAGATTTACCTGACGGGTTCGCTTGGGTCGTTTGTGGGTATACAGATAGCGGGACGGAATGATGCTGTCATTCTCAATCCGTCCCTCGCTCTGTTCGGTGATCTCATCCTTGCGAAACACCGCCGCGAGCCCGACCGGCGCGGTATAGGCCCGGTAGCGGTAGCGGCCGTCACTGGACAGGTTGAGGGTGATGTTGGCCCGGCCGATCACCAGGTTCCCGATGCTGACGCGATACTCGGCGCTGTAGGATTGCAGACGCTGTGCGGTGTCCGGCTGGGCGCTCAGGGTCTGCGGCACTGCCCAGGCTGCCAGCCAGAGTGCAAGCAGGAATCGCACCGGGATAGGACTCATCCGGTGGTGACTCGATTGAATTCCATGACAACAGGTCCTTGCAAGGCTTGCCCATCCAGTTCCATCACGCCTCCGGTTACCTGCAGACGTCCCTCGGCGAACCAGCGTATCACCATAGGGTAGATCAAGTGCTCCTGGGTCAGTACCCGGGCCGCCAGGGTGGCTTCGTCATCGCCCGGTTCCACCGGTACCTGTACCTGCAGAATGACCGGTCCGCCATCCAGTTCCTCGGTCACCAGATGCACGCTGGCGCCATGCATGCCGTCGCCTGCTGCCAGTGCGCGTCGATGGGTGTGCAGGCCCCGGTACTTGGGCAACAGGGATGGGTGAATATTCAACAGCCGACCCTGGAAGTGATTGACCAAGCCGGGTGTCAGGATACGCATGAACCCGGCCAGGATCACCAGCGCCGGCCGATAACTGTCGATCAATTCCATCAGTGCCTGATCATAGGTCTCCCGGTCCGGGAAGCCGGTGTGATCGAGCAGCCGGGTGGGGATGCCTGCCTGCCTGGCCCTCTCCAGGCCAAAGGCGTCGGCTCGGTTGCTGATGACCGCGCGAATCTCCACCGGGAGATCGCCGGCGGCGCCATCAATAATCGCCTGCAGATTACTGCCGCTGCCCGATAGCAGCACTACGATGGGAAGTTTCCGCTGTTCCGTCACGCGACCAGTTCCACGCTCGGCGCCCCGTCATGGGCCTCGATGCGGCCCAGTTTCCAGACGGTTTCGCCCTCGGCCTGCAGTAGCGCGATGGCCTGATCGGCGTCTTGCTCGGCGACACAGACCACCATGCCGACACCGCAGTTGAAGGTGCGCAGCATCTCCGATTCGAGCACATTGCCCGTCTTCTGCAGCCACCGGAATACCGCCGGCCGCTCCCAGGAGTTGCGGTCGATCAGGGCGCGGGTGCCCTCGGGCAGTACCCGGGGCAGATTCTCCGGCAGTCCGCCGCCGGTGATATGGGCCATGGCGTGGATGTCGATCGCTTGGTGCAGTGCCAGCAGGGACTTGACGTAGATGCGGGTCGGGGCGAGCAGGGCTTCACCCAGGGTGCTGTCTCCCAGTGGCTGATGCAGATCCGCACCCGAGACTTCCAGAATCTTGCGAACCAGCGAGTAGCCGTTGGAGTGGGGGCCGGAAGAGGCGAGCCCCAGCAGCACATCACCGGGTTGCACCCGGTGCGGCTGGATGATGCGGGATTTTTCCACGATGCCGACGCAAAAACCGGCCAGATCATAGTCGCCGGTCGCATAGATGCCGGGCATCTCGGCGGTCTCGCCGCCGGTCAGGGCAGCACCGGAGAGCCGGCAGCCTTCGGCGATGCCCTGTATGACACTGACGGCAACGTCCACGTCCAGATGGCCGGTGGCATAATAGTCCAGAAAGAACAGCGGTTCAGCGCCGGTGACGATGATGTCGTTGACACACATGGCCACCAGGTCGATGCCGATGGTGTCATGCTTCTGCATGGCCAGCGCCAGTCGCAGTTTGGTGCCGACCCCATCGGTTCCCGAGACAAGCACCGGTTCCCGGTAGCGGTCCAGTGGCAGTTCAAAGAGTGCCCCGAATCCCCCCAGGCCGGTCATGACGCCGGGTCTGAAGGTGTTTTTGACGATCGGTTTAATCCGCTCGACCAGGCTGTTTCCGGCGTCGATATCGACGCCGGCGTCCCGGTAACTCAGAGAGGCGGAATCGGTTTTGTTCTGATCCACTGATCACTCCAGGCTAGGTGCGCGTTAAGAGAACGTGCAGCAGTTGTTGATTCTACCAAATCCGATAGCAGCCTGTCGGCTACTCTTCGGGATCAGGCAAAAGGAGCGAAATTATAGCATCGGAAATGATGCCGGTGCTTTTTCCCGGGATCGATTCACCGGTTGGCGGCTTCTGTGGGGGAGGCGAATGGATTTGCGGCAGGGGTCAGGCTAGAATTGACCGGATTATCACCTAAGCCGGATGCCATATTACATGTCCTGTCGTTCATCAGACCCATCCCAATACACACTGAAGTCAATTCGGGCACTGCTCATGCTGGTGCTGTTCGCGGGCGCTGTTCTGGCCGTTTCGGCCAGCCAGGTGGACGGCCTGTACAGTGCCGAGGTGGCGGTGGATGGCCAATCCGCGGAGCAGCGCACGGATGGGATCAAGCGCGCATTCGCGCAGATGCTGGTCAAGGTGACCGGTAACCGGGATGTGGCCCGGCGTCCTGAACTGCAAGACGATATCGATCAGGCACAGCACTATGTTCAGCAGTTTCGCTATCGACTGGCCGCCGGACAGTCGCCTGCTGAAGGTGAGGCATCCCGCCTGTTGACCGTACAGTTTGATATGGCGGCGGTGCAGCGCCTGCTGCGGGAGCGCCGTTTGCCGGTATGGGGGGAGAATCGTCCCTCGGGTCTGGTCTGGCTGGGGATAGAGACCCAGGGTCAGCGCCGTGTGATACGGCCGGAGCAGGATCAGGCCCTGCTCGCTGCGATGACCGCGGCGGCGGAAAAACGGGGCCTCCCGCTGCTGCTGCCATTGATGGATCTGGAGGATCAGACCGGGATTCAGGTTGCCGATCTGTGGGGCGATTTTGAACAGAATATCCGCCGTGCATCCCAGCGCTATACGCCGGATCTGATTGTCACCGGCCGGATGACCCGGCTCTCGGGGCAATTGTGGCGGGTAACCTGGCGTCTCTACCATGGCGATCGGCTGTCAAATTGGCGTGACGAAGGTGCCGATCCTGCCGCGCTGGCCCATGCGGGGGTGGAGCATGTGGCTGATCTGCTGGCGGAGCGTTATGCCCCGGTGGGCGGTGAAGCGAATCTGTCACGGGTCAGGTTGCGGGTGAGCGGGATGCTGGCATTGGATCAATACGTAGCGGTCGGACGTTTCCTGCAATCCCAGAGTTCGGTGGAGAGTGCCGAGATGATTTCCGCCGAGCCGGATGCGGTCACTTATGAATTGCGGGTGCGGGGAGGCGTCCAGGTGCTGGAACAGGGGCTCGCCCTGGGCGGCATGATCGAGCCGATCAGCGATCTGCCGGATGCGTCGCAACCCCTCATCGAGGGCGTCGATCTGTTTTATCGTATGCGGTAACCTCGACCGGGGCAGCCTGTTGTATAGCCGCCGGGTCTTTTCAATCTTGACAGGGTAGTGATGCTGAAACGCGAAGATATACCAAACCTGATCAGTATATTACGCATCTTCATGTCGGTGCCGGTTGTCTGGATGCTGCTGGAGCAGCGGTTCGGTACCGCCCTGATACTGTTCGCGATTGCCGGTATTTCGGATGGACTGGATGGCTATCTGGCCAAGCATTACGGTTGGCAGAGTCAGCTTGGCGGCCTGCTGGATCCGCTGGCGGACAAGGTGTTGCTGATTTCCAGTTACCTGACCCTGGCGCTGATCGGTGTCATTCCGGTCTGGCTGGTGTTGCTGGTGATTTTCCGTGACCTGATTATCGTGACTGGTGCGCTGGTCTACCATTTCCGTGTCATGGAGCTCACGGCCAGTCCCAGTATTATCAGTAAAATCAATACCTTTTCACAGATCGTGCTGGTCCTGGCAGTAGTGCTGGATCGGGGGCTGGTGGCGCTCCCCGGGGGGCTGTTGGAGAGCCTGGTCTGGCTGGTGATGGCGACGACGGTGGCCAGCGGCGTGAATTATGTCTGGGTCTGGAGCCGGCTGGCCATGGCCCACCAGAAAAAACCTCAGGACGATTGATCGCGCCCCGTCTGCTGTTCCAGAAAGGCCTTGATGAAAGGGATCGTCAAGCCGCGTTTTGCCTCCAGTGACGCCTGGTCAAGCTGCCTCAGCAGGCGCCGTAACGAACCCATGTCCCGCTGGGTATGGTGGAGAATATAGCGGGCGGTCTCCTCGCTCACTGGCAGGCCGCGGCTGGCGGCGGCGGCGGTCAGAGCCTGAATCTTATCCTGGTCATTCAGCGGTTGCAGTTGATAACAGAGTCCCCAGCTCAGCCGCGAGACCAGATCCGGCAGTCTGATCGGCAGGCTGAGCGGGCTGCAGCGGGCCGCCACCAGCAGCGACTTTTGCTGTTCCCTGAGCCGATTGAACAGGCCGAACAGCCCCTGTTCCCAGTCGGGCTGCCCGGCGATCCGGTCGACGCCATCCAGGCAGATCAGATCCAGCTGTTCGAGATCGTCGAAAATGGCCGGTGACAGCAGTGTGTTCTGGTCGAGCGGCAGATACAGGGCGGTGCGCCCGGCCTGATCGGCCAGTTGGGTGGCAGCCTGAAGCAGGTGGCTTTTCCCGGTCTGCTCCGCCCCCCAGAGATAGATGAACGGCTCGCCGGATCCCCTCGCGCAACTGCACAGATCGGCTACGGCCTGCTGGTTTGATGCCGGGAGATAGCTCTCAATGCTGGTGTTTTCCGGCAGTGTAAGACTGAGGGCAAGTTGTCTCTGCATTGTTACAGCGGGCGGGCCAGTTGTTTTGCCACGGTCGCCACTCTTTTTCCCAGGGCACGACAGAGCTGTTTTTCCTCATCGGTGAGGGGCAGTTTGCTGTCGACGCCGGCCAGATGACTGGGGCCGTAGGGTGTGCCCCCGGAACGGGTGTGCAGCAGTTCAGTCTGGCTGTAGGGGAGACCGGTAATCAGCATGCCGTGATGAAGCAGGGGCAGCATCATGGAGATCAGGGTGGTCTCCTGCCCGCCATGCAGGGTGGATGTGGAGGTGAATACCGCCCCTGGTTTGCCGGCGAGAGTGCCGGTCAGCCAGAGCGGGCTGGTGCTGTCGATGAAATGTTTCAGCGGTGCGGCCATGTTGCCGAACCGGGTGGGGCTGCCCAGTGCAAGCCCGGCACAGGCCTCCAGATCGGCTATCGTGACATAGGGCGCGCCGCTGTCGGGAACGGCCGGCTCGGTCGCCTCGCAGACGGGGGAGACCGGCGGCACGGTGCGGAGTCTGGCCTGCATCTCCGTTACCTCTTCCACTCCCCGGGCGATCTGCCGGGCCATCTCGGTGGTGGCGCCATGGCGACTGTAGTAAAGCACCAGTATGTCGGCCATCAGAGTATCTCCAGAACACGCTCTGGCGGACGACCGATGATCACCTTGCCATCCTTCACCACAATCGGCCGTTCGATCAGCCTCGGGTGATCCAGCATGGCCTGAATCAACTGTTCGTCCGAGAGGTCGGGGTTGTCCAGCCCCGCCTGCTGGTATTCCGCCTCGCCCTGGCGCATCAGTTGGCGTGGCTTCAGACCAAGGGCCTTGAGAATTTCGCTCAACTCTTCTCTGCTGGGTGGTTGTTTCAGATACTCGATGACCTCGGCTTCTACACCCTCTCCTTCCAGGATCTGCAGAGTCTGGCGGGATTTGCTGCATTGCGGATTGTGATAGATCTTTACCGTCATGGTGACCTCGATGCTCCTGTGGAAGCCCTGACTAAAGCCGCCTCTGGCTTTATCAGGGCACGAAAACAAAAAAATGCGACTTTGTTGTTTTTTTTCGAATAACGGCCGTTCATTGTAACCAAAGCGCCGTTGTTGAAACAGCGGGGATGGGTGTGCTTATTATTGTCAGGCAGAGGATGGTGTATTATTTCCTGTCACGTTGTAACCGGATTTTCAGAGCAATGACTATAAAACGCATGCAGTGGCAGATTCAGTGGAGGAGGGTGGCAGTGCTGTTCCTGTGCTGTCTTGCGCCGGTTCAGGCGGTTGATTTCTCCCTGCCTGACCTGGACGGCAGGGACCGGTCACTCGCGGAGTTCCGTGGCAAGTGGCTGCTGGTCAATTTCTGGGCCACCTGGTGTTCGCCCTGTATCCAGGAGATGCCGGAGCTGGAGCGGTTTCATCTGGCCCACAAGGAGCGGGATGCGCAGGTGGTCGGGATCAATATGGAAGACATGGCGCCGGAGCAGATCAAGCGTTTCCTGGCGGAGCATCCGGTCAGTTATCCCATACTGTTGGCGCCCGTCGATGGTTTTACCCCCCTCGGACGCATTCCAGCGCTGCCGACCACGATTTTCATATCGCCCGACGGTGAGGTGGTCACCCGTCAGGTGGGCGGCCTGACGGTGGAGATGCTTGAACAGCTGATCGGGCAGGGCGCGAAGAGACGACAGCCGGGATTGGCTCAGCATGGCAACAACAGGAGTGTCCAGTGACGATCTGTATGCGCTATCTGGTATCGGGGAAGGTGCAGGGGGTGTTCTTTCGCGCCTCCACCCGGTTTGAAGCGGAGCGTCTGAAAATTACCGGATTTGCCAGAAACCTGGCGGATGGCCGGGTAGAGGTGTTGGCCTGTGGTGAGGCAGATGCGCTGGATCAGTTGCGCATCTGGTTGACCCGTGGGCCATCCCGGGCCCGGGTAGCGGGTCTCTCCAGTGAGCCTGCTCCGGTTCAGGAGTTCGCTGAATTTTCAATTCGATAATACCGGTCAAGGCAATTTATCCTCTTCTGGTTATTGCCGTGGCTGCTCGGTTGAAGGCTCAACTGCCGGGTCTGTCCAGGGCCTGAACACGGCCGGTGCTCCATTGATCTGATAGCCTGGATACTGCGTCGCTGGCGGCGGCGATGTATCCCGGGCGGCGCTGTTCTGCTGAGCCCACGCCTGCGGGCTGTTATCCCGATTCGATGAAACGGCAGGCGGGGGTGAGTAGGGTTGTTCTACCGATTGTTCCGGGCCTTGCGGGTAGGCGGGTGGTTGAGCATAGGCCGGATAAGCCTCCTGCATCACCGGGGGAGCGGGTGTCCGCGCAGCGCCGTCATACCTCTGTATCGGTCGCGGGGGCGCTGATGGCCGGCTGGTGCCGTAGCGGTTATCGTAGCCGCCGTTTCCATACCCCTGAAAGTAGTTGTTTTCATAACCGGGTGTCGCTGGGGGCGGTGCATAGGAGTCCTGCCCATAGCCGTGGACTGGCGGATAGCGGTAATCCTGGGGCGGGGCATAGGGGTTGTATGCCGGTGCGCCTCCATCCTGGTAGTAATAGGGATAGTTATAGCCCGGTGCCGGGTAATAGCTGTAGGGATAGGCGGGCGCCGCCGGGTCGCTCCACTCCTGTACATAATTGTCGGACGGATAAGAATAGGGTGACTCGATATAGGGCTCCGCTTGACCTTGACTGTAGTCATAGAATCCCGGTACCCCGGGTCCTCCGGGAAAGCCCTCCCCGCCATAAAACGCTTCGGGTGCCGGATCGGGATACTGATCGGCAGGATAGCCGGGGCTGGCCGGGTATGGTGGCTGTGCCTGGCCGGTGATGTCCGCTTGAGGCTGGGAGGCGCTGTATTCCGCTGGCGTATCAATGGGCCGCCAGCCATTTCCGCTGGCGGGAGCGCTGTACGATCCATCCGCCAGCGCATGGGTCATGAAGAGTGTGAGGCAGAAGGCGCCGAGGAAGGACCTTTGCATGGTTAAACTCCGTTGCAGTGACCGGATGAACAGGTTCTCCGATTCTTGTCGTTGTCGTTATCATAACCGCAAAAAGGGGATGTTGTCGCCGTTGGGACGCGGGCACGCAAGCGGGTGGCCGGGTTCAGTAACCGGCTGTTTTGAGGTCCAGCCCGGGGGGTAGCGCGGCAATGCGTTCAATGCCGGTGTTGATGCTGCCGTCAGGCAGCAGTTCCAGCCAGCGGAATCCAGGTGGTGCCTTGCTGATGCCGAATTTATCCTGCCGTTCGATGAACTGAATGCAGGTGGAGGGCGTACCCATCATCTTGATGCCGTTGTATTCGGCATCGAATGTCTGGTGGATGTGGCCCCAGATAACCCCTTTCGCATTGTTATACCGGTTCAGGATGGCGTGGAACGGCGCCGGATTATCTAGGGCCATCCTGTCCATCCAGGCGCTGTTGATAGGCACCGGATGGTGGTGCAGGGCGATAAGTGCGTGCCGGTCGGGATTCTCACGCAGGGATTGCTCCAGTATCTGCAGTTCCCGGCCATTCAGATGTCCCCCTTCCGAATGCGGCATTGTGGAGTCCAGCAGTATGATGATCCAGTTGCCCAGCTTGACCTCTTTCGGGACATCCACCAGTCCGCCGCGCATATGGGTATTGAGCATTTCCGGTTCGTCATGATTGCCCGGCAGGCAGCACGCCTGGACCCCAAACTCCTGAACCATCCGGCGGAGTCTGCCGTAACCGATGGCGGAAGCGTCGTGCACCAGATCGCCCGTCAGCAGCAGCAGATCGGTTTGCGCCTTTTTCTGCTCGGCGAGGGAGAGTACCCACTCAAAGCTGACCTGGGTGTTGATGCCGGCAAGTTTCCATTGTGTATCGGTATGCAGGTGGCAGTCTGTGATCTGCAATATCCGGATGGCCCGTTGCTGTCTGGCAAGCTTAGGGTTCTGACTGCTCAGTTGGATGATGTCTTGGGCCATATTAAGATCAGATGTCGACCGGTATAGCTGAATATTAAGTCATGAGGGATAAATTTGTATCTGGCAGGGGTGTGATGGATGCTGCAATAAATGTCCGGTATGGGGATTTTCACCCTGAAACCTGTCTTTTTGTGGACTGGATCACATTTTTATTCTCGCGACGGCCAGGCCGTTTTTCATCTGGGCAGGCGCAAGCCAATGGCGGGTATCGACTATTTTCGGAACAGTTACGCCTGCAAGTATCGCGCGTTCCCGTGAGGGGGCTGCAACGGGAGGAAGCCGAGGACCGGGCCCGAACCCGGTGACCGGACCCGCAACCGGTTTTCCCGTGCAGGCTCAGAAGTTATCGGTGGAAACGAACAGGCCCACCCGCAGATCTTTTGCAGTATAGATTTCCCGGTCATCCACTTTCATCACCGCATCCGCGACACCCATCACCAGGCGTCGGGTGATGACCCGTTTCAGGTCGATCTGGTAGGTCACTTTTTTGGCGGTGGGCAATACCTGGCCGGTGAATTTCACTTCACCTACGCCAAGTGCTCGTCCATGCCCCGGATTACCCAGCCAGGCGAGGTAAAATCCGACGGCCTGCCACATCGCGTCCAGCCCCAGACAGCCTGGCATAACCGGGTCACCGGGGAAGTGGCATTCGAAAAACCAGAGGTCTGGCGTGATGTCCAGTTCCGCCCGAATCTCCCCCTTGCCATAGAGGCCGCCTTCATCGGCAATGCGGCTGATGCGGTCCATCATCAACATGTTGGGAACCGGCAACTGCGCGTTGCCCTCACCAAACATTCTGCCGTAACCACAGTCCAACAACTGCTCTCTTGTAAAGCTTTCTACTTTTGCCATGGATCCAGTTTCTCTCGTGTTATTGTCTTCAGGTATGCGGCACTATTTCCGGTCTATCCACTCAGGCTCATGGGTTCAGCTGTTCCTGAAGGAAGGGTAATATCCGGTCGATTTCGATCATGCTGTTGTCGCTGTCGGTCCGGCCACGGTACTCCAGCTTGCCCTCGTCCAGGCTGCGTTCACCAATGACGACCCGATGCGGAATGCCGATCAGCTCCATATCGGCAAACATGGCGCCGGGCCGGACGCCCCGATCATCCAGTAACACTTCAATGCCGGCTGCGGTCAGATCCCGGTAGAGCTGTTCGGTGGCCTCGCGCACCCGGTGCGACTTGTCCATTTTCATCGGGCAGAGGGCGACCTGGAAAGGCGCGATGGCGGCTGGCCAGATAATACCGCTGGCATCGTGATTCTGTTCAATAGCCGCCGCCACGACACGGGATACGCCAATACCGTAACAGCCCATCTCCATGGTCAGACTGCGGCCATGCTCATCCAGCACACTCGCTTTCATCGCTTCACTGTATTTGTTGCCCAGCTGGAAGATATGGCCCACCTCGATGCCTCTGGCGATGGTCAGAACGCCTTTGCCGTCGGGACTGGGGTCGCCCTCCTGGACATTGCGGATATCGGCTATCCCGGGCATCGGCAGGTCACGTCCCCAGTTGATGCCGAAATAGTGTTTGTCATCCTGATTCGCCCCCGCGCTGAAATCGGCGGTCAGTGCGACTGTCCGGTCAATGATGCAGGGGATGGGCAGATTGACCGGGCCGAGGGAGCCGGGGCCTGCGCCGATGGTGTCACGGATCTCATCCTCAGTGGCGAATGTGAGGGGTGCGGCCACTTCCGGCAGCTTCTCCGCCTTGATCTCATTCAGCTCATGGTCACCGCGAACCAGCAGGGCGATGAATTTCGCCGGCTGCCCCGGGGCGGCGGCCACAATCAGGGTCTTGATGGTCTTTTCGATCGGCTGCTGGAACCGCTCCACCAGATCCTGGATGGTTTTTGTATCAGGGGTGTCCACCAGCCGCATCTCCTCGGCCGGCGCCGGCAGCGTGCTGCCCAGGGCCACGGCCTCGGCGGTTTCGATATTGGCGGCATAGTCGCTTTCGGTGGAGAAGGCGATGGCGTCCTCACCTGAATCGGCCAGGACATGAAACTCCTTGGAGGCGCTGCCGCCGATACTGCCGCTGTCCGCCTGCACGGCCCGGAAGTCCAGGCCGCAGCGGCTGAAGATGCGGCTGTAGGTCTGATACATCAGGTCGTAGGTCTGCTGCAGTGACGGCTGGTCGACGTGGAAGGAGTAGGCGTCCTTCATCAGGAACTCGCGTGCGCGCATGACACCGAAACGGGGCCGGATTTCATCGCGGAACTTGGTCTGGATCTGGTAGAAGTTGATCGGCAGCTGCTTGTAGCTGTGCAACTCGTTCCGGGCCAGATCGGTAATGATCTCCTCGTGGGTGGGGCCGTAACAGAATGCCCGCTTGTGGCGGTCGTTGAGCCGCAGCAGTTCCGGCCCATACTGCTCCCAGCGTCCCGATTCCTGCCACAGCTCGGCCGGCTGAATGGAGGGCATCAGTACTTCCAGGGCGCCGGAACGGTCCATCTCCTCGCGAACAATCGATTCAATCTTGCGCAGTACCCGAAGGCCCAGCGGCAGCCAGGTGTAAAGCCCGGCCGCTAGTTTGCGGATCATGCCGGCCCGAACCATCAGTTGATGGCTGCTGATTTCGGCGTCGGAGGGCGTCTCCTTGACGGTCTGAAGTGGAAATTGGGATGTGCGCATGTCCGGTGTCCAGGGGGTGTGGGTGCAAAATTTGCTCATTCTAACGGTATGCCAGGATCGGGACAAATGGATAACGGTGATGGCACGGGGGTTTCCTGGTCATTCACGCCGCTACAGCAATCACAGCTGCTGCCGAAAAACTCTACTGGATGTCGGATATCACCAGCGGTAGCCCTTTGACCACTATACTCGCCCAGGATCGCCAGGATCGTTGTCCCCCCGGATACCGCGGGTATCGGGGGCTGTGGTCTCTCATGCTGACACTGCTCCTGCTGTGCGGTCTGGCAGTGGGCGAACCCCTGGTCAGCACAGTGCTGATCCAGTGGGCCAAACAGAAATATGGAGAGCCGGCGGCGCACAGAATGATCGAGTGGCAGAGTCTGATGGTGCGTTATCAGAATGGCAGTGACAGGGAAAAACTGGCCCGGGTGAATGAGTTTTTCAACCGCTTGGGTTACCGGTCCGACCTGAATGTCTGGGGCAAGGAGGACTACTGGGCCACCCCGGTTGAGGTGCTGGGTCGCGGGCAGGCCGACTGTGAAGACTACTCCATCGCAAAATATTTCACCTTGCGGGAACTGGGGGTGCCGGAGGAGAAGCTGCGCATCATGTATGTCAAGGCACTGGAGCTGGATCAGGCACACATGGTGCTGACCTACTATCCGCAGGAGGGCGGGATACCCCTGGTACTGGACAATCTCGATGGCCGCATTCTTCCGGCCGACCAGCGGAGTGACCTGGCGCCGGTCTACAGTTTTAACGGGGAGGGTTTGTGGCTTGCCAAGAGCCGGGGGCGGGGCGAAAAGGTGGGGCCGGCCAGCAGGATCAGTCTATGGCAGGATCTCCAGGTTCGAATGGCCGGGGAGATGGTGCAATGAAGTATACGGACGAAACGGGTGGAGGTCCGGGGTGAGCAACCCCGGGGCACAATCATGACCCTGTCAAAACAACTGGTGGTGCTGATTGCCGCGCTGCTGCTGTTGGCCTTTCTCGGGACTTTCCTGGTGACGGTACACAACACCCGGGATTATCTGGAACAGCAGCTTGCATCGCATGCCCAGGATACCGCTACCTCCCTCAGTCTCTCCATCTCACCCTACCTGGGGGAGATGGATCTTGCCACCATTGCCTCGATGACCGATGCGATTTTTGACCGGGGCTTCTATCGCTCGATCCGGGTCGAAGATATACAGGGCAGGCCGCTGATCGGTCGAGAGCTGCCGGTGCGGCTCGAAGGTGTACCGGACTGGTTTATCGACATGTTGCCGCTGGTGACGCCGGAAGGCGCATCGGTATTGATGGACGGCTGGATGCAGCGGGGAAAGGTGGTCGTCAACAGTCATCCCGGCTACGCCTATCGGCAGCTCTGGCAGAACAGCGTGGACACCCTGCGCTGGTTCCTGGTCTGTGCCGGTGTGTCCCTGTTCATCGGAGTGCTGCTGCTGAAGCGGGTGTTGCGTCCCCTGCGTTCGGTTGAAGAGCAGGCCAATGCCATCTGCAACCGGGAGTTCCCCGTTCTTGAGCCGTTGCCTGGCACACCCGATATCCGCCGTATTGTGGAGGCGATGAACCGGATGTCGAACAGGGTCGGTCAGATGCTGGATGAGCTGGAGCGTCTTGCGGCAGGTTTCAGGCGTCAGGCCTATCAGCACCCGGTGACCGGGCTGGCGAACAAACGGTTTTTTATGGATCTGCTGGCAAACCAGATCCATTCCCCGGAGGCGTTTTCCCGCGGGGTGCTCTGTCTGGTGCAGCTGAATGATTTCAAGCATATCAACGAGGTGCAGGGTTATCCCGCCGCCGATAACTTGCTGAAGACCGTTGCCAAGTCCTTGGAGGCCATCGCGAATCAGTGGCCCGGAAGCCAGCTTGCCCATCTGACGGGAGCCGACTTCGCCCTGCTGGTTGAAACGGATGGGGATGAGCAGATTACGCGGCTCGCCGGACAGCTGGCGGCGACACTGGCCGGACTCCATGCTGCCAGCCAGCTCGACAGCCCCGATGTGGGGCATATCGGTATCGGCTATTTCGACGGGCGACTGAGTGCCCAGGAGCTGTTGGCGGAAGCTGACACGGCACTGCATATTGCTCGAAACAAGGGAGCCAATGCCTGGTATCTCCGCCGGCCGGATGACCGTGGATCCGGCCAGATGCTGGGTGCCATGCAGTGGCAGGAATTTATCAGGCAGGCACTTGAGCATGACCGGATTCAGCTTCAGTATCAGCCGGTCATTGCATGTACGGATCGCCGGCTGCTGCATCAGGAGGTCCTGGTCAGGATCCTGCAGGACCCGGATGAGCCCGGTTCAGCGCGCCTGTTGGCGGCCGGCCTGTTTCTGCCTCAGGTGGCGAGTCCGGCGCTGGCGGTGGATATTGACAAGGCCGTGATCGCACAACTGCTGCGGCATCTGCGCGACAGGCCGGGTGATCAAACCCGCTACGCGGTCAATCTCTCGCTGCATTCGATCGCGGCGGAGGGGTTCATGACCTGGATGTCCGGCCAGTTGGCCGGACATCGTGAGTACGCGCCGCGTTTGATCTTTGAGCTGCCGGAGTATGGGGTAGTCGCCGCGATCGACAGGGTGAAGAGACTGCTGGAACTGGTTGCCGGTTTTGGCGCAAAGCTCTCAATCGACCACTTCGGCAGGAGCTTCAACTCCCTGGCGTATCTGCGCTCGTTGCAGATCGACTGTCTGAAGATCGATGGCAGTTTTATGCGCTCTATCGAGACAAGCAACGATAACCAGTTTTTCGTGCAGACTCTGGCGCAGATTGCCCATGGACTGGAGATTGTTGTCATTGCGGAGGGGATTGAAACCGAGTTGGCCTGGAAGCTGTTGCCGACATTGCACGTGGATGGCGCCCAAGGCTACTTTACCGGCTCTCCGGAATAGGGATGGAGTGAGCGGTTGTGGCTATTCCGACCGAGAATGATAATTTCCGGCACATTAAAAAACCCCGAAGACATCCATGCCTCCGGGGTTACCGTCGTATTCTTTTGGCAGAAGTTGGAGTCCTTTCTCCCATCCCTGAAACTTGTTGCCGATCCTTGGCCTTCCCTGTTGACGGTGGCTAGATTATGGGCATGCCTGCCGGGGTTGTCTGTAGGGGGAGCGCGTCCTGTCTGTAGGAAATATCCTAAGGCGGTTAGTCGTCACAAAATTCGCCGACCTGTTTTCTGCTCTCTTCGATCTTCTGCTGGCGCTCTTCCTCGGTGAGGCGCTTGTACAGGCCATCCGGGGTTTTGACCAGTCTGTTACCCAGATTGGTATACAGATTGAGGTTGTAGCGGGCGGCGGTACAGTTTTCCGACTTTATCTTGTTGGATGCGGCGATCTCTTCCTTGCTGGGACCATCAGCCGGTTTCTCGGGACTCTCCCGGGTCTGACTGTCGGGCTGGCTTGATTCCCCTGTTACGCTCTCTTTCGGGGGTGCCGATGTGGAGGTGTTGATTTTTATCTCGGCCGCTTCACCTGATGCGGGGGGAGACTGTGAATAGACGGTGGTGCCGTCTTCATCAATCCAGCGATACATGCGGGCCTCGGCCGCCCCTATCCAGGTGATTGCAAGCAGCAGGGGCAACAATGTTCGGATAACCATGCGCATCATCCTTGTTATAGTGTTGAAAGGTCGCTGCCATTGTAGGGTTTGCATTCGGGGTCAGCAAGGATGGATTTCGCAAATCCATCCTTTTGAAAATTGCGCTCCCGGTAGCTGAAATGATCAGGGGGAAGGTCGATCCTGTTCGCCTCGCTCGGGGTTGCGGATGGGGTTTGCCACGGCTTTGCCCGGGGTGCTGGATTCAAGGCCGCTTATTCCTTTATACAACATCTTTGCGGCTTGACCTGCCTGTCGTATGTGAGTAATTTGTACCGTTCGATTTTTCCCTTGTACATGGTGCCGATCGGCGTGGTAAAGGCCCGTAAACCGGTTGGTTGGGAGGTTATTTGTGGAATTGAGTGGTGGCGAAATCGTCATTCAGTGTCTGAAAGACGAAGGCGTTGAACATGTGTTTGGTTATCCCGGTGGGGCGGTGCTCCATATCTATGATGCGCTGTTCAAGCAGGATTTCGTAAAACATATACTGGTGCGGCATGAACAGGCGGCAACCCATGCGGCGGATGGCTATGCCCGTTCAACCGGCAAGCCGGGTGTCGCGCTGGTAACCTCGGGACCCGGTGTGACCAATGCCGTTACCGGAATCGCCACGGCATTCATGGACTCCGTTCCCATGGTGGTGCTGACCGGTCAGGTACCAACCCCGTTCATCGGCAGTGACGCCTTCCAGGAGGTGGATACGGTTGGTATCACACGCCCCTGTGTGAAGCACAATTTCCTGATCAAGGATGTCAGGGATATCGCCGAGACCATGAAGAAGGCGTTCTATATCGCGACTTCCGGCCGTCCCGGCCCGGTCGTGGTGGACATTCCCAAGGATATCACCGATCCCAACAAGAAAATCCCTTACAATTACCCAAAGAAGATCAAGATGCGCTCTTATAACCCGGTGCTCAGAGGGCATCTGGGGCAGATCAAGAAGGCTGTCAGTCTGATGCTGAGCGCCGAGCGTCCAGTGTTCTACACCGGTGGTGGCGTGGTGCTGGGTGACGCCAGCGAGGAACTCGCCGAGTTGACCCGGGAACTCGGGTTTCCGATCACCAATACCCTGATGGGGCTGGGCGCCTATCCCTCCAGCGACAAGCAGTTCATCGGCATGCTGGGTATGCACGGCACCTATGAGGCCAATATGGCCATGCACGATACGGATGTGCTGATTGCCATCGGCGCGCGCTTCGATGACCGTGTCACGGGCCATATCGCCCACTTCTGCCCGAATGCCAGGATCATCCATGTGGACATAGATCCCTCTTCCATCTCCAAGAATGTCCGAGTGGATGTGCCGATCGTGGGGCCGGTGAAATCGGTGCTGCAGGATATGCTGCGGATCCTCAAGGAGGGCAAGAAGCGCCCCAACAGCGCGGCATTGAAGAAATGGTGGGCGCAGATTGATAGTTGGCGTGGCGCCAATTGTCTCAGCTATGACCGCAACCACCCGCAGATCAAACCGCAGTTTGCCATCGAGACTCTGCACAAGGTGACTGGTGGAGACGCCTTTGTCGCCTCGGATGTGGGGCAGCATCAGATGTTCGTGGCCCAGTTCTATGGCTTCGACAAGCCCCGTCGCTGGGTCAATTCCGGTGGTCTCGGTACCATGGGGTTCGGCCTGCCGGCCGCCATGGGTATTCAGATTGCCAATCCCGGCGCCAATGTGGCCCTGGTGACCGGCGAGGCCAGTGTCCAGATGTGTATTCAGGAGTTGGCCACCTGCAAGCAGCATGACCTGCCGATCAAGATCATACTGTTGAATAACGGCTATATGGGCATGGTGCGTCAGTGGCAGGAGTTTTTCTATGACGGACGCTACTCCCACTCCTACGTGGATGCGCTGCCCGACTTTGTGAAGCTGGCCGAAAGTTTTGGTCATGTGGGCATGAAGATCGAGCGTCCGGGCGATCTGGAAGGGGCGATGAAGGAGGCCTTTGATCTGAAGGACCGGCTGGTGTTCATGGATATCGTGGTTGATCCGACGGAAAACGTCTACCCGATGATCCAGGCAGGCAAGGGTCACCATGAGATGTATCTTCCACCGAAAAGTGAGCTGGTCTGAACATGAGACATATAATTTCAATTCTGATGGAGAATGAGGCGGGGGCACTCTCCAGGGTGGCCGGGCTGTTTTCCGCCCGCGGCTATAATATTGAATCCCTGACGGTGGCGCCGACCGAGGACGCCTCGCTCTCGCGCATGACCCTGGTGACCCGAGGGGACGAAAACATCATCGAGCAGATCACCAAGCAGCTGAACAAGCTGGTGGAGGTGGTCAAGTTGCTGGATCTTTCGGAAGGTCCCCATGTGGAGCGGGAGATGATGCTGATCAAGGTGAAAGCCGAGAAGACCCAGCGTGACGAGATCAAGCGGCTGGTGGACATCTTTCGCGGCAAGATCATCGATGTCACCGACTCCAGCTATCTGATCGAGATGACCGGGCAGGCCAGCAAGCTGGATGCCTTCGTCAAGGCCGTTGAAGAGGATCTGATTGTCGAGGTGGTGCGCACCGGTCCGTCGGGTATCTCCCGTGGTCCCAAGGGCCTCAGTCTCTGAGCGCGGCAATAGCAACAACATCGAATTGGCATGCGGAATGGCATGCCCCTGGATAGAAGCCAATAATTTGAAGGTACTACTGAAATGACCATGAACATCTATTACGACAAAGACGCCGACCTCTCTCTGATCCAGGGTAAAAAGGTCACGATTGTAGGTTACGGCTCCCAGGGACACGCCCATGCCAACAATCTGAAAGATTCCGGTGTTGATGTCACTGTCGCGCTGCGCGCCGGTTCCGCTTCCGCCGTCAAGGCGCAGAATGCGGGTCTGACGGTGAAAGGCGTGGAAGAGGCGGTTGCCGAGGCTGATCTGGTGATGGTGCTGACCCCGGACGAGTTTCAGTCGATACTCTATCGGGATCAGCTCGAGCCCAACCTGAAACAGGGCGCTACCCTGGCGTTCGCCCACGGCTTCGCCATCCACTACAACCAGGTGGTGCCCCGGGCCGACCTGGATGTAATCATGATCGCTCCCAAGGCTCCGGGCCATACCGTGCGTTCCGAGTTCGAGCGCGGCGGTGGCATTCCCGATCTGATCGCCATCTACCAGGATGCCAGCGGCCAGGCCAAGGACATTGCCCTCTCCTACGCCTCCGCCATCGGTGGGGGTCGCACCGGGATTATCGAAACCACGTTCAAGGACGAGACCGAAACCGACCTGTTTGGTGAGCAGGCGGTACTCTGCGGCGGTGCCGTTGAGCTGGTCAAGGCCGGTTTCGAAACGCTCACCGAGGCGGGGTATGCCCCCGAGATGGCCTACTTCGAGTGTCTGCATGAGCTGAAGCTGATCGTCGATCTGATGTATGAGGGCGGTATTGCCAACATGAACTACTCCATCTCCAACAACGCGGAGTATGGCGAGTATGTCACCGGTTCCAAGGTGATCAACGAAGAGAGCCGGGCGGCGATGCGTGAGTGTCTGAAGAACATTCAGACCGGTAACTACGCCAAGCGCTTCATTAGTGAAGGCCAGTCCAACTATCCGGAGATGACCGCCATGCGCCGCCTGAATGCGGCCCACGACATCGAGGTGGTGGGTGAGCGCCTGCGCAGCATGATGCCGTGGATCAAGAAGATCGTCGACAAGTCCAGGAACTGATCCGGGCGTGACCCATGAAAACCGCGGGTTGTGCTGTTTGCCACCCGCGGTTTTTTTCTCTAGGGATGGCCGGGAGCGGTGCTGTCCAGGGGTGGGCAGACACGGGGCCTGCCCCTACGGGTTGGGGGAGGCTGTTTCAGATTCGGTATAGGGGCAACACCCCGTGGTTGCCCGCTCTCTCAGCTGCCTGCCCCTATGGCTCGGCGGGAAAGGCGCGCGCAGCGGCGCCATATTCGAATGTCTTTGCCGGCCAAACCCTCTATAATCGGGCCTATTTCTAGCAACCGGGAACGCAACTCATGCCGGAGACTCCTCTGCAGCAGAAACGCAGCCGTGGCATCTATCTGTTGCCGAATCTGTTTACCACGGCCGCCCTGTTCAGCGGATTCTATGCTGTGCTGGCGGCCATGAACGGCAAATTTGAGCATGCCGCCATCGCCATCTTCGTGGCGATGGTGATGGATGGACTGGATGGCCGGGTGGCGCGTATGACCAATACCCAGACCGCCTTCGGTGCCGAGTATGACAGCCTCTCCGACATGGTGGCATTCGGCCTGGCCCCCTCTCTGGTGATGTATGTCTGGTCCCTCAATCATCTGGGCAAACTGGGCTGGTTGGCCGCTTTCATCTATACCGCCGGCGCCGCACTGCGGCTGGCCCGTTTCAATACCCAGGTGGGTACGGCGGACAAGCGTTATTTTCAAGGATTGCCGAGCCCCGCCGCCGCCGCCATTCTGGCCGGTAGTGTCTGGTTTGCTGTTGAGTACCAGGTGCAGGGTGCAGATGTCTCCTACCTGGCCGGTCTGATCACCCTGGCCGCCGGTCTGTTGATGGTCAGCAACGTGCGCTACAACAGCTTCAAGGAGATCGACTTCAAGGGAAAGATTCCGTTCATGACCGTGGTCGTAATGATGCTGGTGCTGGCGGTGGTGATCAGCCAGCCGTCAACGGTCCTGTTTATCCTGTTCATGATCTACGCGATCTCCGGTCCTGTGTTGACCCTGCGGCATCTGCATCAGCGCAGAGCGGAACGACACGCGGCACAGCGAAGCGATACGCAGCCCAAGAACGAGGAACACTCGAACGAGTGAGATGGGTGCGCGGGTACCGCCGGATGCACTGGGCATCACGCAACTCTTGGCAACTGGAAAACCTTGCGGTATATTCGACCGAAATCGAGATACGGGACACCCATGCAATCACCAGACACACAGACTAGCCAACACACTGCCTCACGGGTAGCTGTGTCTGTGTGTTCCCTCCACGCTCTACCGCTGCGCGCTCTGCTGCTACTGCCCTGTGGGGCATAAAACGATAGTTGCCCTGGCGAGGGCCAATCACGCAGACAAATCGAAATCAAGAATAGAGCAGAGGGTGATCCGGTATCCCAGCTACGGGATTGACCCGGGAGCAGATGATGAATAATCCAGACAAGTTGTACATTTTTGACACCACGTTGCGTGACGGCGAGCAGAGTCCCGGGGCCTCCATGACCAAGGACGAAAAGCTGCGCATTGCCAAGGCCCTGGAAAAGATGCGGGTCGATATCATCGAGGCGGGATTCCCGATTGCCAGCCCCGGTGATTTTGATGCCGTACAGACCATTGCCCGCACCATCAAGGACAGTACCGTGTGTGGACTGGCCCGCGCGCTGGAAGCCGATATCGATCGCGCCGGCGAGGCGTTGAAAGACGCCAATTCGGGCCGCATCCATACCTTTATTGCCACCTCGCCGATCCATATGCAGCAGAAGTTGCGCATGACGCCGGATGCGGTGGTGAAGCAGGCGGTCTGGGCGGTCAAGCGGGCGCGCCAATACACCGATAATGTGGAGTTCTCACCGGAAGATGCCGGCCGATCAGAGATCGATTTCCTCTGCCGCATCATCGAACAGGCAATTGCTGCCGGTGCCACCACCATCAATGTGCCGGACACGGTCGGCTATAACCTGCCGCAGCAGTTTGGCGAGACCATTCGCACCCTGATCGAGCGTATTCCCAATTCCGACAAGGCGGTCTTTTCCGTGCACTGCCATAACGACCTGGGCCTGGCGGTGGCCAACTCGCTTGCCGCCGTCAGCCAGGGCGCACGGCAGGTGGAGTGCACCATCAACGGCCTGGGCGAACGGGCCGGCAATGCCGCGCTGGAAGAGGTGGTGATGGCGGTACGCACGCGGCGCGATCTGTTTACCTGTGATACGGGGCTGGATACCACGCAGATCGTCAACTGCTCGCGCCTGGTATCGGGGATCACCGGTTTTCCGGTGCAGCCGAACAAGGCGATTGTGGGCGCCAACGCCTTCGCTCACGAGTCCGGCATCCATCAGGATGGGGTGCTCAAGCATCGCGAAACCTATGAGATCATGCGTGCCGAGGATGTCGGCTGGAGCCAGAACCGCATGGTGATGGGCAAACACTCCGGGCGTAACGCTTTCCGCACCCGGCTGGAAGAGCTTGGCATCACCTTTAAATCGGAAGAGGAGATCAATGACGCCTTCCGCCGTTTCAAGGATCTGGCCGACAAGAAGCACGAGATCTTCGACGAGGATCTGCAGGCGCTGGTTTCGGATGCCGGTTTCAGTGCCGAAAACGAGCACATCAAGCTGATTTCACTCAAGGTCTGTTCCGAGACCGGTGAGATTCCCAATGCGCGGGTGGTACTCGCGGTGGATGACCGGGAGATGTCGGGTGAGGCGACGGGTAGCGGTCCGGTGGATGCCGCCTTCAAGGCGATCGAATCCATGGTCCAGAGCAACGCCGAGTTGCAGCTCTACTCGGTCAACGCCATCACCAGCGGTACCGATGCCCAGGGCGAGGTAACGGTGCGGCTGCAGCGCAATGGCGGCATCGTCAACGGCCAGGGTGCCGATACCGATATCGTGATCGCTTCGGCCAAGGCCTATGTGAATGCCGTCAATCGACTGGGTCAGGAACACAAGGCTCACCCGCAGGGTGATGTCTAGACCCTGATTGTGATGAACGAAGCGGAGCGACGGGAATATCTGCAGGCCATGGGTATCCAGTACTGGGTACCCCGGCCGGCGGCCCGTGAGGAGCCTGTGGCGGTGGATGCGGCCGTATCGGAGGTTGCGCCCGTCGCTCCGCCTGCCCCGGTTGCAGCGGCAAAATCCGCCATGGCCGTTGAACGGCAATCCCCGACGCCGGATGACCCGCCACCCTGGCTGGATGAAGTGCCGCCGCCGGCCGATGAATATCTGCCGTCGCTGGACCACGGGGAGCATGCGGAGCCGACCGACCTGATGGACGCTGGTGTGAGACAGCTGGACTGGCCGGGACTGGAGGCCAGAGTTGTCCAGTGCCACTCCTGCGAACTGCACAAGACCCGTACCCGGACCGTATTTGGAACAGGGGAGCGAAATGCCGATCTGATGATCATCGGTGAGGCCCCGGGCGTGGATGAAGACCGAAAGGGCGAGCCCTTCGTGGGGCGGGCCGGACAACTCCTCACTGCCATGCTGAAGGCGATCGGACTGCAGCGCGAACAGGTCTATATCGCCAATATCCTCAAGTGCCGGCCACCCGGCAACCGGGACCCGCGGGTTGAAGAGGCGCTGCAGTGCGCCCCCTATCTGCAGCGCCAGGTGGCGCTGGTCAGGCCGCGGGCCATCCTGGCTGTTGGGGCAGTGGCTGCCCGGAATCTGCTGCAGTGCGATGAGGCCGTGGGGCGGTTGCGGGGAGGGGAGCACCAATATCACGGTATTCCCGTGGTGGTCACCTATCATCCGGCCTATCTGCTGCGTTCACCGGAGCAGAAGGCCAAGGCGTGGCAGGACCTGCAGAGGGCCGCCAGACTGATTCAATAGTGCGGTTCTGAAATTCAGCTTATGAGCGCCATACTCAGGGATCCGATGCTGCGCATTCGCCCGCTTCGGGAGAGTGATATCGATGCCATCATGATCGTGGAGCGACGTTGTTACACGCATCCCTGGACCGCCGGAATCTTTCGGGACTCCCTGCGCGTGGGGTATGTCTGCTGGGGTTATTTTCTGGATCGGCGGCTGGTCGGCTATGGCGTCATGTCGGTGGCAGCCGGCGAGGCCCATGTACTGAATATCTGCACCGATCCCGAGATGCGTGGACAGGGGCTGGCGCGCCGGCTGATGCAGCGTCTGATCAATCAGGCCCGGGAGCGGGAGGCCGATACGGTGTTTCTGGAGGTGCGGGCCAGTAATCGGGTCGCCCTGAGGCTGTACCAGTCCCTGGGCTTCAACGAGATCGGTCTGCGGCGCGGCTATTATCCGGCCGACAAGGGACGGGAGGACGCCATCCTGCTGGCCAAGGCGTTGTAAGAAGCCGGATGTCGGGTTACCTCCTGGCGGGCTAACTCGTATATGGTCTCCTCCCCATTTGCAAGGCTTTTTCTCGTTGATGGCAGGGACAGGTTAGCTGTCGTATATCCGGCCTGTTGATGAGGCCTTGTCGCCTCTGGCCTTGATGAGCGTACGCGCGTACCGTCCTTATCGACCTATCGGCATGGGATGCCGTCGGATTAGCCAGGTTTTCAGTACGCCGGTTTGACCTGTTGTGTCATCAACTCCAAATTGCCCTCGCAACCCGTGGAAAGGTGCCTGCTACGCGATATCCCTATCCGGGGAGGCATCCCCGCTACTGCGCCCGCCTCATGCAGGCCGTGCCTGATAAACTTCGCCACGCGTGACCACCATCCAGCCAATGCGTGCCTGCTTGTTGGCCAGGGCCACCACGGCCTTGTTGAACCCGCGCCGCTGCACCAGACGCTGTATCCAGCGGCTCAAGGCATCCGTCTTCTTGTCGGCATGCATGACCACTGAGCGCGCCCCATGAATCAATAATGACCGCAGCATTTTGTCCCCCTTTTTGGTGATCCCCAGCAACAGCGGCTTACCCCCCGTACTGTGTTGGCGCGGGACAATCCCCAGGGCGGCCGATACGTCACGGCCTCGACGAAACTGCCCGCCATCCCCCAGCCAGTTGCGAAATACGCTACTCACCACCGGCCCGAATCCCGGAATACTCATCAGCCGCTGACACACCTCGTCCTCCTTCACCTGCTGGTTGAGCTGCCGGTCATACCAAGCCAACTCCTCGCGCAGGGCACGATAACGGGCCATGCCGCGGGCCATCAACTCGCGCATCCGGGCAGTCAGGCCATTTTGCGCATCTTCCAGCACCCCAGTCATCGCGCGGGCGAAGTGCTCGCGTCCTGGCGGGAGCACCACCCCGTACTCGCTCAACAGGCCCCGCGCCTGATTGATCAGCCGGGTCTGCTCAATGATCAGCTGCCGGCGTATCCGGTGGAAACTCTGCCGGTCCTGTTCCTCCAGCGTTTTGGGGGCACTGGCCGAATCCGTCCCTGCAGACACGCCTCCGCAATGGCTTCGGCATCGTTGTAATCGTTCTTCTGCCCGCGCAGGTAAGCCCTCACGTGCTGCGGGGGCAGCAGCACCACCTCGTGACCAAGTTGCCGTAACTCTCTGGCCCAGTAGTGGGCGCCGGCGCAGGCCTCCATCGCCACACGGCATGGGGGGTGCTGGGCAAAGTGGCTCAGCAGCTGCTTGCGACGGAGCTTCTTGCGCCATTGCCGCTGACCTGAACTGTTCAGTGCTACCATAAAAAACGTATTCTTTGCCAAATCCAAACCGATTGTCATAAGCTGTCTCATGGCCTTCTCCTCCACCTTTGATGGTTGGTACTCTTCCATCATGGCGCATCGACGCCGGTACGGGGGGGGAGGAGGCCATCTCATCGACCTACGATTTTAATGCCTCGGTAGGTCGGATTAGCGCAGCGTAATCCGACGGTGGTGGCCGGTTAGTACAGCGGGTCCGATTGGGGCCCAGCGGTGTTATCTTCGACGCGCCCTGGTGGGGCATCTATGGTCGGGGCTTCCCCGTCGTCGGGTTACGCCCTGGCGGGCTAACCCGGTCTACGAATTGCTGTATAATCCCGCTTTTGTCAGCAAGCAGCAGATCCCCCATGTCCGAACTTCTCAAGCAACTGCAACGGCGGCGCACCTTCGCCATTATTTCGCACCCCGATGCCGGTAAAACCACGCTGACGGAAAAGCTGCTGCTGTTTGGTGGAGCGATCCAGATGGCGGGCACGGTGAAGGGGCGCAAGGCCGCCCGGCACGCCACCTCCGACTGGATGGATATGGAGAAGGAGCGAGGTATCTCCGTCACCTCCTCGGTCATGCAGTTCGCCTATGGTGAGGGCATTGTCAATCTGCTGGATACTCCGGGACATGAGGATTTTTCCGAGGATACCTACCGCACCCTGACCGCGGTAGACTCCGCCCTGATGGTGATCGACGTGGCCAAGGGTGTCGAGTCGCGCACCATCAAGCTGATGGAGGTGTGCCGGATGCGCGACACGCCGATCCTCACCTTCGTCAACAAACTTGACCGGGAGGGGCGGGATGCCCTGGATATTCTCGACGAGATTGAACAGGTACTGGAGATCAAGTGTGCCCCGGTCACCTGGCCCATCGGCATGGGAAAGCGGCTCAAAGGGGTGTTCGATCTGCGCACCGAGACCACCCATCTCTTCTCCGCCACCCACGGGGGCAAGATCCAGGCCGGAGAGTTGATCGAAGGGCTGGACAATCCCCGCCTGGATGCGGTGCTGGGGGGTATGGCGGAGGAGTTGCGGGAAGAGATCGACCTGGTGCGCGGCGCCAGCCATGCGCTGGACCTGGACGCCTATCTGCGCGGTGAACTGACACCGGTCTTTTTTGGTTCGGCGATCAACAACTTCGGTGTCAAGGAGCTGCTGGATGCCTTTGTCCGGTATGCGCCAGCCCCCCGGCCCCGGCAGACACGGCAGCGCCTGGTGGCACCCGGGGAGGATAAATTTTCCGGCTTTATTTTCAAGATACAGGCCAACATGGACCCGGCCCACCGGGACCGGATCGCCTTTATGCGGGTCTGTTCCGGCAGCTACAAGAAGGGTATGAAGATGCGCCATGTCCGTATCGGCAAGACGGTTCAGATCAGCAATGCCATCACCTTTCAGGCCGATGAACGCAAGCATGTGGAAGAGGCGTGGCCGGGCGATATTATCGGACTGCACAATCACGGCACGATACAGATCGGCGATACCTTTACCGAGGGCGAAGAGCTCAAGTACGAGGGAGTCCCCTATTTTGCTCCCGAACTGTTCCGACGCGTGCTGCTGAAGGATCCCCTGCGCCTCAAGGCGTTGCAGAAGGGGGTGCTGCAGCTCTGTGAGGAGGGTGCCACCCAGGTGTTCCGGCCGTTGAAGAACAATGACCTGATCCTGGGGGCGGTGGGCGTGCTGCAATTCGAGGTGGCTGCCCACCGGCTGAAGGGTGAGTACGGTGTGGAGGCGATTGTCGAGCCGATCGGCGTCAATACCGCCCGCTGGGTGGAGTGTGATGATCCCAAGATGCTGGAACAGTTCAAGACCAAGGCTCACGAGAATCTGGCGCTGGATGGTGATGATAAATTGGTCTATCTGGCGCCGACCCGGGTCAACTTGAGCCTGGCCGAGGAGCGCTGGCCGAAAATCCGCTTCCTGGCGACACGGGAGCTGTAAATAGCCTGGATCAATGACCAGTGGGCGAGTTATTCGACCGTCAAAATGAATCACCTGTAGGAGCCGCGGCGCGCCGCGAATTCGGCCCGGGGCGGGCCTCCTGCAGTGGGTATTTTACAAGACCAGGCAATGCGGCAATCTCTCTGTTGGCGCATCGCCGCGTCGCCAGGACTTTTCGCAATGCCTGCTGGGGCTTGGCGAGAAATTAATAGAGTTGTAGGTCTAGCCGTAATACACCTGCCGGATACCGGTTAAAGCGGCCGCTTGCATGCGTTATGCTCGGCTGAAAATTTTATGAGGTAGCAGCGATGGAAATTGAAGCAATTGTCAAACTGATCGAGTCCGGATTGCCAGGCTGTCAGGCCCAGGTAAGCGGTGATGGGCGTCATTTTGAGGCGGTCGTGGTCAGTGAAGCGTTCGAGGGCAAGAGCCCGATCCAGAAACAGCGTATGGTAATGGCCACGGTCAAGGAGCAACTGGAGAGCGACGAGCTGCATGCCCTCTCCATCAAGACCTATACGCGGGAGCAGTGGCAGGCCCTGCAGGGGTGAGGTGAAACGATCGCGGCTGAAGCCGCTCCTACGTGGCCATCGCGATAGGAGCAGCTTTAAGCCACGCAAGACTCAGAGTTTGCCGATCTTTACCCGCCACTCTGCCGGTCCGCTCTGGTGTACCGAGTTACCCTGGCTGTCCACGGCAACAGTGACCGGCATATCCTCCACCTCGAACTCCCTGATCGCTTCCATGCCCAGATCCTCGAAGGCCACCATCCGTGATGCACGGATCGCCTTGGAGACCAGGAATGCCGCGCCACCGACCGCCATCAGGTAGACCGCGCCGTGTTTCTTGATGGATTCGATGGCTGCCGGGCCACGCTCGGCCTTGCCCACCATGCCGATCAGGCCGGTCTCGCCCAGCATCATTTCCGTGAACGGATCCATGCGCGTGGAGGTGGTCGGGCCCGCCGGGCCGACCACCTCGTCGCGTACCGGATCCACCGGCCCGACGTAATAGATGAAGCGGTTGTTGAAATCGACGCCGTCCGGCAGGGGTTCTCCCCTGGCCAGCATATCCTGAATCCGCTTGTGCGCCGCATCCCGTCCGGTCAGCAGTCTGCCGGAGATCAGCAGACTTTCACCCGGTTTCCAGCTGGCGATCTCTTGCTTGGTGATGTTGTCGATATTGACGCGGCGGGCGCTGCTACCACCTTCCAGGCTGATCTCCGGCCAATCGGAGGTTTTGGGCGGTTCCAGCACGGCAGGACCACTGCCGTCCAGGGTGAACTCGACGTGACGGGTGGCCGCGCAGTTGGGGATCATCGCCACCGGCAGGGAGGCGGCGTGGGTCGGATAATCCTTGATCTTCACGTCCAGAACGGTGGTCAAGCCACCCAGGCCCTGCGCGCCGATCCCCAGGGCGTTGACCTTCTCGAACAGTTCCAGGCGCAGCTCTTCCACCCGGTTGCCGGGACCCCGCTCCATCAGTTCATGGATGTCGATATGCTCCATCAGGGACTCTTTGGCCAGCAGCATGGCTTTTTCAGCCGAGCCACCGATGCCGATGCCCAGCATGCCGGGCGGGCACCAGCCGGCGCCCATGGTGGGCACGGTGTTCAGTACCCAGTCCACCAGGCTGCCCGAGGGGTTGAGGACGGTGAACTTGCTTTTGTTTTCCGAGCCGCCGCCCTTGGCGGCCAGGCTGATCTCTACCGTGTCACCCGGCACGATCCGGGTGTGGATCACCGCCGGGGTGTTGTCGCGGGTATTGGTACGGGCACCGGCGGGGTCGCTCACCACCGAGGCACGCAGCACATTATCCGGGTTTCCATAGCCCTGGCGTACCCCTTCGTTGACCATCTCTTCCAGGCTCATGCGGGCATCCCACCGCACATTCATGCCCACTTTGAGCATGGCGGTGACCATGCCGGTGTCCTGGCAGATGGGTCGATGACCTTCGGCACACATGCGTGAGTTGACCAGGATCTGGGCCATGGCGTCCTTGGCAGCGGGTGACTCCTCCTTTTCCCAGGCGGCGGTCAATGCCTTGATGTAATCGACCGGGTGATAGTAGGAGATGTACTGCAGGGCATCGGCGATGCTCTGGATCAGATCGTCTTGCTTGATAATGGTCATGGTTTGTCCCGGATGTGGAAATTACCTGAGGCGCCATTATACCTTCAGATGGCGTGGGAGAGGCAAAAAATACAGCGGTAAAAAGGACGATTATCCAATAACCCAACAAAACTACTTCAGCTCCTTCAGTACAGCGATCCCTTTTGTCCTTTGAGCCCGTATGATGTCGAGTTCCCTGGACAGTTGCAGCTGCTTGGCAGGATCGTGCTCATGTTCCATGCGCTTTTTCAGCTTGTGCTCTTTTTCTCGCAACTGTTTCAATACCTGGCGCATTTTTTCACGTTTCTTGCGCAGGGCGCGCTGATCAAGGCTGAGGTAGTCCGCCAGTTTTTGTAGTAGTTTTTTTCGTTTCATGTGGGGCCATTCCGGGGTTAGTTGGGTCTATTTTGTGGTCTCTTCGATCTGCTCCTTGTCGGATACTGCCTGGAGTTCGTTGTCATCCAGGGCAATCGTGCGCACGGCCTGTGCCAGGTCCCTGGGGCCAGATACAAGCAGAGTCTGGGCAGCCTGTATCAGGTTCTTGGCGATACTGTAGGTGTAACGACTGTCATTCATCAGCGATGTGCCCTGCTGCGGTAAAATACTCCGTCGTCTTATCTTGTCAATCAGTGACGAATTGAATTCATCGTGCGTCTCCTTGGCCATCAGCTTCAATGCGTCGAGTGAGAGTATCGCCGTGTCGCTCTCATCCGCCAGTCTAATCTCCTCAAGTTGCCGGATGATTTCAGCCAACTGGCTGCGCAACTGATCGTAGGCGTGGCGCATCGATTTATTGTCCGAATTGATAAACCGGATCATGTTTTTCTGCAGGTGCTTGACATCCTTGATTGCCTCGACCACATGCTGATTGGCTTCCCGCAGGTGATGCAGGTCGGCGGACTGCGTTATCTGCCAGGAAAAATCGACTCGACTGATAAAATCGATAATTTCACTATAGAGTCCCTTGATACTGCGTTTGTAGGCAGCATCGATATCGAGCATGGTCAGCTTTTTCTGCGCCTTGGCCACTTCCAGCAGATCCAGCGTGGAGAGTACCTCGGGCCTTCTGAAACCCAGTGCGTGTATCAGGATGCTCTGGGCGTTGTCATAGACATGCAGTGACTCCTGCAGCACTGCCTTGAAGGCTGTTTCCGGGAAATCAATAGCCGCATCGGTCAGGTATTTCGGTTGATCAATCTCCGACTTTTTCTCCTTGATGGCCCGTTCCAGCAGATTCACCAGCGGCCGGATCAGGGGGGTCATGACCAGTATCCCGATCAGCTTGAACAGGGTGTGGAAAACGGCCAGTTTCAGGGTGTAATCGTCTGCACGGATCCCACTGAACAGGCTGATTTCATCCACGGCATAAATCAGTTGATGGATAAACAGGATGGCGATCAGGCCGGTCACCAGGTTGAATATCAGGTGTGCCCCGGCCAGGCGCCGGCCCTGTGCATTGGCGCTGATAGAACCGATGATGGCCGTGATAGTGCTGCCGATATTGGCGCCAATGACCAATGCCAGCGCATTTTCGTAGGTGATCTGTTGTGCCGCCAATGCAGTGATAATCAGTACCAGGGTGGCGTGACTCGATTGCATGACAGCGGTAGCGAATACCCCGATCAGGGTGAAAAGCAGCAGGCCGGGATAGCCTTTGATAGCGAATTCGGCCAGGTTGATGGTTCCCCTGAACGCCTCAAAGCCCTCCTTTATGTAATGGATGCCGAGAAATAGGAAGCCGAGACCGACCAGGATGTAACCCAGCCCATTCAGGCTTTTTGCCTTCTGGAATATCAGCAGTACGCCAAATACCAGCATCGGCATGGCAAAGGCGGCAATGTTCACTTTCAGGCCAAAACCGGCAATCAGCCAGGTGCCTGTCGTGGTGCCGAGATTGGCACCGAAGATGATCCCGATGCCGGACACCAGGGTCAACAGACCGGCACTGAGAAAGGAGATGGTAATCACTGTTACCACCGCGCTGGACTGCATGATGGTGGTGGAGATAATGCCAAAAATGAAACTCTTCCAGTAACTGGCCGTGGTCTGGTTGATCAGCCGTTCCAGCACGCCGCCGGTAAAGGTGCGGAAACCCTGCTCAAGCGAAAGCATGCCGAACATGAAAATGGCGACCCCGGCGGATATCTCCTTGAAGTCATCACTCAGCCAGAAGCCGTAGGCGAGGATAAAGAAGATGGAAGGAAGGAGTATTTTTTTCAGCATGGACCTGTCAGGTGGGCCGGATCACTGTATCTGTTTTGGCCGAACAAGCAGGGAGTATATCCATTAATGAAAAAAGCCGGTAATCCCTGTTACGGGATTACCGGCTCTGGTCGGTCTGCGCCTGCCTGTTGGGGGTGATTAAACCTGAAGCAGCAGGCGGGTCGGATCCTCCAGCATGTTCTTGATGGTGACCAGGAACTGTACCGCCTCGCGTCCATCGATAATGCGATGGTCATAGGAGAGGGCCAGGTACATCATGGGGCGGATCTTGATCTCTCCATTGATCACCATCGGTCGCTGCTGAATGGTGTGCATGCCGAGAATCGCGCTCTGTGGTGGATTCAGGATCGGCGTCGAGAGCATGGAGCCGAACACTCCGCCATTGGAGATGGTGAAGGTGCCTCCGGTCAGCTCCTCATAGCTGAGCGAGCCGTCATTCGCCTTCTTGCCAAAATCACGTACCGCCTTTTCGGTGTCGGCAAAACCGAGCTGGTCGGCATCGCGCAGAATCGGTACCACCAGACCACGGGGCGAACCGACGGCGATGCCGATGTCGTAATAGCCGTGATAGATGATGTCTTTGCCGTCGACCGAAGCGTTGACTGCCGGGAACTGTTTCAGCGCTTCAACGGATGCCTTGATGAAAAACGACATGAAGCCGAGCTTCACTTCGTGATCTTTCTCGAACTTCTCCTTGTAATTTCTGCGCAGTTCATTGATTGCCTGCAGATCCACCTCATTGAAAGTGGTCAGGATGGCGGCGTTCTGTTGCGCCTCCAGCAGGCGCTCTGCAATACGCGCCCGCAAGCGGGTCATCGGTACCCGCTGTTCGGGGCGCTCGCCCTCAATCCCGGTCTGGGTGATCTCGCTCTCCTGGGCCGGTTGCGCTGCGGCTTTGTCCGGGGACGACTCCAAGCTTTCGATATAGGCCGTCACATCGGTTTTTAGAATGCGGCCATCCTTGCCGGTGCCGACGATGTCCCTGGGATCGATGCCTTTCTCTTTTACCAGCCGGCGTACCGCCGGCGTGAGGACCGGTTCGTCATCGCTGGCCGTTTCTGTCGTGACAGTGGCTGCTGCCGCCGGTGCCTGGGATTGTGCCGCGCTGCCTTCCTGGATGACTGTGAGCAGATCGCCTGCCTGTACGGTTTCGCCCTCGGCTGCGCTGATGTTGCCCAGTACCCCGTCAACCGGAGAGGGGACTTCCAGAACGACCTTGTCGGTCTCCAGGTCCACCAGGTTTTCATCACGGGACACCTTGTCTCCCGGTTTTTTGTGCCAGGCGAGAATGGTGGCGTCGGCGACAGATTCCGGCAGCGCCGGTACAGTTACATTGATACTCATTTATGCAGGCATCCTTCGGTTCATTGCGGGATTGATGCGGCCGGTGAGGGCTTCATCGATCAGGGTCTCTTGTTGTTGTACATGAATCGGGTAGTATCCCACCGCCGGTGCGGCGGAGGCCGGCCGGCCCACGTAGTAAAGGTGTTTACCGTTGTTGAGCAGAGTATGGAAGCGGTGTTTGATCTGATCCCATGCGCCCTGGTTCTGCGGCTCTTCCTGGCACCAGATGATGCGCTCAACCCGGGTGTACTGCTCGATCACCGAATCGAACATCTCGCGCGGGAACGGATACAGCTGCTCGATACGGAGAATGGCCACATTGCGCAGGCCCCGTGCCCGGCGTGCCTCCAGCAGCTCGTAGTAGACCTTGCCGGAGCAGACCACGATATGCTCGACTTCATTCGGGTCCAGGTCATCGGTTTCGCCAATCACCGGCTGGAACCCGCCCTTGGTAAACTCTTCCAGGGCCGAGGTGGCCAGACGATGGCGCAACAAGCTCTTGGGCGACATCACGATCAGCGGTTTTCGCATGGGGCGCAGCATCTGGCGGCGCAGCATGTGGAACACCTGGGCGGGCGTAGTCGGTACGCAGACCTGCATATTGTGCTCGGCACAGAGCTGCAGGTAGCGCTCAAGACGGGCAGAGGAGTGCTCGGCGCCCTGGCCTTCATAGCCGTGTGGCAGAAGCATTACCAGTCCGCAATAGAGCCCCCACTTGGCGCCACCGGAGCTGATGAACTGGTCGATGACGACCTGCGCACCGTTGGCGAAATCGCCAAACTGAGCCTCCCATATGGTGAGAGATTTTGGTTCGGCCGTGGCGTAGCCATATTCAAAGCCCAGTACCGCCTCCTCCGACAGCAGTGAATCGATCACCAGGAAGTTGGCCTGGTTTTCAGAGATATGCTGCAGTGGGGTATAGCTCTCGCCGGTCAGCTGATTGTGCAAAACCGCATGCCGGTGTGAAAAGGTGCCGCGGCCGCAATCCTGGCCGGAAAGACGTACCGGTGTGCCCTCGTCAACCAGTGATGCATATGCCAGACACTCGCCGAAACCCCAGTCCACCAACTGATCACCGGTGGCCATCTTGCGCCGGCCCTCGATCAGTTTGTTGACGCGGGCGTGGAGCTCGAAATCTTCCGGCACATCCAGTAGCCGGCTGGCCAGCATTGACAGTTTATCCTGACTGATGCTGGTGTCGGCGGGGTGCTCCCAGTCGATATGCTGGTAGGGGGCCCAGTTGACATGATAGGGATAGTTCAGGTCGCACAGGGTCGGGCGCGCAACCGTGGAGTTCTGCTCCAGGGAAGAGCGGTAATCCTCCACCATATCCCGGCTCTGCTCCGGGGTGACGATCCCTTCCGAGATCAGCTGATCGGAATAGTTTGACCGGGTGGTCGGCAGCCGGCGGATCTTCTGGTACATCATCGGCTGGGTCATTGCCGGCTCGTCGGCTTCATTGTGACCATGGCGGCGATAGCAGATCAGGTCGATGATCACATCCTTACGGAAGCGTTGACGATAGTCCATGGCCAGACGGGTGATGAAAATCACCGCCTCCGGATCATCTCCATTCACATGGAAGATCGGTGCCTGCACCATTTTCGCCACATCGGTACAGTAGAGCGTGGAGCGGGTATCCAGCGGGTTGCTGGTGGTGAAACCCACCTGATTGTTGACCACGATGTGGATCGACCCGCCGGTGGTGTAGCCACGGGCCTGGGACATCTGAAAAGTCTCCATCACTACGCCCTGGCCGGCGAAGGCGGAGTCGCCGTGGATCAGGATGGGTAGAACCTTCTTGCCCTCGCGGTCTCCGCGCCGCTGCTGCCGGGCGCGCACGGAACCTTCGATAACCGGGCTGATGATCTCCAGATGGGATGGGTTGAAGCCGAGCACCACATGGGTGAAGCCGCTTGGGGTCTCGATGTCGGTGGAGAAGCCCATGTGATATTTGACGTCACCGGAACTCTTGTAGCGTTCCGGACTCTTCTTGCCCTCGAACTCCTCAAACAGCTCAGCCGGTGCCTTGCCCAGGATGTTGGTGAGGACGTTGAGTCGCCCGCGATGCGCCATGCCGATGGCGACTTCCCGGATACCGTCCTGGCCACCCCGCTGGATCAGTTCATCCAGCAGCGGAATCAGGGATTCGCCGCCCTCCAGTGAGAAGCGTTTCTGGCCGACATAGCGGGTGTGCAGGTACTTTTCCAGCCCCTCGGCCGCCGTCAGCAGGGTCAGCAGCCATTTTTTATCATCGGCCGTCAGATCCGCCTTTGCCCGGGAGCCCTCGACCCGCTTCTGAATCCAGCGCTTCTGGCGGGTATCAGTGATATGCATGTACTCGGCACCGATGTTTTTGCCATATACCTCTTTGATAAAGTTGATGATCTCCCGTAGCGGCATGCGATCAGGGGCGAACAGCGAACCGGTATTGAATACCGTGTCCATGTCCGCCTCACCGAGGCGATGGAAGGCCGGGTCCAGGTCGGGCACATCCTCCACATCCCGCAAACGCAGCGGGTCGAGCGTGGCATATTGGTGGCCACGAACACGCCAGGCGTTGACCAGGCGCAGGACGGCGGCCTGCTTTTCCGCGGCGCCTGGAGACATGCGCTCAGCGGTCTGTCTCGAGGGCAGACGTTTTTCCCGCGCCAGCCGGGCAAAATTGGACCGCACCGGACCATGCGCAATATCCGGCGCCTCATTGGCGGAGTCCTTGATGATGCTGTCGAAACGCGCTCTCCATGCGGGATCCACGCTGTTCGGATCCTGCAGATAATGTTCGTAGAGATCCTCTATAAAAGCGGCATTACCGCCGGAGAGGGCAGATGTGGTGCGTAACAACTCCAGAAGTGCGCTCATTTGGATGATCGGCCTATTATTTGTGGATGGGAGCAATTGGGAGGATAGTAGCATAAGAAGTGCATTTTTAAAGTATTTTTATGTGTTTAGTACAATCATCCAAAAAAATATGTATTTTTGTGCGTTTGCACAATTCAACGAAACCTCACGGATTGAACTAAATCACACTTATTCATGGAGTTAGGGATTTATGCGGGCAGGGCGCTATACTCTCGGGGTGTCGTGGGAAAAGCCCGCTCAAATCGGAAAAAGCAGCGCCTTTTATGCAGGAACCAGAAAAAAAGCAGAGAAAAAAATGGGCCCGGCTCACTGTCAGTTCACTGGAGGCGGATGTTGCCTATTTTGATGCCCGACTGGCGCTGCTGAACGAAAAAAAGACCAGCTATTACCAGTTGGCCCAACTCAGGGCCTATACAGAACTGGAGCGTGTCCTGTCAGAAATCCTGAGGCGTCTGCAGGCACGCCCGAAAGCGCCACCTCCATTCGTCCCGTCCTCCGGCATCGAGGTGAGTATCGAAACGGATTCATCGTCGTTGAACGGCGTGCTGTCAGACGGTGAAAAAGTCCCCGACGCGTTTGGCCGTCCGATTAAAAAAGCCCCATCGGCAGATCCGGATTAGGTTTTTCGGCTGTTGCCCTTTGTCCCGGCCGACCGCATGCAGCGCCCTGGGCGCATCTGCCGGTTGAGGTGATGAAATATTGCGGGGGCGGATCAGGTCTTCTTGGTCAGGGTTGGAGCAAAGGAAAATGGCGCCCCCGACACGATTCGAACGTGTGACTTCACCCTTAGGAGGGGTGCGCTCTATCCTGCTGAGCTACGGGGGCAGTGAGGTCGGCGTTCCGGAATACAGCCTGCTGAACGACAGACGGGAGCTTTATGGGCTGTTCCCCTAAACGAGCGGCATTTTAGCATTTTCCAAGGGCCGCTTGGCAACCTTGGTATAATCGCCGGCGTGAAACGGTATCTGTTGCAATATCCATCGTCATCAACTCAAATCTGTAAAACGGCCTTCTGGCCGAGGTGCACTTGCTATGTTGGATACGACTCATCTGCTCTCTCCCACCACCTTCCCGGCTATTAGCCGGGGCCGGCTGGAGACGCTGCAGATCAATCTGGGTTATCGGTGCAACCAGACCTGCCAGCATTGTCATGTCAATGCGGGGCCAACCCGCACCGAGATGATGCGCCGGGAGACCATCGACGATCTGGTGCGGTTCATTGACCGGCAGCGGATACGCCGTATTGATCTGACCGGTGGGGCGCCGGAGCTGAACAGTCATTTCCGTTACCTGGTGACGGCGGCGAGAGAGCGGGAAGTCCAGGTCATCGATCGTTGTAATCTCTCTATCCTGGCGGAGCCGGGCCAGGAGTCGCTGGCCCGGTTTCTGGCAGAACAGCAGGTGGAGGTGGTGGCCTCGCTGCCCTGTTATCTTCAGGAAAACGTAGACCGGCAGCGGGGCGTTGGCGTCTATGACGCCAGTATTCGCGGGCTCCAGCAACTGAATGCCCTGGGATATGCCCGGGAGGGCAGCGGCCTAGTACTGAGTCTTGTCTACAATCCCCTCGGGCCTGCATTGCCGCCTGCGCAAGGTACGCTGGAGGCAGACTACAAGCAGCGGCTGTATGACGATCACGGCATCACCTTTAATCAGCTATTTACCATTACCAATATGCCGATCAGCCGTTTTGGCAGCATGCTGTTGTCGAAGGGCGAGTTCGACGATTACATGGCACTGCTCAAGAGCGCCTACCAGATCAATAATCTCACTACCGTAATGTGTCGCAATCTGTTGAGTGTTGACTGGCGGGGTTATCTCTATGACTGCGATTTCAACCAGATGCTGGGCATGCCCATGGCCTGCCAGGGAAGGGAGATGACCCATATCCGTGAGCTGGTCGATCAAACGCTGGAAGGACAGGCCATCCGGATCGCTGATCACTGCTACGGCTGCACCGCCGGGCAGGGTAGCAGTTGCGGTGGAGCCCTCAGTGATTGACGATCAAGTGCTTTCGGTTGTGATTCCCTGTCTGAATGAGGCCGGGTCCATTGTGCAACTGCTGGAGACGCTGCAGGATGCGCGCGCCAGCGGTGTCGAACTGATACTGGTGGATGGCGGCAGTGTGGATAATACCGCGGCCTTGGCCATGCCGCTGGTGGATCAATTGATCAGGACATCAGCAGGCCGGGCGCAGCAGATGAATGCCGGCGCGGAGGCCGCGGCAGGTGAGTTGCTCTGGTTTCTGCATGCGGACAGTGTCATCCGGGCTGAATATCCGGCGCTGATTATCTCTGCCATGGGCGCTTCTAAACGGCACTGGGGGCGCTTCAATGTCCGGCTGTCGGGGCGGCATCCCCTGCTGCGGGTCATTGGCTGCATGATGAACTGGCGCTCCAGGCTCACCGCTATTGCCACGGGTGACCAGGGTATATTTGTCCGCCGACAACTGTTTGTGCGGCTGGGCGGGTTTCCCGATATTCCCTTGATGGAGGATATCGCCATCAGCCGGAAGCTGAAGCGCAGTAGCCGGCCACTGCTGCTTTCAAGCCGTCTGGTGACTTCGGGCCGCCGCTGGGAGCAGGCGGGGGTCCTGTCTACCGTGTTGCTGATGTGGCGATTGCGCTGGGCCTATTTCTTTGGGGCGGATCCGGTGAAGCTGGCCCGGAGATACCGCTGATGCGCTTTCCCTCCGCCCGTATCCTGCTGTTTGCCAAGGCACCGGTGCCGGGGCAGGTGAAGTCCCGCCTGATCCCGGCGGTCGGTGAGCAACGTGCGGCAGAGATCTACCAGGCGCTGCTGGAGCAGGTGATTGAGACATCGGCGGCGGGGATCGCACCGATTGAGATATGGTGCGCGCCGGATCGGAAGCATGCCGTTTTCAGGCAGGCGGCCAGTCATCCATTCATTACGCTGCAGACCCAGCCGGCGGGCGACCTGGGTGCGCGAATGGCGCTGGCGGCACGCCAGGCCCTGACCCGTGCGGAGTCGGTGCTGTTGATCGGCGGTGATTGTCCGGTGCTGAAGCGGAAGCATCTGCTGTCTGCCCTGGAGTGGCTCGCGGGCGGGGCTGATGCGGTGCTCGGGCCGGCGGAGGATGGTGGGTATGTCCTGCTGGGTCTGCGGCGAATGCGTCGTGAGCTGTTTTGCGACATCCCCTGGGGTACCGATCGGGTACTGGATATGACCCGCCAACGCCTCACCCAACTGGGCTGGTCCTGGCGCGAGCTCGAGCCGCTCTGGGATCTGGATCGGGATGCCGATCTGCAGCGCTACCTGCGTTTAAGCAGGATCGCTTGATCGATCTCCTGAGTAATCAACGCGCTCACCCATGGCCAGAAAAAATACTGGCCGCGAATTCGGTCGGGGCGGGCCTCCTTCAGATCCAAGCCACCCCGACGGTCAAGCGTCACGAGGAGCGGGTTTATCCGCAGATTTCATGGCTTTATGAACGGTGCTTGAGCCGGGCTGAGTTTTCCAGGTAACCCGATTGATCTGATCAGGCCTTGGCCAGCGAATGGCCCGGCTGATCCTGGTTGTGCTGTCCTTTGGCGCCGTAGGTGTTTCTGCTGCCGGTGCGTCCGCAGAGCAGATCCAGCGCCTGCTTGTTATGGCGCTGGTTCAGCGCCAATATGCCGCCGTTGATCTCGTTCTGTTCACTCAGCCTGACAGCGATCCGCTGCAGTTCGCTCCAGAGTCGGGCGCAGGTGGTTTCGGTGCCGGCCTCTAAAAGCGCGTTGGTTCCCGCTGTGCCAGCCGGCACGCCGAGTGATACAAGCAGATGCTCGCGCTGCCGGGTAGCGTCCTGCATCTGCTCGACCACCTGCTGTTTTTCCCTGCTGATGGCCAGAACCCGTTCGGGGTCGCGTGATTTAAGTGCATGGTGTTCGTGCTGCAGTATCTCCGTCATCATCTGTGCGCCGTCCAGTTCGGCGCTGATTAGCCGGCTGAGCCGGTGCTGCTGTTCGGCAGAGAGTTTCATGATCACTCCTTCTTGTCCATGCGCGAAAATTCGCGCTCCTGGGCCAATAGATTCTCCGCGGCGTCTTCCGGTTCAAATGCAAATGTGCCGGTCGCCAGGGATCGTTGTATATCGGAGACGTGCTGTGCATCGGCAATCGGCAGGCTGGCGATTTGCGCTTCAAGTTCCTGCAGACGGGTTGCTGAAACCGTCAGACTGACAGTGTCGCCGCCGCTTCCGGCAGCCTTTCCCGAACTGGCGGTACCCGCCTTGCCGGTTTTCCCGGCAGCCTTGCTCTGGTTGCTCTCGCCGGTGCTGATAGGGTGTCCGGACAGACCTTTGATTTTCATGCTGTTAACCACCTTGTAAAAATTAACCATCAGGATAGCGGCCAAATAGGCACAAGCTTTAGTGGGAATCTAGTCGTTATGACTGTCAAAACCAAGGTCTGTTCACACTCCCGGCCAGCGATCTGCCGATGATTTCAGGTGGTTGCCTTCACCACGCCCGTGGCAATCACGGTGGCTTCTATCTGTCTGTTGGAGCTGTTGTTCTCAACCTTGATACGCTCCCCGACGGCGCCGTTTGCGAGTGCCTTTCCGTTCATGCGAACCTGTAGCGATCCGATCTGGGCCACGATCACCACCTGGTTGCCCTTCTTGACCGCATGCTGGATGACCAGTTGTCCGGGCGTCAGGATGGCCTCGGCGTGCAGCGTGCGTTTCAGTTTTTTCCCCACCGCCTGCCGGGACTGCTCGATATAGCCCCGATGCAATCGGGCCACGTCCCGTTTTTCAATTTTGATATCGTCTGATGTGAGAATGGTGCCCCTGGGGAGTTCCCGATTGGCAACCACGATCTCTTTCATCAGTGAAAGGGTTACCGGGACATAGAGTGTCCAGCCATCGGTGTCGTTACAGCGTACGCCTACGGTTATCCGGGAGGTGTTTTTACGGCCGTGGGGCGCGAAAGTGTCCAGCGCCTGGCTGCATGCCGATAGACGCAGCCGGTTGTCCAGTCGCCCAGCCGTAACGCTGATCTCCTGGTCCCCGTCGTCAAATACATCCAGCACATGCTGTTCCGCCGCGCTCAGTATGCTCGCGTGCGGCTGCTCCGGCGTCTCCGTGGTGGAGAGTGCCAGAAGCGGCCAGACAAGAAGCAGGAATAGCCAATAATGCGGTTTCCGGGTGGTAGGGGTTGATCTGCTCATCGCTTCACCTGTTGAATCTCATTGTTTCATCTGTTGCCGTCCATGAAATATGCAATACCCATGCCTGTTCCCGCTGGCCCTGTTTGCTGTGACAGGGAAGGTGGCCGGGACTAAAGCAATGGATAGGCGGGTCGCTAACATCAGACAGAGATATCAGAACAGAGAGGTAGACATGGCCGGTATCCTTGACGGTGTCGATCAACGAACCAAGCTTGCAGGTAGAAATCGACTGGAGTTGTTGCTGTTTCGGCTTGCCGGCCGGCAACGGTTCGGTATCAATGTGTTTAAGGTGCAGGAGGTGATCCAGTGCCCTCAGTTGACCCAGCTTCCCGGTTCCCATCCGGTGGTGCGGGGTATTGCCAACATGCGCGGCAAGACCATCACCGTGATGGATCTCTCCCAGGCCATCGGAGGGCCTCCGCTGGCCAATGTCGAGGGGCGGTTTGTCATCATCACCGAGTATAACCGCCGGGTACAGGGGTTTCTGGTGGGTTCGGTTGACCGGATCGTCAATATGAACTGGGGGGATATTCTGCCGCCGCCGAAAGGCGCGGCAAAGGGCAGTTACATGACTGCTGTTACCCGTGTCGATGAGGAGCTGGTGGAGATCATCGATGTGGAGAAGGTGCTCAGCGAGATTATCTCCATAACCGAGGATGTCTCGGAAGGCGTTATTGAAGAGGAGTCGATCGATGAGACCCAGCATGTGCTGATCGCCGATGACTCCTCCGTCGCACGTAATCAGGTCAAGCGCGTACTGGACAGGTTGGGCGTGATGACTACGATCTGCAATGATGGCAAGCAGGCGCTGGATCAGCTGAAGGCGTGGACCGATGAGGGTCGGCGCGTGTCCGATTTTCTGTCATTGGTGATTTCCGATGTGGAGATGCCGGTGATGGATGGGTATACCCTGACCACCGAGATACGCAGAGATCCTGCACTCGCCAACCTGCATGTTATCCTCCATACTTCCCTGAGTGGCGTGTTCAATCAGAGCATGATCGAGAAGGTCGGGGCCAATGCGTTCCTGGCAAAATTTGAACCGGATGAACTGGCCAGGGTGGTCCAGACACGGCTCAAACAGCATAAGTTGGAGTGCCGGGCACTCGCTTCCTGACAGGAACGAAAATTAAACAGAATGGATTACCTTTTCACACTGCCCGGTGAGCTGGAATATGCTGGCACACGGTGATTACGAGGCGTTTCAGGCGTTTCTTGAAGATGCCTGTGGGATCGTGCTGGGTGCCGGGAAGGAGTACCTGGTATCGAGTCGCCTCGGCGGGTTGATGCGTGACTACGGAATCGCCACGGTGGGTGAGCTGTTGAACCAGCTCAGAAGCGGCAAAAATCCGCGTCTCAAGACCGGCATTATCGATGCCATGACCACCAACGAGACCTTCTGGTTTCGTGACATGTCGCACTTTCGTATGCTGCAGGAGCTGATCTGCCCGGAGATCAAGGCCCGCTCTGGCTGCTCCATCCGGATCTGGTCCGCCGCCTGCTCCTATGGTCAGGAGCCTTACAACCTGAGCATGGTGGTGCAGGATTATCAGCGGGCAAATCCCGGCGCGCTGTCCGGCGGTGTCGACGTGGTTGCAACGGATATCTCTTCAACGGTCCTGACCGAGGCAAAGAAGGGCATCTATTGCGGTATGTCGTCATCCCGCGGACTGAGTCTGGAGCAGCAAAACCGTTATTTCAAAGTCCATGGAGATTGTCTCGAGGTCAGGCCGGAGATCCGCCAGCGCGTCAGCTTCCGTGAACTCAATCTGACCAAGGGTTATGAAATGATGGGGCGTTTCGACGTGATTTTTTGTCGCAATGTCCTGATCTACTTCTCCAGTGAACAGAAGCGCGACATCATCAACCGCATGGCACGGGCACTGAACCCGGGCGGTTATCTGTTTCTGGGATCAACCGAATCGCTCTCGGCCCATACTGACCGGTTCCAGATGGTCAGCCAGATGGGTGGTATCGCCTACCGTTTGAGATAGTCAGGCTCTCGGCCTGGATTGGCCGGCCACCCAACACGCCTCCCCGAATCGATCCTCCCTGCCGGCAAGGCTTGCCGCTGCTGCGGCCTGTGCTTGCCGCTTGCCGATAATCCGGCATTTTAATTCCAAATAAATCAATTAAAAACAGCCAGATAAAAATCTGGCACGTTGTCTGCTTATAGGTTTGCAGGAACCACCAGGAAGCAGACCGATGAGCTTTGACAAAATACTTGGAATCCATGCCCAGTCACTCCAGCTGCATGCAAAGCGTGCTGAGGTGCTGGCCGGCAATATCGCCAATGCCGACACTCCGGGCTACAAGGCCCGCGACTTCGATTTCAGCGAAGTGCTGCGGCAGCAGTCGACGCAGACATCCGCATTACGCACGACGCACCAAAATCACCTGACGCTGGACGACGGCATCATCTCTCCCAGCGAGATGGCCTATCGCATACCCAGCCAGCCGAGTCTGGATGGCAATAGCGTGGACAGCCAGCTGGAGCACACCGCCTACGCGGAAAACGCCATTCAATACCAGACCAGCCTGCGCTTCCTCAGTGGCACCATCCAGACCCTTAGAAAAGCGATTACGGGGCAATAATCATGTCAATGTTCAAGATATTCGACACCGCCGCCTCCGGCATGAGTGCGCAGTCCCTGCGACTGAATACCGTGGCCAGCAACATGGCCAATGTGGACAGTGTCAGCAGCAGTATTGAAGAGACCTACAAGGCCCGCCAGCCGGTCTTCAGTGCGCTGCTGAACCAGCTCAATCCGGATGAGCCGGCGGTGGGCGTGCAGATCAAGGGCATCGTCGAGAGTGATGCCCCCCTCAATATGGAGTACGCCCCGAACCATCCCAAGGCCAATGAAGAGGGCTATATCTTTCGTCCAAACGTCAACGTCATGGAGGAGATGGCCAATATGATCTCCGCCTCACGTTCATATCAAAGCAATGTTGAAGTGGTCAACACAGCCAAGCAGCTGATGGTTGCCACCTTGCGATTAGGTGAATAAATCGCCAGGAGCGATTTTTTGCATAGCCCGAAGGGGTAAGGCGCAGAGACGCGCCGAACAATAAAGGAGTGGTCCAATGAGCAGTGTTAATGCAGCCAGCAACGAGCAGATTTACCAGACACTGGGGCTTTCGCGCGAGCTTGAGCAGAAGAAAGACAATCAACTGGGGATGGAGGATTTCCTGGAACTGATGGTGACTGAACTGACCCATCAGGACCCGTTCAAACCGATGGAAAACAGTGAACTGGCAACCCAGATCTCACAGTTTGCCGCCGTCTCCGGTATTGATGAATTGAACAACTCGTTTTCGGGTTTTTCCGACAGCATGATCTCCGACCAGGCACTGCAGGCCGCCAACATTGTCGGGCGTGATGTACTGGTGCCGGTCAACACTGGCAATCTTGAAGCAGGCGGGTCTATCAAGGGCGTGGTCGGTATCACTGAGCCGGCCAGCCATGTCACCGTGCGCATCTCGGATGCCTCCGGTGAGCTGATCAAGGAGATTCAACTGGGCACCCAGCCCAAGGGCGAGGTGAACTTCACCTGGGATGGACTGGACGAGAGTGGCGAGGCGGTGGAGCCCGGCCAGTACCAGGTTGAAGCGCAGGCCAAAGTGGATGGCGAGAATATGACGCCATACACATTGCTCGAGGCCAGGGTATCCAGTGTCAGCATTGGGGCGGCGGGGCAGGGGCTCACCGTCAACCTGGCCGGCCTGGGACCGGTCTCTTTCAGTTCCGTCGCAGAGATCCGCTGATTATTTAACGAGGAGATTAGAGTATGCCTTTTCGCATTGCACTGAGCGGACTTGATGCCGCATCCACCGACCTGCAGGTGACAGGTCACAATATCGCCAACGCCGCCACCAACGGATTCAAGCAGTCCCGCGCCGAGTTCGCCGATATCTACGCCAACTCCATCCAGGACGTCAGTACCACCTCGGCCGGCCGGGGTGTGCGTGTCAGCCGGGTGGCGCAGCAGTTCAGCCAGGGAAATATTGACTTCACGTCAAGCAACCTGGACCTGGCGTTGAATGGCGAGGGTTTTTTCACCCTGGCGGATGCTAACGGCAATACCTCTTACACCCGGGCCGGTGCCTATTCGGTGGACCGGGATGGCTATGTAGTGAATCACACCAATGACCGTCTGCAGGTGTTTGCGCCCATCGGTAATACCGGCAACTTCAATACCGGCTCGACAACCGACCTGCAGCTGCCGACGCTCTCCGGTACACCGTCGGCCACCACCAGAGCCAATGTGGCGATCAATCTGGATTCCAGCGGCACAGCAACAGCGGCAGCCACCCTGTTTGATCCAACCGTGGCTACCAGCTACGACAACTCGACCTCCACCACGGTCTACGACTCCCTGGGCGCCGCCCACACCATGACCATGTACTATCGTGAGTCGGATACGGTGGCCAACCAGTGGCACGTCTACACCACGGTCGATGGCAGTATCGTGACTCCAACCACCAACCTCACCACGGCACCGTCATCTGCTGCCTATCCCAGTGCCACCCTGGACTTTGACAGCTCGGGCAACCTGGTGACCGGTTCGGGCAGTATCTCGGCTACGGGTACGTTGGCCTACGACCCCTTTCCTATTGCGGGTGCAGCTGATTTGAATATGACTTTCGATATGAATAACAGTACCCAGTTCGGGTCGGCATTCGCGGTCAACAACCTGACCCAGGATGGCTATGCGCCCGGCAGGCTGAGTGGCGTGGATATCGATAACACCGGTGTGGTATCGGCCCGTTTTACCAACGGACAATCCACGGCCTTGGGCAAGGTGGCATTGGCCAAGTTCAACAACCCGCAGGGGTTGCGTCAGCTGGGCGATACCAGTTGGGCCGAGACCTTCACCTCCGGCAATGTGCAGATGGGTGAGGCAGGTACCTCGAGCTTCGGGCTGGTCCAGTCCGGTGGACTGGAGAACTCCAACGTGGATATCGCCGAACAGCTGGTCAACCTGATCACCGCGCAGCGTAATTATCAGGCCAATGCCCAGGTGATCACCACCGCTGACACGGTGACGCAGACGATTATCAATATCCGCTGAGGTTGATCGCCTGTAGGAGGCCCGCCCCCGGGCCGAATTTTACGGGGGTTTCAAGAGCTGCATGATTCGCGGCGAGGGCGCCGCTCCTACGGGCACGGTTTGTAGGAGCGGCTTCAGCCGCGAAAGACTGATCGCGGCTAAAGCAGCGCCTACGGCAGGAAACAGGAATACAGGAGAAGACAATGGATCGCATGTTATTTGTTGCGATGAGCGGGGCCAAAGAGACCCTGCTGGCCCAGGCCAACAACAGCAACAATCTGGCGAATGCCAGCACCCCCGGCTTTCTGGCGGACCTGCAGCAGTTCCGCAGTATGCCGGTGTTCGGCGACGGTTTTCCGACGCGTGCCTACGGCATGAGTGAAAAACCTGGCGTTGACTTCAAGCATGGCGCGATCGTGCACACCGGCCGTGATCTCGATGTCGCCATCAATGGTGACGGCTGGTTTGCGGTGCAGTCACGTGACGGCAGCGAGGCGTATACCCGCCGTGGCGATCTCAAGGTGGATGCCAACGGACTGCTCACCACCGGCAATGGCTTGCCGGTCATCGGCAATGGCGGGCCGATTGCCATACCGCCGGCGGAGAAGATCGAAATCGCCTCGGACGGCACCCTCTCGATCCGTCCGCTGGGTCAGGCCGCCGCTGAACTGGCCGAGATCGACCGGATCAAGATGGTGGCACCTTCGCTGGATGGCATGCGCAAGGGGGCCGATGGCCTGATGCGCCAGCAGGATGGTCAGTTGCTGGAGCCGGATGCCGAGGTGCAACTGGCAACCGGATCGCTGGAGAGCAGCAACGTCAATATCGTTGATTCCATGGTGGACATGATCGATTTTTCACGGCGTTTCGAGATGCAGGTGAAGATGATGAAGACGGCGGAGCAGACCGATGAGTCCTCCGCCAGCATTATGCGTATCGGCTGATCTGTTGGCATATGGCGATACCCGGTAGGAGCGGCTTCAGCCGCGGATCCCGGCATTGGCATGTGGATTGCAATAAAACATTTAACACACAATCAGCGACAAGAGGATGAAGCCCCATGTATCCCGCACTCTGGATAGCAAAAACAGGATTGGATGCGCAGCAGACCCGTATGTCGGTCATATCCAATAACCTGTCCAATGTCAGCACCACCGGTTTCAAGCGTGACCGCGCCTCGTTTGAGGATCTGATCTATCAGAACGTGCGCCAGGTCGGCGCCCAGTCATCCCAGGACACCCAGCTGCCATCGGGTCTGGCCATCGGTACCGGTGTGCGCACAGTGGCTACCCAGAAGCTGCATACCCAGGGCAACATCATGCAGACCGGCAACTCGCTGGATATGGCCATTCAGGGCCGCGGCTTCTTTCAGATACTGCATCCCGATGGTTCCATCGTCTACACCCGTGACGGCTCCTTCGGCATGAGCTCGGATGGCCAGATCGTGGATAACAACGGCTATGCCCTGGAGCCGGCCATTACCGTGCCGGCCAACACCCTGAGCATCACCGTGGGTTCGGATGGGGTGGTCTCGGCGCTGGTCTCCGGCAACAATACGCCGACCCAGATCGGCACCATCGAGCTGGCGGATTTTGTCAACCCGACCGGCCTGGCGGCAGTGGGCCAGAACCTGTTCCGGGAGACCGCGGCCAGCGGCGCCCCCACCACCGCTGCCCCCGGGGTAGATGGGGTGGGCACAGTCAACCAGGGTTCGCTGGAGAGTTCCAACGTGAACGTGGTGGAGGAGATGGTCAACATGATCGAGACCCAGCGCGCCTACGAGATGAACTCGAAAGCGATCTCCACCACCGACGATATGTTGGCCTATGTGAGCAACCAGCTCTAAGTGCGGGTGAATAAGATGACGGCCCGGTTTTACACGCGCATGCGGATTTTTCGCCCCTTGCTGGCCTGTCTAAGAGCCGTAGGGTGGATAAGCGACAGCGCATCCACCTTGCATTCAACAGTCGAAGGGTGCTCCCGGCGCCTGCTGAACGTTCATGGTTCGACAAGCTCACCACGAACGGCGACAGGCTCGCCACGGACGGCGACAGGCTCGCCACGAACGGCGACAGGCTCGCCACGAACGGCGACAGCGGTAGGGTGGATAAGCGGCAGCGCATCCACCTTGCATTCAACAGCGGGTGGATGAAATGAATAAGCGGCTTTTCTCTCTGACTATACTGCTACTGGCTGTTACCGGCCTGGCCGGTTGTAACACCGCTCCGGTGCGTGACCCGGCCTATGCGCCGATTCGTCCCGTGGTGGCCGCACCCGCGCCAATGGGTAATGGCGCCATTTACCAGGCCGGGTATGAACAGTCCTGGTTCGAGGATATGCGGGCCCGCCGCGTCGGTGACATGCTCACCATCAAGCTGGCGGAGAAGACCGATGCGAAAAAGAGCGCCACTACCGAGGTCAGCAAATCCAACAGCAACAGCGTCACCAATCCGACCATTCTCGGTTCCACGCCGCAGTTCAACGCGCCGGGACTGCTGCCACTGGCCAGCAACCGGAATAACAATCTTGGCTTTTCCCTGGAGTCGGAGCACGATTTTTCCGGTGAGGGCGACAGTGAACAGAATAACGAACTGACCGGTAACATCACCGTGACCGTCATCGAGGTGCTGCCCAACGGCTATCTGATGGTGCGCGGAGAGAAACGGATTGGCATCAACCAGGGTAATGAGTATGTGAAGGTGTCCGGCATTGTGCGCCCGGCGGATATCGATGCCACCAACACTGTGCTCTCCACCCGCCTGGCCGATCCGACCATTGTCTATGTCGGCGATGGGCCGGTGGCCGATTCCAATGTGGTGGGCTGGCTCGCCAAGTTCTTTATCAGCGCCCTGATGCCCTTTTAGGTGGGGCGTACGAAACCAAACCAGCTTCACCCGGCAACATCAAATTGAAAGACTACTAGGTGAATTGTATGAAACAGTCTATTGCGTTGCGTTCCCTGTTGCCGGCCAGTATCCGCATGAGCATCGGATTGCTGGCACTGCTGCTGTTTGCCGGCACCGCCCAGGCCGAGCGCATCAAGGATCTGGCCTCCATTGCCGGGGTGCGTACCAACCAGTTGCTCGGATATGGCCTGGTGGTGGGCCTCAACGGGACCGGCGACAAGAGCAGTTCCGCACCGTTTACCGAGCAGAGCCTGAAAAGCATGCTCACCCAGCTCGGCATCGTGGTGCCGCCCGGCACCCGGATCAACCCGAAAAACGTGGCGGCGGTGACCATCAACGCGGACCTGCCGGCGTTCGCCAAGCCGGGTCAGAAGATCGACATCACCGTCTCGTCCATTGGCGATGCCAAGAGTCTGCGCGGCGGCACCCTGCTGATGTCGCCACTCAAGGGTGCCGATGGCCGGGTCTACGCCATCGCCCAGGGCAACCTGGTGGTGGGGGGACTGAGCGCCTCGGGGGCCGATGGCTCCAGTATCACCATCAATATTCCCAGTGTCGGACGCATTCCCAATGGCGCCACGGTTGAGCGCACGGTGACATCCGGATTTGGCCAGGGGACTTTTCTTACGCTCAACCTGCACGAGGGGGACTTCACTACCGCCAAGCGGGTGGTGGAATCGATTAACCAGGCGATCGGTCCAGGCGCCGCCCAGGCGCTGGATGCCACCTCGGTCCGGGTCAACACCCCGATTGATCCCGGCCAGCGGGTCACCTTTGTCTCGCTGATCGAAAACCTGCCGGTCGAACCCGGCGAGGTGGCGGCGCGGGTGGTGGTCAACTCCCGCACCGGCACCGTGGTGATCAGCAACCAGGTGCAGGTGTCACCGGCCGCTGTCTCCCACGGCAGCCTGACCGTGACGATCAGTGAAAATGCCCAGGTTTCCCAGCCGGAGGCGCTCTCCGGTGGCACCACCACGGTGGTGCCCCGCTCGGATGTCAGTGTGGCCGAGGGCGGCAGCCGGATGTTCCTGTTCAATCCGGGTGTGACCCTCAACGAGGTGGTCCGGGCGGTCAACCAGGTGGGGGCGGCGCCTTCGGACCTGGTGGCCATCCTGGAAGCCCTGAAGCAGGCCGGAGCCCTCAAGGCGGAGCTGGTTGTCATCTGATGGATATGCCCAGCGCATCAATCTATACCAATATGGATGGGCTGACCGCGCTCAAGGCGCGGGCTTCGGAAGATGCCCAGGGTTCGCTGGACGAAGTGGCGCGCCAGTTTGAATCCCTGTTCATGCAGCAGATGCTGAAGAGCATGCGCCAGGCGAGTCTGGGCGAGGGGTTGATGGACAGCGAGCAGAGCCTGTTCTATCGCGATATGTATGACCAACAACTCTCGCTGCATCTCGCCGAGAGCGGCGGCATAGGACTGGCGGATGTCATCAAGCGACAGCTGGGCGGTGCTGATGAAGCGGGAGCCAATGGGACACTGCCGGTGAAATCAATCGAGGATTACCGGCGACTGGCCATGGCCCTGAAGATGTACAGCACGCCGGAGAGAGACAATGTCCGTACTGGAGAAGCTGCCGGTCTCCCTGGAGTGACCGAGGTAGAGCAGGGCATACCGGCGGCATCGAAGGCTTCTGGCGTAGATCAGCCTGATCCGCGCCACTGGAGTCCGGAAGAGTTTGTGGAGAATCTCTGGCCCTGGGCCACCGAGGCGGCGGGACTGATCGGCCTCAAGCCCCAGGCCCTGCTGGCCCAGGCGGCGCTGGAGACCGGGTGGGGGAAAAAGCTGATCCGCTCAGCGGACGGCGCCCCGGCCAACAACCTGTTCGGCATCAAGGCGGATCGGCGCTGGGAAGGTGACCGGGTGAGTGTCAACACCCTGGAGTACGAGGCGGATATGGCAGTGAAGAAGCGGGCATACTTCCGCTCTTACGATTCGCTGCGTGACAGCTTTCATGACTACGTGGATTTCCTGCAATCCAATCCACGCTATGGCCAGGCGCTGGGGTCCACGCAAGACAGTGCTGCCTATTTCACCGAACTACAGCGGGCCGGTTATGCGACCGATCCCAATTATGCGAAGAAAATCAATGCAGTAATGAATGGACCCGAGATGACCCAGGCGGTCGAGCGACTCAAGCTTCAGCATGAATGGTCGCTATGAAATGCACACGAATCGCCGGTGAGGCAATGGTCGCGGCTAAAGCCGCTCCTACGGGTCGAAATCGATTTAGGGGGCACGATTTGTAGGAGCGGCTTCAGCCGCGAAAGGCGAAATCGCGGCTAAAGCAGCGCCTACGGGCCGAAATCGATTTAGAAGAACACGATTTGTAGGAGCGGCGCCCCCGCCGCGAAGAAGGCGGGCCGGATGGGTGCCGGTTGCCATCGGCCCGGGGGCGGGCCTCCTACAGAGATGGATTGAGGGGACGGACAACATGCCCACCCTGTGGTTGAAAAAACCTGCAGCAGCGGCTTCAGCCGCGGGTCGGGTTTCGAGGATATAGAGATGGCAGGCATACTCAACATAGGCACATCGGCACTGCTGGCGTTTCAGCGCTCGCTGACCACGACCGGGCACAATATTGCCAATTCGGACACCGAGGGGTACAGCCGCCAGCGGGTCAATCTGGCGACCAGGATACCGCAGGCGACCGGCGCCGGTTATCTCGGTTCCGGGGTGCAGGCCGTAGCGGTAGAGCGTCTATATGATGACTTTCTGGCCGGCCAGATGCGTGCCGCCCAGTCTTCCGCTTCCGAGATGGAGAGTTATTTCAGCCACGCCAGCCGGATAGACAATGTATTGGCGGATCCCAATATCGGCCTGGATCCCGCCATACAGGATTTCTTTAACGCCACGCAGGTGGTGGCGGATGATCCTGCTTCCATCTCGACCCGGCAGGTGATGTTGTCGGAGGCGGGTGCCATGGTGAATCGTTACCATGATCTCAGTCGGCAGTTTACCGACGCAAATAATCAGCTGAATCAGGAACTGGGGGATGTCGCCGATGAAATCAGTGGTCTGGCGGAGGCGATTGCCCGAGTCAACCAGGGCATCATCGAGGCGTCGGGCGCCGGGGGATCCTCGCCCAATGACCTGCTGGATCAGCGGGAGGTGTTGCTGAATGACCTCTCCAAGCTGGTCAACATCTCGGTGGTCCCGCAGGATAATGGTGCATGGAATGTCTTTATCGGCAAGGGCTTGACGCTGGTCATCGGCGGAACCAATGCAACACTGACCACGGTCAACAGCAGCAGCGATCCCAGTCAGCGCGATATCGCTTTCACCAATGTTTCCGGAACCCAGGTGGTTACTGATCAACTGGCCGGCGGTGAGTTGTCCGGGCTGCTTGATTTTCGTGATGAGATCCTCAAACCGGCGACCAACCAGCTGGGGCTGGTGGCGATCGGCATGACCGACCGGATCAACAGCCAGCATCAACAGGGTCTGGATCTGGATGGTAATCCGGGTGGGCCGTTCTTTGCCCCCCACAGTGTCAGCGTGCTGAATAATGCCAACAATGCAAGTGCTGCCCAGGTGACAGCCGCTTATGTTGATACCGGCAATCTGACGGCCAGCGACTATGAGTTGCGCGCTACCACGGTGGCCGATCAATTCACCCTGACCCGGCTGTCCGACGGCCAGGTAAGCACGCTCAATACGGGTGGTGTCTATCCCCACGCCACGGCTGAGATAGACGGCATATCGATTTCGATCTCCGCAGCGGCCACGGCGGGCGACCGCTGGCTGATCCAGCCGACGCGAAACGCCGCCAGTAACATGGATCTGTTGGTCACTGATCCACGAAAAATTGCCGCGGCCGGCCCCATCCGGGCGGCACAGACAACCAACATCGGCGGTGGTCCCAACCAGGGCACGGCTGCCATTTCCCAACCGGACTACAGCAATACCAGCAACATTCCGCTCGGCGGAAGTATAACGCTCGAGTGGAGTGCCACCGCCCATGGTGGAGCTCCCGGCTTCACTGTCACCGGTGGCCCCGGTGGCACCATTGCCTATGATCCAGCAACCCAGATAAACGGTGCCAGTTTCTCCTTCCCCGCCTATGGCGGGATGAGCTTTAACATCACCGGCACACCCGCCGCCGGAGACCGGTTTGTTATCGAGAATAACAGCAGTGGTATCGGTGATAACCGCAATGCGCTGAAGCTGGCCGATCTGCAATCCTCCAAATCCCTGCTGGGCTCGACAGGTGGGGGGCTGGAGACAGCCACCTTTCAGGGGGTCTACAGTCAACTGGTTTCAGATGTCGGTTCAAAGACCCACCAGGCCGAGGTCAATTTCAATGCCACCGATGGACTGCGTGAGCGGCATAAAAACTCACTGCTCTCGATCAGTGGCGTCAATCTGGACGAAGAGGCGGCCAATCTGATCAAGTTTCAGCAGGCCTATCAGGCCGCGGCCCAGGTGATTACGGTTTCCAACACCCTGTTTGACTCGCTGATCGGGGCAATCCGGAGGTAATTATGTTACGTATCTCAACCCAGATGATCACCGAGCGCAGTCTGAGCTCCATGCTCCGGCAGCAGAGTGAATTGAGTGATACCCAGGATCAGCTCTCCACCGGCAGACGGGTGTTGACCCCTTCAGATGATCCGGCCAGCGCCTCCCGGGTGCTGGGGCTGAACCGCGCGGTCGACACCCTGTCCCAGTATCAGAGCAATATCGATCGGCTCACGACCCGCCTGGAGACGGAAGAGGGGGCGCTTGATGGTATTACCAATCTGCTGCAGCGGGTCAGGGAGCTGACGATTGAGGGTAATAACGATGTGCTGACAACCCTTGACAAGGGTGCCATTGCCGCTGAAATCAAACAGATAGGCGATCAACTGTTTTCCATGGCCAATTCGCGGGACAGCGGCGGAGAGTATGTCTTTGCCGGCTACCAGTCCGGTACCCGGCCCTTCTCTTATGATCTGGGTGTCTACAGCTACCACGGTGACAGTGGCCAGCGGGAACTGCAGGTCGCCTCGGATCGCACCGTGGCGGATGGAGATAACGGGTTTGACACCTTTATGAATATTCCGACCGGGCCGATTGCCACAGTCAACGTGGCCGCGCCTACCGCCGTCACTGCGGTCGCTGCGGGTGATATCACTATAGATGGCGGCAACGGTAACGGGGCAATCAGTATCGGAGCCCTGCCGCCCGCGGCCAATCCGACGGAGCGGGCGAGCCAACTGCGGGATGCGATCAATGCCATCAGCGGCCAAACCGGGGTAACGGCCGAGAGTAACACGGCGCCGCCTGACACCCTGACCCTGACAGCAGTGGGTGGCACGGGGGTGGCGGTGAATATCGCCGGTACCGCCACCACGGCCAATACCGGTCTGACAACAGGTACCACGGCGCCGGTGACTTCAAAACGGAGCGTCTTTGAGACACTTGACCGGTTGGTCACGGATCTGCAGGCGGGGAATTCAGTCGGTCGCTATATCACCGATGTGCAACTGGCGATGGACAAGATCATCGAAACCAGGACCACGGTGGGCGGCCGCTTGAACTCGATCGAGGAGCAGCAGACGGTGAATGAGGATCTCAAGCTGAACCTGGAAAAACACCGCTCCGAGGAGCAGGACCTGGACTATACCGAGGCGATCTCCCGCTTTGAGAGCCAGATGACCGCACTGAAGGCGGCCCAGCAGGCCTATGTGAAGGTGAAAGGGCTCTCTCTGTTTAATTACCTTTAGGACACATGGAGGGCCTTGGAGAACGGCTCGTAGGAGCGGCTTCAGCCGCGAAAGGGTTCCCATCCGTGCACCGGTCGCAGCTAAAGCAGCTCCTACGGGCCGGGTTCGATGGCAACTAGATGATTTTAATATAAAAAAACAGACAATTAATTTTGTAATGACATTTCCAAGATTTTTTGTTTTTTCCCTTAAAGAATCCTTGGGTACGGCCGTTACAAACATCGGAGGCGGTAAATATCAGAAAATTGTTCCGGTATATCCGCCAATTATCAACCTGACCCCGAGGGCACCCAGACGGTAGCTAAAGGGGAATAAGGAGCAAGATCATGGCACAGATTATCAATACCAATATTGCGTCCCTGACCGCACAGCGCAATCTGAACAAATCCCAGAGTTCACTGCAGACGGCGATGCAGCGCCTTTCATCCGGCCTGCGTATCAACAGCGCCAAGGATGATGCGGCTGGCCTGGCGATCTCCGAGCGGATGACGACCCAGATTCGCGGTATGAATCAGGCCATTCGCAACTCCAATGACGGTATCTCTTTGTCCCAGACCGCGGAAGGCGCCATGGGCGAGATTACCGAAAACATGCAGCGTATTCGTGAACTGGCGGTGCAGTCACGTAACGCCACCAACAATGCCGATGACCGCAAGGCGCTGGATGCCGAGGTGCAGGAGCGGCTCGCGGAGATCGATCGTATCGCCAACCAGACCCAGTTCAACGGCACCAACCTGCTGGATGGCTCGTTCACCGCCAAGGCCTTCCAGGTCGGCGCCAACGTGGGCCAGACCATCAGCATCAGCTCCATTACCGATGCCCGCGCGTTCACTGGCCTGGGATTGGAAGGGGGGTCAGCAACAGCAGCCGGCACGGCGGGCGCTACCATCGTGGCGGGTTCCATTGACGTCAATGGCACCACGGTCACCACTACCACGGATGGCGCGGCCGATCTGGCGACCACGATCAATACGGCAGGGGTCGGCGTCACCGCGACGGCGTCCAATGCCACAACCGGTTCACTGGGTGCGTTTACCACCGTGGCTGGTGGTGCTTATACCCTGAGTGTTGATGGGGTCACTATCCTGGATGGGACCGGCACAGAAGGTGGAATCGGCACCACGGCTGCAAATGTCGACACCGCCATCACGGCGGCGTCAGCAGCCCTGACCGCTGCCGGCATCTCCACAACCGGCACGGCGAACGGTGGTGATCTGGCCTTTGTCAAGGCCGATGGCACCGCGTTCGATCTGGTGGAGACCTGGGCTTCAGGTGCCTCAGCAGGTGGATTTGCCAATGCGGGTACGCTCTCTGCCGGCGGCTCTGCCACCACCACCACCACCGATGCCACCATCACCCTGACCAGTGGTTCCGATATCACCATTGCCAATGACACCACTGCCAGTGGCCTGGCAAGTGCCACCGCCACCGGTACTGGCGCACTGATGGATGTCCTGACCACCACCGGCGCGGATAACGCAATCACCAAGATCGACGCCGCCATGGCCACGGTCAGTGGGGCGCGGGCGAACATGGGTGCGGTACAGAGCCGGTTTGAGTCGGCGATCTCCAGCCTGAGTGTCACGGTGGAGAACCTCTCCGCCGCCCGTTCACGCATCACCGATGCCGACTTCGCGGCGGAAACGGCGGAGATGACCCGTTCGCAGATCCTGCAGCAGGCCGGTGTGGCGATGGTTTCCCAGGCGAATGCGCTGCCGCAGAGCGTGTTGTCACTTCTCCAGTAATCTGGGCGCGGGGTGGGGCGTCGAGTAATGCGCCCCACCCCGCGTTAAACAGGTGATCGCCATGGTTAATGAAATCTCGCAAAGTGTATTGAGCGGCCTGTCCGCGCAATCAAAAGGAGTTGCAGGCAGTACCCCAAGGGTGCGGGAAACTTCTGATATCCAGCGGGTGGCCCCGTCTGCACAAGCCGCTTCCGGGGCTGAGGCCAAGGAAGCACAAAGGCCTGCTGCCGCAGTGGCCGGGCAGGCACTTGATAATGCAGTCGAGCAGTTGAACCAGTTTGCCCAGTCTGTTCAGCGCAAGCTGGAATTCTCGGTCGATGAAGAGAGCGGCAAGACCGTCATCAGAGTTATCGATAAGGAGTCGGGTGAGATGGTGCGGAGTATTCCGTCTGAAGAGGTGCTGGATATGCAGCAGCGGCTTCGAGAGACAAGTGATGCTATCTTTAAAGGGAATCAGGGAATATCTCTGCTGTTTCAGGCAAAAGCATGATGTGCCAGATCGGGTGACAGGGAAGTCACCTGATTTTATTTGACCAACGGATGTCTGATATCGCGATCAAGCAATCCAACGGTCTGCCCCGTTAGTCAACCAGGTGGTTTTAACTTCGACTGATTGAGTTCAGCAGGTATTACCAGGAGAACCAAATGGCCATTTCATCACCCGGACTGGGATCAGGTCTTGACGTTAAAGGCATCGTCTCCCAGTTGATGGCAATCGAACAACAGCCCCTTCTCAGGCTTAACCAGAAGGAGGCCCGGGTCCAGGCCGAAATATCCGCCTATGGCAGTCTGAAAGGCGGGCTCTCATCGCTGCAAGGCGCTATGGGCAAACTGAAAAGCCCGGCTACCTTCAGTGCCACCCGGGCCAGCAGTTCCGATGCCAAGGTGCTCGGCGCCTCCTCCAACACAGATGCGGCGGCTTCATCCTACGATGTCACGGTCAATCGTCTGGCCCAGGCGCATAAGCTGGGCTCGGCTGAGTTGGCATCTGGCGCGATCATCGGTGGTGCGGCTGGTGATGAACTGACACTGACGGTGGGTTCTGACAGCTTTACCCTGGACCTCTCAACCGGCATGACGCTGTCGCAGATCCAGCAGGCGATCAATGTCGAGACCAATGAGACCGGCGTAACGGCGGGCCTGATCAGCGGCGATAGCGGCAACCAGACCCTGGTGCTGACTTCCGGGTCAAGCGGCTATGATAATCGTGTACAGCTCTCCTTTGGCGGAGCGATCGATGCCAATACCCTGAGTTTTTCCATGTTGAACAAGGATCAGGATGCGCTTCCCTTGGGCAGCGAAACTGAACTGGACAGCTCGCTGACCGTGGATGGTGTTGCAGTGACCCGCGCCAGCAATCAGGTTTCGGATGTTGTCAGTGGGCTGACCCTGAATCTAAAGGATACCGGGCAGGCGACGGTTACGATTGGGCAGGATACATCCGTGGCCCGGAGTGCGGTGGACAATTTTGTTAAGGCTTATAATAGTGTTCGGGATCAACTCTCGGAATTGAAGTCCACCAGCACCAGCAGCAGTGTGCTGCGCAATATTGAAGCGCAGCTGCGCAGCATGCTGAATACGGAATCAACCGGGTCGGGCAGCTACGCCTATATCTCCCAGTTGGGGGTGACCACCAATGCGGACACCGGCAAACTGGAGTTTGAGCCTGAAATGCTCACGACTGCAATGGAAGATAACCCGGCCGGTCTGGCCGCTTTCTTTGGTGATGCAAATACCGGTTTCGCCGTCAGATTCGATGCGATGATCGAGGGATTTGTGGGGGCTGGCGGTACCATCGATAGCATTGTGCAGGGCAGTAATGACCAGATCGGCAGTATCAACCGTAGCCGGGACTCATTGGAGGGGCGCCTGGCGGATATCGAGCAGCGCTATCTGAAACAGTTTGGTGCCTTGGATACGCTTATGGCCAGCATGAGCACCACCAGTGATTATCTGACCGGCCAGCTGGATATATTGGCCAATCTGGTGAGTGGCAATAGGAAATAATTATATTTTTTTGATTCAACAGATGGCTGAATCAAACTGGAGTAGTTGATGGTTAAGTCAAAAATGAAGAGTGCCCTGTCACAATACAAAAGTGTCAGTGTCAGTTCCGGTATCGAAGACGCCACGCCGCACCGACTGGTGCAGATGCTCATGGAGGGCGCCCTGGATAAGATTGCGGCGGCCAAGGGGCATATGTTGCGCAATGAGATTGCAGATAAAGGGCGCTTCATCAGCTGGGCCATCTCCATCATCAGCGGCCTGCAGAGCAGCCTGAATATGGAGGCGGGCGGCGAACTCTCCAGAAATCTGGATGATCTTTACGACTACATGGTACGCCGCCTGGGTGAGGCCGGCGCCAAGAATGACCCGACGATCCTCGATGAGGTGTCATCGCTGCTGCTGGAGGTGAAGTCCGCCTGGGATGTGATACCGACGCAACTGAATGCGGAAAACCGCCAGACGGCGATCTGAGCATGCTCGGTCGACTCATTCATCTCAGTCAGGAAATGCTGTCACTCGCGCAGCAGGGTGAGTGGGAGCTGGTAACCGAGATGCAGGTTGAGCGCCAGACGCTGATAGAAAATACCTTTCCGCTCGATGCTCAGACAGTAGAGGCCGATGAGGCCGCAGGGCAGATTCAGTCCATTATCGATCTGGATCAACAGATTACACGGCTGGCCCGGGCGCAGCAGGAAGAGATAGGGCGAGCCGTGAGCAAATTGAACCACGGACGGGTGGCCACCAAGGCCTACCAGGATACCTCCCGGCGCTGAGCAAACCTGATGGGTAGGTGAGTGTTGCCCATCTTACCCCGCGGTAGTGGCTGGCCTGTAGGAGGCCCGGGCCGAATTCGCGGCGAGGGCGCCGCTCCTACGGGTGGCTTTATCTGGCACGGAATGTAGGAGCGGCTTCAGCCGCGATACCACCCCACACGGATCAGCTGCCGAGAACGATTTCCAGCGGTAGTGGCTGGCCTGTAGGAGGCCCGCCCCCGGGCCGAATTCGCGGCGAGGGCGCCGCTCCTACGGGTGGCTTTACCTGGCGCGGAATGTAACGATGCCACTGAGCAAACCTGATGGGTAGGTGAGTGTTG
>JACDJC010000211.1_pt1 | contig 76766 bp, 73 predicted proteins | sample 7454191 | NCBI WGS metagenome assembly JACDJC01 (sample SAMN14253291, study PRJNA609438) | sludge metagenome | isolation source: sludge after 25d culture with pyrite and EDTA | collected 2018-12-20 | reverse complement strand
GGCCTTGGCTGCCGTGTAGTTGGTCTGGCCGAACTGACCTTTGCTGCCGTAGATCGAAGCGATGATGATGATGCGACCCCAGCCTTTGTCGATCATCGCGTCCAACAGGGGACGCGTGACATTGAACATGGAATCCAGATTGGTGCGCAGCACGCGGTCCCAGACGGACTTTTGCATCTTGCGGAACGTGCCATCCTGGGTCACGCCGGCGTTGTTGATCAGGATGTCCACCACATGGCCGTCGGTCCGGATGCGCTCGGCCATGGCCAGGCAGTCGGCTTCGTCCGCGACGTCGGCGCCATAAGCCTGGAAGCGATAGCCCTGCTCCGCCTGCGATTCGAGCCAGGCCGCTACGCGATCGTTGGCGGGCGAATGGGCGACCAGCACGGTGTGGCCCTGGTCGTGCAGGGCGCGGGCGATGGCCTGGCCCAGGCCGCCGGTGCCGCCGGTGACCAGCGCGGTATGAGTAGTTGTCATGATGTTTCCTTCAAGAGTGGATGTCAGGCCATGCTGTTGATGGCCGAACGGAAGCGCCGCAACGACAGCGCGAACATGATCGAACCGATGATCAATAGGGACAGGAACGACGGCCAGACGACGTCGAAGCCCGCGCCCCGATACAGGATCGCTTGTCCCAGCTCGACGAAATGCGTGGTGGGAGCGGCCAGCATCAGGTCTTGCACCGGCGCCGGCATGCTCTCGCGCGGGGTGGTGCCGCCGGACAGCATCTGCAAGGGCAGCAGGATCAGCATCATCAGCATGCCGAACTGCGGCATGTTGCGTGCCAGGGTGGCCAGATAGGTTCCCATCGAGGTCATGGCGAACAGATGCAGGGCCGCGCCGCAGAAGAACAGCGGCAGCGAACCGTCTATGGGCACATGCAGCAGGCCGCGCACGATGCCGTTGAGCGAGAGGGCGGCCGCGGCCAGGACGACGAGGCTCATCGACCAGACCTTGGACAGCATGATCTGCAGGGGCGTCACGGGCATGACCAGCAGGTGCTCTATGGTCCCGTGTTCCCGTTCGCGGATCAGCGCGGCGCCCGTCAGGATGATGGACAGCATGGTGATCTGGTTGATGATCTCCATCAGGCCGCCGAACCAGGCTTTTTCCAGGCCGGGGTTGAATCTGGCCCGCAGCACCAGGTCCACCGGCGCCGCCTGCACGGGGTTGCGTTCGCGCAGGAAGGTGTCGATCTCGCCCTGTATGATCTGCTGGATGTTGCCGTTGCCCGTGAAGGCCTGGCTCATGCGCGTGGCGTCCACGTTGATCTGGATCTCGGCATTGCGCCCCGCCAGCAGGTCGCGCTGGAAGTTGGGCGGAATGTTCAGCACGAAGGAGTAGCGGCCGATGTCCATGCCGGGGTCGACCTCCCGGTGGCTGATCATGGCGGGCGCGATGAACTGGGGCGGGTAGAACGCGGCGGTGATCTGCTGGGAAAGCGGGGAATGGTCCTCGTCCACGATGGCGATGGAGACGTGGTGCAGCGTTTCAGGCACCGCCGTGGCGGCGGTATAGACCGAGACGGTGAACGAGAATGCGATCAATGCCAGCATGACGGGGTCGCGCCACAGGCTCCAGAGTTCCTTGATGCCCAGCCGCCAGATGGTCGCCATGGATTTGAGCTTCATGTCAGCGGTCCTGCTTGCGAAGAAGGGCGACGGCCATGCCCAGGATCACGGGGATGGACAGCATCATGGGCCATATCGACGGCCACAAGTCCCGGAACTCCAGCGCCTTGTTGAAGATTCCGCGGCTGATCGTGAACATGTAGGCGGCCGGGTAGGTGTTGCCGATGATCCGACCCAGCCCCTCCATGGAACTGACGGGGTCCATCAGGCCCGAGAACTGGATGGCGGGAATGAGGGTGGCGATCATGGTGAAGAACATGGCGGCAATCTGGCTGCGCGTCATGGCCGACGCCAGCAGGCCGAGGCCGGTGGCGGCGACGCAATACAGGACGCCGGTCAAGGCCAGGGTCGGCAGGCTGCCCTTGATCGGCACGCCGAAAACGGTGACCGACAGCAGACACATCGCCAGGAGATTCACCAAGGCCAGGCCGATGTAGGGAAGCTGCTTGCCCAGCAGGAATTCGCTGCGGGTGACGGGGGTGACGTACAGATTGATGATCGAGCCGATTTCCTTTTCACGGACCACGGCCAGGGCGGTCAGCATGGCCGGCAGCATCATGAGCAGCAATGGAATGACCACGGGCACCATGGCCGGCAGGCTGCGCACGTCCGGGTTGTAGCGGAAGCGGGTTTCCAGGCTGGCCGGCGGGCTTGCCTGCGTGCCCAGCCGTTCGCGCGCCTGCTGCATCAGCCATTGCTGGTGCAGGCCCTGGACATAGCCTTTGACGGTCTCGGCCCGTTGCGGCATGGCGCCGTCTATCCAGGCGCCGATCTGGGCCGTGCGGCCATGCAGCAGGTCGCGTCCGAAGCCGGGCGGTATCTCGATGGCCAAGGAAATCTCGCCGCTGCGCAGGCGGCGGTCCATGTCGGCATCGCTGGCGATGGGGGGATGTTCGACGAAGTAGCGCGACCCCGCCACGTTCAGCGCATAGTCGCGGCTGATGGTGGTCTGGTCGCGGTCCAGCACCGCGAAGCGCAGATTCTCCACGTCCATGCTGATCCCGAAGCCGATGACGAACATCAGCACCAGGGAGCCGAGCAGGGCGAGCGTGCCGCGCACTGGGTCGCGGCGCAGTTCCATCGATTCGCGCCGGGCGATGCTCAGCAGCCGGGCCAGGCTGAAAGAGGCGATGCGCCCGGCGCCGTCCGGCGCATCCGCATCCTGCGCCTCGGCCGCGGGGCCGGACGCTTCATGAGCGTCCGGCGCGGACGTTTCATCGCTGGCGTCGAGCAGATAGCGGATGAAGGCTTCTTCCAGCGTGGCGGCTCCTTTCTTCCGCACCAGCTCGGCGGGCCGGTCGCTTTCCAGCACGCGCCCCGCATGCATCATCGACATCCGGTCGCAGCGTTCCGCTTCATTCATGAAGTGGGTGGAGATGAAGATCGTCACGCGGTCGCGCCGTGAAAGCGTAATCAGCAGGCGCCAGAACTCATCACGGGCGATCGGGTCCACTCCGGATGTGGGCTCGTCCAGGATCAGCAATTCAGGTTCATGCACCATGGCCACCGCGAGCGACAGGCGCTGGCGGATGCCGAGCGGAAGGCTGTCGGGCAGCGCGTGCAGCACCTTGCCCAGGCCGAACCGCTCCACCATGGCGTCGACCCGCTCGTCGATGCGTTCGGGCGGCACATGGAACAGGCCGGCGTGCAGGACGAGATTCTGGCGGACCGTCAGTTCCCCATACAAGGAGAAAGACTGCGACATATAGCCCACCCGCCGGCGCACGTCGATGTCGTGCGGGTCGATCTTGCGGCCGAATAGCCAGGCCTGGCCCTCGCTGGCGGGCAGCAGGCCGGTCAGCATCTTCATGGTGGTCGATTTGCCGCAGCCGTTCGAGCCGAGGAAACCGAAGATTTCGCCGCGCCGGATACGGAAACTGACATGGTCGACGGCCACGAAATCGCCGAAACGCATCGTCAGGTCGTGAGCCTCGATGGCGATGTCTTCCGTACCGGTTTCAGCCAGCGGAGGAATCACCACCGGCGCATAGCCCTCGCGCTTGCCGGCGGGCAGAAGCTGGATGAAGGCGGATTCCAGCGTCTTCGCGCCGGTCCTTTCCAGCAGCTCGGCCGGGGTTCCCGTCGACAGGACGCGGCCTTCGTCCATGGCAACCAGCCAATCGAAGCGCTGGGCCTCGTCCATGTAGGCGGTGGCGACGATGACGCTCATGCCGGGCCGGCGGCCGCGGATGCGGGCGATCAGCTCCCAGAACTGGGCACGGGCGAGCGGGTCGACGCCGGTGGTGGGCTCGTCCAGGATCAGCAGGTCGGGGTCGTGGATCAGGGCGCAGCACAGGCTCAGCTTCTGCTTCATGCCGCCCGACAGCTTGCCGGCCGGGCGCGACAGAAAGCGTTGCAGGCCGGTGCTGCGCGTCAGTTCGTCGATGCGGCGCCGGCGCTCGTCCGGGCCCTGGCCGAAGAGCCTGGCGACGAACTGGAGGTTCTCCTCGACCGACAAGGTCGGATACAGATTCTTGCCCAGGCCTTGCGGCATGTAGGCGATGCGCGGGCACGTGCGGTTGCGGTGCGTGCGCTCCGCCATGTCGCCGCCCAGCACATGGACGCCGCCTTCCTGTATGATCCGGGCCCCGGCCAGGATCGACAGCAGGGTGGACTTGCCCACGCCGTCGGGGCCGATCAGGCCGACCATCCGCGCCGTGGGCACCTCCAGGTCGATGCGGTCCAATGCCTGGGTCTCGCCGTAGCGATGGCTCAGGCCTTTGATGCGGGCGACGCAAGCATCCATGGGCTTACTCGGGCAGGCGGACATTCAGGAACTCGGGCCAGGACTGCGACGGATCGTAGCGGACCCAGGCGACGCCGGGCAGGCCGGTCTTGACCTGTTCCAGGTTTTTTTGCAGCAGGTCCACCGGGAGGCGGGCCTTGATGCGGAACATCAGCTTCTGCCGTTCGCTGGCGGTTTCCACGGTCTTGGGCGTGAATTGCGCCTGGCTGGCGACGAAAGAGATCTTTGCCGGAATGACGTAGTTGGGCGCCGCATCCAGAATGATGCGCACGTCGCTGCCCATGGCCAGGCGGCCGGCTATCGTCTCGGGCATGAAGAAGGTCATGGTCACGTCGGCCAGGTCGAGCATGTTCAATACCCTGCCGCCGGCCGCCAGCACTTCCCCCGGCTGGGCCACGCGCAATTGGATGCGCCCGTCGCGTGGAGCCTTGAGCCGGCTGTCCTCGAGGTCGGAGCGGATGCGCGTCACGGTCGCGGCCGCCGCGGCGACGGCCGATTCGGCGCCTACCTGGTCGGCCTTTGCCGCGGTCACGCCGGCCTGCGCGGAGATGACCTGGGCCTTGGCGGCCTCCAGCCTCGCTTCCGCGCCATGGACGCCGGCGCGGTCGTCGTCCAGCTCCTGCTGCGAGGTGGCGCCCCGCTTGGCCAGCGTGCTGGAGCGGCGCAGGCGCTGCCGGGCAAGGTTCAGGTCGCTTTCGCGCTGCCGGACGAGCGCCTGGTTGGTCGCCACTTCGCTTTCGCGCAACGCGACCTGGGCCCGGGCCGCCGCAACGGCGTGGTCGGCTTGGCGCTGGCGGGCTTGGGCTTCTTCCAGCTGCGCCTGCAGGGACTCCGGATTCATGATCGCCAGGGTCTGGCCGGCTTTCACGAAATCGCCATCGTTGACCAGGATCTGCTCCACGCGGCCCGGGAGCTTGGTGGCGATATCGATTTCAGTGGCTTCGATGCGGCCGTTGCCCTGCATGAATCCGGGCGGCGGCCCGCCATCCCGGGACAGATGCCATGCCGCGTAGGCGCCCGCGGCGATGGCGGCGATCAGGAGCAGCGGCAGGGATTTCTTGATTTTTTCAGTCAGGCTCATGTGGCTCAGAGTACGGTTTCGGTTGATGAGGTCGGGCCGCCGGCGGCCGGCGCCGGGTCGGCGGGGGCGTTCGAGGCGGCGGCCGTGCTAGCGAGCGCGGGGCCCGCGCCCCCGCCCAGGGCGGCGTACAAGGCGACCTGGCTCGACAGCCAGGCACGGCGGATCTGGACGAGCTGCTGCTGCGCGGTCAGCAATTCGCGCCGGGCGTCCAGCACTTCCAGGTAAGGCGCCGCACCGCTGTCGTAGCGCAGCTGGGCCAAGTCGGCGCGTTCGGCCTGCGTCTGCGCCATGCGCGCCTGGATCTCCAGCTGCCTGGCCAACCACTGGCGTGCGGACAATGCATCGGACACTTCGCGGAACGCCGTCTGTATGCTTTCCTCATAAGAGGCCACGGCCATGTCGCGGCGGACTTCCGCGACGTCCAGGCTGGCCTGCAGGCGGCCGGCCGTGAAAATCGGAATATCGATCGTCGGCGCGAAGGTCCAGGCCTTGCTGCCGCCGCCGAATAGCCCATCCAGCTCGGCGCTGGCCGAACCGGCGCTGGAAGTCAGGGCGATACGCGGCAGGAAAGCGGCGCGCGCGGCGCCGATCCGGGCGTGCGCGGAACGCAGCCGGTATTCTGCGGCGCGAATGTCCGGGCGCGCCAGCAGCACTTCGGATGGCAGGCCGGGCTCCAGCCGAGCCAGCCGCGTCGATTCAAGGGAGACCCCGCGGGCGGGCGCGATATCCGCGTCGGCGCCCACCAGCAGGGTCAGCGCATGCAGGGCGGCGGCGCGTTCCTGTTCCAGCTGCGCCTGCAGGGATTGCGCCTGTATCAGCAGGCTGCGCACCTGAGTCAATTCGAGCTCCGATGAGGAGCCGGCGGCTTGGCGGTGGGTGAAGATCTCCAGTGTCTGCCTGCGGTCGCGAACGGCCTCGCCGGCAAGAAAGGCGCGCTCGTCCAGTTCGCGCAAAGCCAGCGCCGAGTCGGCCACCTGGCGCACCAGGGCGACCTGCACCGCCCGGCGGGCGGCGTCCGTCGCCAGCCATTCGTCCAGCGCGGCGTCCTTGAGATTGCGGATGCGCCCCCATAAATCGATTTCCCAATTGGTCAGGCCGACGCCGGCTTGGTGCCGGGACTGGGTCAATGGCAGGCCGGTGAGGTTCAGGTCGGCCGGCGTCCGGCTGCGCTCGCTGTGGCCATAGACCGTGGCGGACGGCATCTGGTCCGATCGCTGGATGCGGTAGCTTGCCTCGGCCTCGCGGACGCGCAGCACGGCCAGGCGCAGATTGCGATTGTGTTCGAGCGCCAGGCCGATCAGGCGACGCAGTTCGGCATCCTGGAAATAGCCGGCCCAGTCCAGGTTCGCCAGGCTCCGCGCGGCGGAGGCTTGCGTATCCTGCGGCCAGGCGTCGCTTACCGGAAGCGGCGGCAGCAGGGCCTGGGGAGCCAGGTTTACGCAGGACGACAGGGCCAGCAGCAGGCCGGCGGCACCCAGGGCGCGGATGGGCATCCTTGATAATCTAGTCATGGCGGAAATCGGTCAAAAAGCTTGCGTCAGCTCGGAATGCGGCCGCACGCGCGTCCGGACGCGGCGGAGCGGCCGGCAATATCGCGCTTGCATGGCTCACTTCTCCAGCACGTAGCGCCCGGGCGCGTCGCCCAGCGAAGGGCAATCGGAGCAGCCCGGGCTTGGCGGGGCTTCGGCCTTGCCCGACCGGCCGGCCAGCCACTGTGTCCAGGCGGGCCACCAGGAACCTTGCTGCAGGTCGGCCTTGGCCAGCCATTCATCGGGCGGCAGGAAGGGGTCGCGCGGCCGGCGCTCGCGTATGTGGTAGTGGCGCCGCGGATGTCCCGGTTCGTTGACGATGCCGGCATTGTGGCCGCCGCTGGTCAGCACGAAGCTGAGTTCGCCCGGGTAGAGCTGGTGCAGCTTGTAAACCGAGCGCCAGGGGGCGACGTGGTCGGTCACGGTGCCGACCGCGAACATCGGCAGGCGGATGTCGCTGATCGACACGGGCCGCCCAGCCACGGGGTAGCGGCCCGCGCTCAGGTCGTTGTTCAGATAAAGGCGGCGCAAGTATTCGGAATGCATGCGCGCGGGCATGCGCGTCGTGTCGGCGTTCCAGGCCATCAAGTCATTGATGGGACGGCGCTCGCCCAGCAGGTAGACGTTGATGACGTGCGACCAGAGCAGGTCATAGGAGCGCAGCATCTGGAAGGCGCTGGCCATCTGGTCGGCGCTGAAATAACCCCGGCGCCGCATCTGGGCCTCGAGCATGTGGACTTGGGATTCGTCGATGAACAGGCCGATTTCGCCCGGTTCGCTGAAGTCGACCTGGGCCGTGAACAAGCTGATGCTGGCCAGCCGCTGGTCGCCGTCGCGCGCCATGGCGGCCGCCGCGATCGCCAGCAGCGTGCCGCCCAGGCAATAGCCGGTGGCATGCACCGCGCGCCCGGGCTGGATTTTGTTGATCGTATCCAGGGCGGCGAAAAAACCTTCGCGCAGGTAGTCGTCCATGCCCCGTTCGGCGTCTTCGTCCTTGGGATTCTTCCAGGACAGGCAATAGACCGTATAGCCCTGGTCGCGCAGATAGCGCACCAGAGAATTGTGGGGCGACAGGTCCAGGATGTAATACTTCATGATCCAGGCCGGGATCAGCAGAATGGGCTCCGGGCGCACCGTCTCGGTCGAGGGAGCGTACTGGATGAGCTCGGCCAGGCCGTTGCGCATGACCACCTTGCCGGGCGTCGTGGCGACGTCGTGGCCGACCCGGAATTTGTCGGCGCCGGCCACGGGCATGCCCGCCTGGTGGCGCACGATGTCTTCAAGGAAATAGGCACCGCCGCGCATCAGGTTCATGCCGCGCTGCTGGATCGTGCGGTCCAGGGCGACGGGGTTGGTCCAGAGCTGGTTGCCGGGCGAGGCCATGTCCAGAAGCTGGCGCGCCCAGAAAGAGACCTGGTCCAGGTGGTGGCGGCTGACGCCGCGCATGTCCGACGTGGCTTCTTCCCACCAGTTCTGCGTCACCAGAAAGCTCTGGTGCATTATGTTGTACGGCCACTTGCACCAGGCCGGATCGCTGAATCGGCGATCCGTCTCCGGCGGCTCGACGCAGACCGTGGACGGATCGCCGGAGGCCTTCAGGCACTCGACCAGGTACTGGCCCAGTTCGCGCTGGTGGTCGAAGGCCAGGCGCAGCAGTTCTATCTGCTTGCCGGGAGACGCCCCCAAATGCATGGCCCAGTCCAGCCATGCAAGGCTGAGCGAGGCGGGCGAAAGAGAAGCAAATGCCCGAGCCTGGCTGGCATGGAAGAACTCGTCCGTCAATCGGGCTGCGGTCTTGGTCTCTGCGTTCATTTTGGGCCTCGGCATGATGGAGATTTGTCGTTAACGACTTTTTAGTCGATAATTCTACGGGACGCTCTGATATAGATCAAACTGGCCGTCCACGCATTCTCCGAGAATCAATTGCTATGCCCAAACACACGCAAACCCAAGAGCGCGAATCGGTCCGGCCCGCGCCCGGCCGCGCGGAGCGCGCCGAGCGCCAGCCGCGCAACCGGCGCCTGCCCGCGCACGAGCGTCAGGACCAGATACTCGACGCAGCCTTGCTCGTTTTCTCCGAGCGCGGGTTCGGCGCGGCCCGCATGGACGACATCGCCGAGCGCGCCGGCATGTCCAAGGGGGGGCTTTATGCGCATTTCAAAAGCAAGGAAGCCATCTTCGAGGCCGTCTTGCAGCGGATGCTGATGCCGGACCTGCTGTTCAGCGAGCAGGTGGCCGGCTCCGCCCGGGCCGGCGCCGCGCCCGGAGACTCATCGCTGGCCCAGACCATAGACGAGTTTCTGGACCGCGCCTACGGGCGCCTTCAAGACGATCGCTTCGTGCGGACGCTGCATCTGCTGATCGCGGAAGGCCCCAGGGCCCGCGATGCGCTGAAGCCCTGGAACACTCTGCACGCCGAACTCCTGAGCAAACAGCAGGCGGCCATCACCCAGGCCGTCGCCGGCGGGCTGCTGCGCGACAGCGCATTGACCGACATGGTCCAGCTCATACACGCGCCGGTGCTGCTGGCCGCCATTCTGCGCTTTCTTCAGGATGCGGAACCGGCGGGCGCCACGCTGGCAAAACTGCGCGCGGCGCACCGCAGGCTATTGCTCGAGCTGCTGCCGCCCCAGGTGGCTGCTGGTTCCTGACGCCGACCAGCCCTTTGCGCGCGCGCCCTTGGCCAACGCAAAGCCCGACCCGCCGGTGATGGCCAGCGCCGGTATCAAAAGAATGAAGCCCCAGGGAACGGCGGTCTTGACCGCTGCGACTGCCGCATCGGAAGCGAACAACTCGGTAACGGCGGCTGAAATCCAGAACGTCGCGATGGTGAGAAGGGCGATCAGCCCAGCGACGGGATGGATGATTCTTGGCATCATGACTCTCCTTCCTGACGGCTGGCCGCCAGCCCGGCAACGGGTGCCGCGCCCATGTTGAACCCACCGCGCGACATGGCCGAAAGTACGCGGATCGCGGCGTCCAGGTCGGCCGCCTTGAATTCCGCGGCCATGCCGCTGACGTGCTCGTGCCAGCGTTCGGTCAGGGAGCCGTAGATGTCCCGCCCTTTGGCTGTCAGCGCATACAGGGGTGAGCGCTTGTGTGTCGGATTGGCCAGGGCTGGAACCAGCCTCTCGTCGACAAGCAGCCTGATCTGCTTCAGTACGCCTTGCCGCGTGACGCCCATGGCCGCGGCGATCTGAGGAATGCTGGGCGCCTGGGGCGCCATCGAGATGGCGCCCAGAATCTGCCAGCGCGCGCTGGTCAGTTCATGCCGCCGGGAGAAATGATTGCCCCACTCGATCAGTTGCCCGTTACCTTCGCAAGTCCCGTCAGCGCGAGCCCGGCCGGGAGAGCGGCGTCAGCGTCCGTCCGCCGCCAGCAGCGTCGCCAGCGCCATCCCGATGACCTTGGTGGCCGCCCGCAAATCCTCCAGGGCGATGTTCTCATCGGCGCGCTTGGCGTTGGATTCGAGCAGGGTGCGCGGGCCGGCGCCGTACATCACGACCGGTATGCCGCGTTCCGCATACAAGCGGGCATCCGCATATAGCGGCGTGCCCAGCGCGGGGATGTCTTCTCCGAGCACCGTTTTGGCGGCTTGCTGAATGGCCGACACCAGCTTTTCATGTCCCGGCAGCGGCCGCAGGGCGTTCGCGAGCAGCAAGCGGCGGATCTCCACGCGGATGCCGTCCAGGTCTTGGACGGCGTTCTCGATCATGGAGCGCACGTCTTGCTCGACCTGCGCCGGGTCTTCTTCCGGGATCATGCGCCGGTCCATCTTCAGGACCACCTGGCCCGGCACGACATTGGTGTTGGTGCCGCCGGCGATGCGGCCCACGATCATGGTCGGGTGATCGATGCCGGCTACGGAAGAACGGACCGTGGCCAGCTTGTCGGCCTGCGTATAGATCGCATCCAGGATCTTGTTGGCGGCGCGCAAGGCATCATGCCCGGTATGCGGCACGGCACCGTGCGTCGCCTTGCCGTTGACCGTAACCTCGAATTGCAGGCAGCCGTTATGGGCCATGACCACGGCATGGCTGAAGGCTGCGCAGATGGCGAGGTCGGGTTTTACGAGACCTTCGTCCAGCAGCCAGCCCGGCCCCAGCAGGCCGCCGAACTCTTCGTCGCAGGTGAAATGCAGTTCTATCGCTCCCTTCAGCCGGGCGCCGGACGCTTCCAGCGCGCGCACCGCAAACAGATAGCTCGCGTAATCGCTTTTGGATACGGCCGCGGCGCGGCCATAGAGCCGCCCATCGTGGACCTGGCCGCCGTAAGGCGGGAAGGTCCAGCCCTCGCCGGGCGGGACCACGTCGCCATGCGCATTGAGCGCAATGGTCGGCCCGGCGCCGTATTCCCGCCTGATCACCAGATTGGTGATGCTCTCCATGCCGTAGGCCCGTACGCGCTCGGCGGGCACGGGATGCCTGCCGACTTGCCAGCCCCATTCTTCAAGCATGCCGGCCACCGCCAGCGCGTAAGGGGCGTTGTCGCCGGGCGGCGTGTCGGTCGACATGCGCACCAGTTGCTGCAGGAAGGCGACTTCGGCGTCGAAGTTTTGGTCCACCCAGCCCGCAAGGCGATCGTTTATTGTGTTCGAATCCATATGGCTCCCTTAGTATCCGCCTACTTCGCCGCGTTTGACGAATCGGCCGTTTCCAGGCCTGCCCAGCCAGCTGTCCCCGTCGACGATCAATTCGCCGCGTAGAAATACCTTTTTGACGCGTCCATGCACGTGCTTTCCTTCGAACAGGGTGTAATCGCAGTTGCTGTGATGCGTGTGGGCGGAAATGGTGTGGCATTCATTCGGATCGAAGAGCACGATGTCGGCGTCGCTGCCCACGGCGATGGTGCCTTTGCGCGGGAACAGCCCGAACAGCTTGGCCGGCGCGGTCGAGGTCAGCTCCACGAAACGGTTCAGCGTGATTCTGTTCTGGCGCACGCCGCCGTCGTAAATCACCGTCATGCGGGTTTCGACGCCCGGCACGCCGTTCGGTATGCGCGAAAAATCATCCTCGCCGTAAGGCTTCTGGCGCACTCGGCCCAGGTGTCCTTCTTTCATGCAGAATGGGCAATGATCGGTGGAAACGAGCTGCAGGTCATCGGTCTTCAGGGCCGTCCATAGCGCCTTCTGCGACTCTTTGTCGCGCAGCGGCGGGCTCATCACGTAGCGCGCCACGTCGAAGCCTTCCTTCTCGTATTCCGAGTCATCGAAAAACAGGTAGTGGGGGCAGGTTTCGGCAAATACCGGTATGCCGAGGTCGCGCGCTTCAACGACGTGCTTCAGCGCTTCTTTTGCCGACAGGTGCACGAAATACACCGGCGCTTCGGCAAGCTCCGCCAGGCGGATGCCCCGGTGCGTGGCCTCGCCTTCCATCAGGGCGGGCCGCGTCAGGCCGTGATAGCGCGGCGAGGTATGGCCTTGTTCCAGCGCCTCTTTGATCAGCAGTTCGATGATCGTGCCGTTTTCCGCATGCAGGGCGACCATGCCGCCATGCTGGCCCACCATGCGCATGGCCCTGAAGATGGCCGCGTCGTCGACCATCACGGTGTTGGGGTAGGCCATGAACATCTTGAAGCTGCTTACGCCTTCATGGCGTATGGCGACCTTCATGTCTTCCAGCACCTTGTCGTCGACGTGCGTGACGATCACATGGAAGCCGTAATCGATGCTGGCCTTGTCGCCGGCGGTCGCTTGCGCCCGCGCAATGGCTTCCAGGGGGCTGGTGCCCTTGTTCTGGAAGGCGAAATCGATGATGGTGGTCGTGCCGCCGAACGCGGCCGCCTTGGTTCCGGATTCAAAGGTATCGCAGGTCGTCGAATCGCCGAAGGTGTTCTCCATGTGAGTATGGCAATCGACCCCGCCGGGAAGCACATACAGGCCTCCCGCGTCGACCACGGTCACGTCCGCGCCGGCGGACAGCGAGGCTCCGATGGCCTGAATGCGTCCGTTTTCCAGCAGGATGTCGGCGACGTAGTCGTCGACGGCCGTAATGATGCGTCCGTTGCGTATGAGTGTAGGCATGGTGTCTCCAGCGGTTGTTCAGAGCCCGGCCGCTTTCAAGGCCAGTTCCAGCGATGCGATTTCGTTCTTCGGCAGGATGCCTATGGGCGCGCGCGCCGCATCGTTCTTGATGCGGCCCAGCAGCTTCAGGCAGGCCTTTAGCCTGGCATTGGCGTACCCGCCCGGGCTCGTGCCGTAAATGGCCTTGGCCAGCGGATAGATGCGTGCATTGAGCGCCTGCGCCTGCGCCAGGTCGCCCGCGCGAACCGCGCGATCCAGCGCCACGATGACTTCCGGAATCACGATGGCCAGGCTGACCAGGCTGCCTTCGGAGCCCAGCACGAAGCAAGTCAGCAGGTGCTCGTCTCCCGACGCCATGACGGCGACCTGCGGCGCCACGCGCTTCACCAGCGCCCTGTTGCCTTCATAGGCGCTGGTTTCCCAGCTGCCTTCCTTGATGCCCACGACATTGGGCAGGCGCACCAGCGCTTCGAGCGTCGCGTGGCTGTATGCCATGGCGCCGGCGTTCACCCCCGCCTGGTACAGCATGATCGGCATTTGCGCGGCCTCATTGGCGATCACGTGATGCTGCACCGCCATTTCGGTCGTATGCGAGAGCGCCCAGGAAAAAGGAGGGAAGATCAAGGCGATGTCGGCGCCCGCCTCCCGGGCCTCGGCCGTTTCCAGCCGCGCGTCGTGGCTGTTTTCCGCGTTGATGCCGTTGACCAGTATCGAACGCTCGCCGCAGACTTCATGGGCGATCTCGACGACGCGCTTTTTTTCGTGCCGGTTCAGGGAAAAGTTTTCACCGGCGTGCCCGTTGATCAGCAAGCCGACGATGCCGTCCACGGACGACACTTCGCGCAAATGCGCGGCAAGAGCCTCTTCGTCGATCCCGCCGTCCGCGGTGAAGGGGCAGATCGTTGCGGCATAAATTCCATTGAAGCTTGCTTTTTTGCTTGTGAACATTAAGTTTCCTCATTGCCCGGCTGCTTGTCGAGCAGGCGGGCGGGATCGAATAAAGGCATCTCGGGCTGCAGGCCCAGGATGTGCTGTGCGATGATCTTCCCCATGAAGGGGCCGCTGGTGTAGCCCGAGTGCGCGCTCCCGACGACATAGGCGCCCTCCACCCCGGGCACGTCGCCGATGATGGGCATGGCGTCGGCCGTTTCCGCTTCCAGCCCCAGCCAGATGCGCGCGATGCGGCCTTCCGACATCCCCGGCACGACATAGCGCGCCAGGCGCATGTTGCCGATGAGGTTTTCAGGAATGGCCTCGACGCCGCCGCGTTCACGATCCCCGACGCCCTGCCAGCCGCCGCCGATCAATATGGTGCCGTTCGCGAACTGCTTGAGCGACAGCAGGCCGTTGGCCACGCTCATGACGGTGCGCATCACGGGCCGCATTCTTTCCGTGATGCTCAACTGATTGATCAGCGTCTTGATCGGGATCTTCACCCCCAGCCAGGCCAGCATCGGCTCTATCCAGACTCCGCCGGCCAATACGATGCGCCGGGCATGCAGCACCCGGCCGCCGCCGCAGCGGATGCGGAACACGCCGCCGAGGCGGTCCACGGCTTCCACCGGAAGATTTTCGTACAGGCTCACTCGCTGCGCGTCCAGTCCATGCCTGAAGGCGCGGCCGGTGAGATAGGCGGAAGCGAAGCCGTCGATGTCGCAGTGCGCGGCTTTGAGCAGGCGCGGGTTCAGGCCGGGCTCGACCTCGAGCGCCTGTCGCGGCGTCAGGATATTGATGTTCGCGCCATACTCGCGCCTGGCGGCGGCGCGCTGTTCGAGCATCTCGCATTCCGCCTCGGTGAATGCCAGCGTCAGGCCGGGCACATGGGTGGCAAGCACCCCGGCGCCCAGCCACTGTTCCGCCGTCATCCACATTTCCCAGGCTTTCATGGCATAGGGAACCAGGGCCGCGCGGGTCATGTGCAGCGTCAAGGTGCCGGCGTTCACGCCCGACGCCTCGCGGCAAAGCTGCCCGCGGTCGACCAGGGCGACGCTCATGCCTCCCTGCGCCAGGTGGAATGCCGTCGAGCAGCCCATGACTCCCGCGCCGATCACCGCCGCGTCGAACGGCCGGTCGGCCGAATTGATGAGGTCCGGTCCGTTCGTCATAGCGGCGCCGCCTTCGGCAAGGGGATGTCGGCGTAGTCGTAGTCCCCGGTCAGCTGCTCCAGGGAGACCGGCCGCAAGGGCGCGCGGCCGGTAAAGAAGCCGACTTCGGTGCGTTCGCAGCCGGCTTTCAGCGCCGCCAGCTCCGCGGCCACGTCGCCGCAGCTGCGGCCTTGGCACGGCCCCATCCCGCAGCGGGTCCAGGCCTTGAGCTGGTTCATGTCGCGCGCGCCGCCGGCGACGGCGGCGTCGATTTCCGCGCGGGTGACGTCCTCGCACCGGCACACCACCGTGTCCGGCGCAATGGTCTCGACCTGCCTGGCCGGCAGCGCCATCAAGGCTCCCATGGCCCGACCGAACTTGCCGGCTTTTCCCAGGCTGCGCTGGACCGGTCCGGCTTCACGCTCGAAAGCGTTCTTGTCCAGCGCGCCCAGGTCGTGCGCGACGGACAGGCCGGCAAGCAGGCCATGGTGGACGGCCGCGGCGGCGCCCGAGATGCCGCAGCCATCGCCGGCGGCATACAGGCCGGCAAAAGAAGTGCGGCAGCGCTCGTCGGTCACCACCACCCAGCCGCCCAGCTTCCTGTCGAAGGTATGTTCGGCCCGGAGCAATCGGCTCACGTCGGTGCCCGGCACCAGACCGTTGCCGACCACCACGGCATCGGCATGCACCACCCGCCGTTCGCCCTGGATGATCCGCCTGTCGCCATCCACGGGGGCGAGCGTGGCGCGCAGCCCCCTGCCGGCGGCCTCGACTTTTTCGATCGCATGCGCCGAGAATATGGGAATGCCCGCGGATTTGATCCGCGCCAGCCATTTCGCTCCTTGCCACATCAAGTCGGGGCGGGACGCCATGGCGGGCGAGGCTTGCAGCCAGGCCGACCGGGGCGCCGCATCGGCCAGCGCCGCGACCTTGCCCCCGCCTTCCACGATGCCCACCGCCACCGCCGCCAGCAAAGGCCCGCAGCCCGCGACCAGGGTGTTGGCGCCGGGCAGCATTTTCTGCGACTTCAGCAATATGGTGGCGGCCGCAAGCCCCATCACCTTGGGCAGGGTCCAGCCGGGGAAGGGCACGACGCGCTCGGTCGTCCCGGAAGCGAGCACCAGGGCCCTGCATTGCCAGTGAACCGGACCGTCCGGCCCGACCGCATCGACCCGCAAGCCCGTGCTGACGTTCCAGACCGTATGGTTGAAAAAGGCGAGCACCCGGCTATGCGCGAGGTGACGGCGCAGTTCGTCGCCTTCGTGCGTCGCGGGCGAGTTTCCGGACGAGGCGAAGCCTGGCGGCATCGGGCGGAATACCTGCCCGCCCGCATCATGGTTTTGATCCACCAGCACCACTTTCAGGCCATGGCGGGCGGCGGCGACCGCGGCGTTGACGCCCGCGGGCCCGGCGCCCAGCACGACCACGTCGACTTCGTTGTCCATCACGGCGCCTCGTTGCTGATGGAGGACACCTGCAGCGACGCCACCAGGGGCTGCTGGCAGGCCGGCACCTTGCGTCCGTTTACCCAGACCAGGCATTCCTGGCACGAGCCCATCAGGCAGAACATGCCGCGCGGCTGATGGCTGCGCGGGCTGTCGCGCAGATGCGCCATGCCGGAGGCGAACAGCGCGCAGGCGACGCTTTCCCCGGCATAGCCCGTATAGGACACGCCATTGAACGTAAACGACACCGGCTCGCCCCGTGCCACCCCTTTTGTGATTCGCATGTCTCCCACCCCGTCCTTGATTCAGCCCAACAAAAAACTCGTTCAGGCTTGACTTTCATCCTGGTCATCACGTACAGTGTACGTATCGTATACGAATCGTACACGACAAGGCAAGAAGAATTACGCGGGTGGCTTGTGGTTCCCACCAAGGGCGCAACGGGCCGATTCATTCATACATGGAGAAGACAAATGAAGCTAATCAAGGCTTTTGTGGGTGCTTTCGTAATGGCCGGCACAGCCATCCTGGCATTGGGCCCGGCGGCGGCCCATGCGCGCAGTCTCGACGAGGTCATGGCCAGCAAGAAGCTGATCGTGGGCATCAATCCCAACTTCCCGCCTCTGGGCGTGTATAACGACAAGAACGAGATCGACGGCTTCGACGTCGACGTGTCGCGCAAGATCGCCGAAATGCTCGGCGTCAAGCTCGAGATCGTGCCGGTCGGTTCGCCGGACCGCATTCCTTTCGTCATCAGCAACAAGATCGACGCCGTCATGGGGGCCATGACGCGCACCGACGAACGCGCCAAGGTCATCGACTTCACGGTGCCGATCCATACGGAAGTGCTCGGGGTGCTCACCACCAAGGACAAGCCGTACAAAGAATGGACCGACCTGAACAATTCTTCGGTCAGGATGGTGGAAGTGCGCGGCGCCACGCCCGTGAAGCTCGTGCAAGAGCAGCTTCCCAAGGCCCAGCTGCTGCTGCTGGACAACTACCCAGACGCGGTGCGCGCGCTTGCCCAGGGCCGCGCCGACGCCATGATCGACGTGCTGGACTTCATGCGCGAACACACCAACAAGCATGCAAACGTCAAATGGCACATGATGCAGACCCCGATCGACGTCTACTATTGCGGCATGGGCGTCCAGAAGGGCAATACCTCGCTGGCCGAACGCCTGAACGGCATCATCAAGGAGCTGCACAAGAACGGCTTCATCGACGAGAAGTGGGAAAAATGGTTCGGGGGCCCCATGCTGCATGATCCGCGCAGCTCTCCCTACTACAACAAATAGCCCTGCGCGCTGTTGCGGCTCCGGGCTTCGGCGCCCGGGGCCCGAACAGACCTTGTACGTGCGGGCCCCGGCGGTAGTTCCCCAGGGGCCCGCGCACGGCAAGGCAAGACGCGAAGACGCACCCCGGGTGCGTTGCAAGGAGACGATATGGAGTTGCAGTTTTCGGCCATCTGGGGCCACTTTCCCTACTTGCTGGGCGGCGCCTGGATCAGCCTGCAGGTGGCTTTCCTGGCCTTTGCGGGCGGCATGCTGCTGGGGCTGATCGGCGCCTCGCTGCAGGCATACGGCAACCGCATCGCCAGGCGCTGCGTGAACGGCTACGTAGGCTTTTTCATGAACACGCCGCAGCTGGTGCAGATTTATTTCATCTTCTTCGCCCTGCCCGAGATCGGCATACTGATGACTCCGTACGAGGCCGTGCTGCTTGGCATGACCTTGAACGCCGGCGCCTACCTGGCGGAAATCCAGCGCGCGGGCTTCGAATCGGTCCAGGTGACTGAAATGGAAGCGGCGGAAACCATGGGTTTCTCGCGCATCCAGTCCATACGCTACGTGATCGTGCCGCACATCATCAAGGTGCTGTTCCCGCCCCTGTCGAACCAGTACATCATCATGACGCTGGGCACGTCCATGGCGGCCATCTTCGGGCTCGAAGAGCTGACGGGACGCGCCTTCAACATCAATTCGGAAACCTTCAGGTCCGTCGAGATATTCACGGTCACCGCGGGTGTATACATTGCGATCACCTTCCTGGCGACGCTCTCGCTCGCACTGATAGGCCGCTACGGCTTCCGCGCAAAGATGAGGCTCTTCTGATGCTGGAAACGCTACTGAACGAAATCCCCAGGTTCTTCACCTACTACAACATCGTCTTCCTGTTGAAGGCGCTGCTCGCCACCTTCCTGCTGTCGGCTCTGGGGTGCGTCATCGGGTCGGTCCTGGGCTTCCTGATCGCGGTCGGGCGCAACACGACCTCGCCCATGCTCATGCCGTTGAGGGGCGCCCTGATCCTCTACACCGAGATGTTCCGCCGGATTCCCTTCCTGGTGACGCTGATGCTGGCCTTCTTCGTCTTCCAGGCCTTGAAATGGGATCTGTCCATGTTCAGCGTGGCGCTCGTCACGGTCTGCGCGATCGGCACCGCCTTCATTGCGGAGATCGTGCGCAGCGGCTTCGAATCCGTGCACGACAACCAATGGGATGCAGCGTACGCCATGAATTTTTCATACCTCCAGACCCTGCGCTATGTGGTGGTGCCGCAGGCATGGAAGGTAATCCTGCCGCCGGTGTTCAGCTTCTTCATCCTGTTCATCAAGGATACGGCGCTGGCGTCCCAGATCGGCGTGCTGGAGCTCACCTACGCCGGCAAGGTCATGAACAACAAAGGCTTTTCGGCGACGCTCGTCTTTGGAACCATACTCATCCTGTATTTTTCGCTGTCCTATCCCCTTGCAAAATTCGGCCAGCGGTTGGAGAAAAAACTTGCCCCAGCTAGAAATCGTTAACCTGAAGGCCTCATACGGGGGCCAGACCGTGCTTGAAGACATCAACATGGCCGTCGAAAAGGGCGAGACCATCAGCCTGATCGGCCCTTCGGGCTCGGGCAAGAGCACGCTGCTCCGCGTATTGACCGGCTTGCTGCCGCCCATCTCCGGCCACGTCATCCTGGACGGCAAGAAGATCGACTACCGCAACAAGGCCCAGGTACAGGAATTGCGCCGGCACATGGCCATCGTGTTCCAGCAATACAATCTGTTCCAGAACATGAGCGTCATGAAGAACGTGACCATCGCGCCAATCAAGATACGCGGGCGCGACAAAAAAGAAGTGATCGAATATGCCACCCACCTGCTTGAACGGGTCGGCTTGGCCGACAAGCACGACGCCTACCCCGACGAACTGTCCGGCGGGCAGAAACAGCGCGTCGCCATCGCGCGCGCGCTTGCCCTGCGCCCCGACATCATCCTGCTGGACGAAGTCACGGCCGCGCTGGACCCCGAGCTCGTCAACGAAGTGCTGGACGTCGTGCGCCTCATGGCGTCGCAAGGCATGACCATGTTCATCGTGTCCCACGAAATGGCCTTCGTGCGCGAGGTTTCCGCCAAGGTGGTCTTCATGGCGTCCGGCCACGTCGTTGAAGTCGGCACGCCCGAACAGATTTTCGACAATCCCACGCAGCAGCGCACCAAGGATTTCGTCGGAAAGATCCTGCGCCATTGAGCACCGTGCCCTTATGAACGCAGGCGCCCGGAATCCCATCTTGCGCAGCATAGCCCTGTACATCGCGGCGACGGTGTTTTTCGTGGCGCTCGATTCCCTGGCCAAGGTGATGGTGATGGGATCCCTGCCGCCCGCACTCGTCGTCTGGGGCAGATACGCCGGCAGCCTCGCGCTGGTGGTCCTGGTCATGCTCTTTGCCGGCGTCTCGCAGACGGTCGCCACCAGCAGCCTGGCGCTGCAATTGACCCGCGGCATACTGCTGGTGGGCGCCACGGGCTGCATGTTCCAGGCCGTGAAAGTGCTGCCCGTGGCCTTGTCCTACGCCATATCCTATGTGTCGCCCTTCATCGTCCTGCTTGCGGCCTCGCACTTCCTGAAAGAGCAAATCACCCGCAAGCAGATAATGGGCGCCCTGATGGGCTTCGCCGGAGTGCTGGTCATCATGCGGCCCGGCGCGTCGGACTGGCAATGGGCCATGCTGCTGCCTTTGGGCGCGGCCACGTTCTACGCGCTCTACCAGGTGCTGACGCGCATGGTGGGCCGGCGCGACAGCCCCTTGACCTCGTTGTTTTACGTAACGCTGGGTGGTACCCTCATCACCACCCTGGCCCTGCCGTGGTCTTATACCCCCATGCCGGCCTCCACATGGGCGCTGATGGGCGTGCTGGGCGCGCTCGGCACGGTGGGCCATTTCCTGCTCATCTGGGCCTACACGGGCGCCGCCGCCTCGGTCCTGTCCCCATTCGTCTATGTGCAAATGGTCTGGGCGGGGATAATTGATGTTTTCGTTTTTAATACGTCGTTCGACACCGTCGCCATCATCGGCGCCTGCATCGTGATCGGCGGCGGCCTGTTGATCATAGAAAGTGTACAGAAACGTAGCCAGACTGCCCCACATAAAACATGAAAGACATGCGATCCACCAAACGCCTGCCGGCTGAGCCCACCCCCATCAACCTGGGCGACCTCGCATACCACACCATACGGCAACTGATTCTGCAGCGCGAACTGCCCGGCGGCTCCGCGGTCGTCGAAGGGCGTCTTGCCGAAGAACTCAACATCTCGCGCACACCGATGCGGGAAGCCCTGGTGCGGCTCGAAGGAGAGGGCTTGCTGGTGCGCGCGGGGGCCAGGTCGTATTCGGTGCGGACGGTCAAGGCGTCAGAGCACTTCCAGAGCCTGCAGGTTCGCGAATGGCTGGAAAGCAAGGCCATAGAGCTGGCCATCGGCAAGATCCCCAAGGACAAGATATCGGACCTGCGCGAAAGAATCGAAGCGCTCAAAGACAGCAACCACCAGGAACCCATCCACTGGCAGGTCGACGACATGCTGCACATGCTGTGCCCCGAAGCCTCGGGCAACGTCGTGCTTGCGCGGCTCATCGCACAGGCACGCGTCAGCAACCGGCTGTTCGAGCTCATGGACCCCTTCGGCCGCGTGGACGACGACCGGGCGGAACACCTGGCCATCCTCGATGCCCTGGAGGCCGGCGACGCCGAAGCCGCAAAACGCGCGCTGGCGACGCACTTCAAGAATCTGGGGGATTATGTGATGAAGCGGGTCAGGGGGTAGTTCCTGCGATCTCGCCCATGCACGAATCAGCCCGCCGGCGGGCGCAGTACATCGCCGGCGGCCTGCAGCAACCCGTCGGACAATTCCTGCAAATCGCCCGGCGTCATCGCCAAGCTGAGGTAGACGTCGCCTCGCCCCGCCAGGCGTATGCCTAGCTCCATGCAGCGCAGGTGCAGCAGGCGCCGCAGTGCTACCGATGTCTCGTTGACGTCGCTGACGCTCAAGGGCTCTTGATGGCCATAGTGGAATGTGAACATCGAGCCATGCCCAGTCAGTCGTATAGGCAGCCCGGCCTGTTCCAGCTTGCATGCCAAAGTGCTCTTGAAGGCCTCGGTCTCTTCGTGAAACTCTTGTGCGCGTCGGGGAGTGTATACCTGGGTCAGCCCTGCCACGCCTGCAGACATGGACAGCACATTATTATTGAAAGTGCCCGCATGCTTCAGACCTTGTGCCAGCCGAGGGTCGAAACGGTCCATGATTTCCTGCTTGCCGCCGAACGCACCTAGCGGAAGGCCGCCGCCCAGGTATTTGCCCAAGGTGGTCATGTCGGGGAGAATGCCGTGCAAGCCTTGAACTCCGGCGGGGCCGCATCGGGAAGTCTTGACTTCGTCAAAGATCAACAGGCTGCTGTGAAGGCTGCACTGTTCTCGCAGCGCTTGCAGGAAGTCGACCGTGCCAGGTATGTTTCCGGCTGCACCCAATATGGGCTCCACCAGCGCCGCGGCGATGCGCCCGCCTTGGCCTGCGAATAGTTCGCGCACCGCCGCTGCATCGTTATAGGGCAGAACGATATAGTCGAAAGGCACGTTCATGGGGCTGCCGCCACCCGCGAAGGTCATGACGCCGCCGTGGTAGGCGCCGTCAAACACCACGATCGCATCGCGCCCGGTATAAGCGCGTGCCGTGATGACTGCGAACAGGTTGGCTTCTGTTCCGGAGTTGCAGAAGCGTACTTTATCGATGGAATCGAAGCGACCACAGACCGCCTCGGCAAGCTGGGACTCCCACAAATTGGGCCCGCCCAACGTCAGCCCTCCTTTGAGGGCCTGTTCCAGCGCTTGATGGATAGGCCCTTGCTGATGGCCATAAAGGCCGGCTGAAAACTCGCCTACGCAATCTATGTACTCCAAACCGTCCAGATCCGTTACACGGCTTCCTTTGCCGCCGACGATGACCACGGGGAAGGGGTCGTAGTGCAGAACAGTGCGCGTATTGCCGCCGGGCATCCATTGACCGGCCGTCCGCATGGCTTTCATGCTGCGAGGATGCGCAGCGATATAGCGTTGCGTGAGGGTTTCAAGCTGTATGCCATAGTGGGGGATCATGCGGACCTCGCCGGATTGCTCAGGGCGTTGAATGTGGAGTTCAGCGATAGCGCGAAGCGCCGCACGATCTCCTGGACTTCTGTGCTGGTGACGTTGTAGGCAGGCGCAAACAGGACATGGTCGCCGCGCGTGCCATCTACGGTTCCGCCGCCCGGATAAACCATAAGGCCATGCTGTAAGGCGGCCTTCTTGATGCGCGCATGGACCTGCAGGGACGGATCGAAAGGAATTTTTCCGCTCCGGTCGGCTACCAATTCGACGCCAATGAAGAGCCCGCGCCCACGGATATCGCCGACGTGCTCATGATCGCCGATATGCTCGATCAGGCGGCTTCTCAGTACTTCGCCTTGGCGACGGACATTGCTCAGCAGATCTTCTTCCGCGATCACCTGCTGCACGGCCAGCGCGGCTGCGCAGGCGACAGGATGTCCCATGTAGGTGTAGCCATGTTTCAGTGCCCCACTGCCGTCGGTCAGGGCATCGGTTACCCGCTTGCCGACCAGAGTGGCGCCTATGGACTGATATCCGCCGCCCAAACCCTTGGCGATGGTCAGAATGTCGGGAGCGACGCCGTCCGCATCGCAGGCATAGGCGGTGCCGGAGCGGCCGCTGCCGCACATGATTTCATCCAGCACCAGCAGCACGTCGTAGCGGTCGCATATTTCACGTACGCGTTGTAAATAACCCGGCGCCGCGGGCACACAGCCCAAGGTGGCGCCAACGACGGGCTCCGCAAAGAACGCAGCCACGTTTTCCGGCCCTAGCTCCAGGATGGCGGCCTCCAGTGCCTGGGCCGCCCGCAGGCCGTATGCCTCTTCGCTCTCGTCAGGATGGCGCAGCCTGTACGAATAACAAGGGTCGATAAAATGCGCATTGAAAAGCATGGGCGCATAGGTGGCGCGGCGGCCGGGATTGCCGCTGATGGAAAGCGCGCCCAGGGTTGCGCCGTGATAGCTTTGCCGGCGCGCGATGACATGAGATTTTTCCGGCTTTCCCAATTCGGTCCAGGTCTGCCGGACAAGCTTCAATGCGGCTTCATTGCTTTCGGAGCCGCCGGAAGAAAACAGGACGCGCTGCATGCCTGCAGGCGCGTCTTTCAACAGCATCTCGGCCAGCGCTTCGGCGGGCTCCGAGGTGAAGAACGAGCCATGGGCATAAGCGATCCGGCTTAATTGTGCCGAGATGGCGTCCGCCACTCTAGGATGGGCATGGCCCAGGCAGGATACCGCCGCGCCTCCGGACACGGCGTCGAGATACTCCCGGCCTTTGCTGTCGCGCAGCCATACGCCTTGGCCGGCGACTACAGTGGGCATGGGATCGATCAGTTGTCGATGCAGGATGTGCGTCATGGTTTGGGCCTCAGTCATAGTAGCGGTTGAGGCGGTCGGCCTGGATCAGTGCGGGATCGCGTTCGGCGGCCTTGCCGTAGCCGCCTCCGCCAGGCGTATGGATTTCTATCCAGTCCCCCGCGCACAAGGCGAAATCCTCCCCCTTGGATAAGTGTTCGGGGATAGTGACTTTGCCCCCTTGCCCAATGCGGATAATGTTGGGCGCGCCCGGTTTTCCGCCGAGTATGCCCGGTGGGCCGGTCCTGCCGTGCTCCATCAAGAAGGACGCCTTGCCTGTGCCGCGCAGCAAGCGGATCTTGTAGTTGACGCCAAAGCCGCCGCGGAATTTGCCTTCGCCTCCGGATCCTTCCCGCAATGCATAATGCTCGAATAACAGGGGATAGCGCTGCTCCAGTATTTCGACCGGCTGGCTCTTGGAAATCCCTATCGTCGAGCATCCATTGGTGACGCCGTCGCCATTCCACCAACCGCCATAGCCGCCGCCCGAAAAGTAGTACATGATGTAGTCGCGATCTTCGTCGGGGTCAAACCCTCCCAGGCCCAGGTTGCCGCTGGTGCCGGCCGGCGCAGCAAACAGACGCTGCGGGATCGCCTGGGCCAGCGCCAGGAACACGGCCTCCATGATGCGCTGCGATACCTCGGCGGCGCAACCGGCCACAGGCCTGGGATACTCCGCATATAGAAAGGTGTTGTGCGGCTTTTTGATATGGATGGGCCGGAAGCAGCCGGCGTTCAAGGGAACGTCGGGAAAGACATGCTTCATGGCCAGATAGACGGATGACAAAGTCGTGGCCCATACCGAATTCAAAGGGCCGGCGCAGGGGGCGCTGGAGCGTGACAGGTCGAAATGGATGTCCGAGCCCGAAACCGTGATGTCTATGCTGATTTCCAGGGGTTCATTGACGATGCCGTCGCTATCCATATAGGCGGTGGCGGAATAGGTACCGTCTGGGATGCTGTCGATGTGCGCGCGCATGATGCGTTCGGAGCGCCGTTCCAGCTCGTCGATGGCCGCTTCCACGGTTTCCTGGCCATAGCGGTCCAGTAAAGCTGTCAGGCGCTTGGCGCCGGCAGTCAAGGCGGCGATTTGCGCCTTGATGTCCCCTATGCGTTCGTCGGCGACGCGTATGTTTGCCAATACCAGCTTGATGATTTCCGGGTTCATGACGCCGCGATTCACAAGCTTGATCGGAGGAATGCGCAGGCCTTCCTGATGGATTTCCGTGGCGGTGCTGCTGAAGCCGCCTGGTACCATGCCGCCGGTATCGGGCCAGTGTCCCGTGTTCGACAGATGGCACCAGAGCTTGCCCTTGTAGTAGAAGGGGCGCACCATCTTGACGTCCATCAAGTGAGTGCCGCCCAGATAAGGGTCATTGACCAGAATGATGTCGCCGTCGTTGAGGTCGCTTCTTTCCGCGCATACGCAGCGGGTGGTCTCTTGCATGACACCCACGAAGATGGGCAGGCCCAGAGCGCCTTGCGAAATCAGCCTGCCATCGTCAGGGCCATAAATGCCATTGGAGCGATCGAAGGACTCGGAGATCACGGGGGAAAAAGATGTCTTCTCGTGGACCAAGTCCATTTCATTGCAGACTTGTTGCAGCCCCTTCTCGATGACGGTCAGCGTTACGGGGTCGAGCGGATTCGTGATTGGCATGGACGTCAGCCCTCTATCAACTGTTCATGAATGTGGGACGGGACGGAGGAAGCGCCCACGTCGATCAAAATATTGCCTATGGCGTCGATGGTGCATGAGGCCCCTGGGTCGACGACGATCGTGGTGTCGGCTTGTTCGACGATGGCAGGACCATCGAAGCGTCCATGCACGGGCAGCGCGTCGCGTCGATAAATGGCCGTCTCATGCCACGCGCCGTCGAAATACACGGGACGTTGACCGCTCAAGGCGTCTTCCACTTTCCCTTCAAGCGGGCTGAAAATGTTCAAGTCGATCTTCCGGCGCACTCCGATCACAGTGGTGCGCACATTGACCAGAACCGGCTTCATTTCGGGTAGAGACAGGTCGAAGCGTTCCAGATATGCTGCCGCAAAATCGGCTTTTACTTGCTCGGGGTCGAAGCGGCCAGCGGGGACGGCGACCCGCAGGACATGGGATTGGCCTCTGTATAGCAAATCCACTTCATTGCGTATTTCCACCTCGGTGACTTGCACATTTTCCTGTTCGAGCAAACGATGGCCTTCCGCCGCTTGTTCGGCCATGAGAGTCTCGATGGCGCTCACGTCGATTTCAGAAAACAGCACGTTTACCGTTTGCACGAAATCGTGGCGCACATTGGCCATGATGCACCCCAGAGCGGAAGTCAGGCCGGGGAAGCGCGGTACGACAATACGGGGAATGCCAAGTTCGCGTGCGATCGCCACGACATGCAGAGGTCCGGCGCCGCCATACGGCATCAAGGCGAAGTCGCGCGGATCATGGCCCTTGTCGATGGAGATCAGGCGTATCGCTCCGGCCAGATCATTGACGGCCACGTCGATGATGGCTGACGCCACTTGGAGGGCGTTCATGCCCAATTGATTTCCCAGCTTCTCTTCCATGGCTTTTTCGATCTTCGCCAGCGAGGCCTCCGCCGATGAGCCGGTGATCGATTTTGGATTGATGCGGCCGAGCAGGAAGTTCGCGTCAGTGATGGTGGGAAGATCGCCGCCCCGACCATAACCGATAGGGCCGGGGAATGATCCGGCGCTTTGAGGGCCGACGCGCAACATGCCCGCTTTGTCCAGATGGGCGATGCTGCCGCCACCGGAGCCTATGCTGTGTATGTCTATCATCGGGATGCGGATGGGCACCGCGTAGGCCAGATCCTTCTCGGCCGTGATGATGGGCTCGCCGTCCACAATGAGTGCAACATCGTAGCTGGTGCCGCCCATATCTCCGGTAATGACGTTGCGGATGCCCGATGCCTTCGCGATTTCCGCGGCCGCCAGCACACCTGCGGCCGGGCCGGACATCACCGTGTACGCGGCGTGCTGCCCCACGATGGAGGAGGCCATCATCCCGCCGTTGGCCTGCATGATCAGAAGTTCCCTTGTGAAGCCTTCCTGCTTCAGGCGCGCCGCGACACGCTTGATGTATTCCGTCACGATGGGGCGTATGGAGCCGTGTATCGCAGCAGTCGAACCGCGTTCAAATTCTCGCATTTCCCGTACGATCTCGTGACCGGCGACAACATTTTCGTTATGCCATATCGAGCGTACGATTTCCGCACAGCGTGCTTCATGCGACGGATTGACATACGAGTGCAGAAAATGAATAACGACGGATTCCACGCCGTCCGCTTTCAGTTGCGCTACGGCCCTGCGTACGTCGACTTCATTCAGGGCTTCAATGACTCGGCCTTTGGCATCCATGCGTTCGCGCACTTCATGGCGGTCGCGGCGTTCGATCAAGGGTTGGAAGCTGCCCGACAGTCCATATGCATAGGGCCGGGTGCGGCGTCCCAATTCCAGTACGTCCCGGAAGCCTTGCGTAGTGATCAAGCCGCAATGTGCGCCTTTGCGCTCCAGAACCGCGTTGGTGCCGGCGGTGGTTCCATGGACCAGCCAATCGATGTCGGAAGGCGGGACGCCAATTTCGTGTATGCCCTCCATGAATCCATTAGCTCGATCGTCGACGGTGGTAGGTACTTTCGCGGTGCGAAACGTGCCGTTGATGCCGTCGACAAGGATGAAGTCGGTAAAGGTGCCGCCGACATCGACCCCGACATTAATACTGCCCATAGAAGAGAGCCCCTGTATGTTATGTTACGAAAAACGGAATAAAGTTATGGTTTTCGAGATTAAACCGTTTTTTGAGCGATACTGTCAATGAGGAACTTACGCATTGACTGGAGCTAATATTCATGTCATAACCGCACGCTCCAATGCCAATGGGCGTTGTCACATCGTCTGTATGGAAGCGAATGTATGTCTGAAAACCGGCAGGGACCGCTGGAACGGTATTTATCGATACTAGAAATCGTGGCTGCCTCGAATCGCAGCTTGAATCTCACTGAGCTTTCTGTACTGATGAATCTACCGAAGCCGACCATTCACCGATTGGTGGGAGTACTGCAAAAATCAGGTGCATTGCAGTCTGACGAAGGCCGTCAGCGCGGATTCCACATAGGGCGGCGCATGTGGCGTATTTTGCAACTGGGGCGCGATCAGCGCGTCGTGGCAAATTTTGCGCAAATCGTATGCGACCAGCTGACGGAGCGAATCATGGAAACCTGCTATGTCGTCAAGCTGGGCGTTGACGCCGTGCATACTATCGTGCGCTCAGTACCCGACCAAGGCTATAGGCTGCACGTATTCCCCGGTGAGGAACTGCCTGCGCATGCTGCAGCGTCGGCCAAGGCCATATTGGCCTATCAGGACGACACCGTCCTGGAAAAGATATTGCATGAGCCTCTGGTTCGCCTGACCGAACGTACGACGACGGATATCAGCGCCGTCAAGGCGGAACTCGAACTGGTTCGGCAGCGTGGCTATGCTGTCTGCGACCGGGAAATCGACGCCAATATCATGGCCTACGGCTGTCCGGTATTCCTGGATGATGCGGGTGTACTGTACAGCATTGGGGTTACGGGCCCGTGCAGCCGGCTGGAGCAACAGCCGGCCGACTTCTGGGTACAAGCCCTGCAAGATGGCGCCCGGCAGTTCGCCACCTTGCTGAGCGCGGCCGAGACATAGCGCCGATTGTCTCGGCCGCGGCCGGCCCGGCAGCCCTAGAACAGCAGTCGGGGCAAAAACAGGATGATGTCAGGAAAGACCATCAGAACTCCGATCGAGAAGATCATCAAAGCGATAAAAGGCAGCACGGATTTGTAAATATCCGGCATGGTGATCGAGGGTGGCGTCACCCCACGCAAATAGAACAGGTTGTACCCGAATGGCGGCGATAGAAAGCCGATCTCCATGTTGACGATGAACAGAATGCCGAACCAGACCGGATCGAAGCCCAATTTGAGGATGATGGGAACGAATATGGGCACGGTGATCATGATGATGCCGACCGTATCCAGGACCATGCCCATCAGCAGCAGGATCAGCTGCATGCCGATCAGAATGACATAGCGATTGACGTCCAAGCTCAATACGAACGACTCGATCAAGCGGCCGGCGCCCATGCCGGTATAGAAGGTAGATAGGGCGGAAGCGCCGATGATGATCCAGAAGATCATGCAGGACAGCATCAGTGTTTCCTGGCAGGCGTCCATCACATCCTTCCAGCGGAAACGCCCCAGGATGACGGCGGACACTATCGAACCCAGAGCTCCCACTGCTGCCGATTCCGATACGCTCGCAATGCCTGTCAGCATGGAGCCCAAAACGGCGACGACGATCAGCAGTGGCAGTACCATGCCCTTTAGACCGTTCAGTTTCTCAGCCCAGCTATAGGTGCGAAGCGTGCTCCCGCCGGAAATTTCCGGCTGCAGCCAACCTCGTATCAGCAGATAGGCACAGAAAAGAACGGCCAGGAGCAACCCGGGCAGCAATCCGCCGGCATAGAGCTTACCTACAGACGTGCCGGATACCAGGCCGTACACGATCATGGTGACGCTGGGAGGTATCAAGATGCCGAGTGAGCCGCCGGCTGCGATAGTGCCCAGTGCCATGTCTTTGCCGTAGCCGCGGGCGAGCATGGCGGGTACCGCCAGCATGCCCATGGATACGGTGGCGGCGCCGCTAATGCCCGCCATGCACGCAAAGATCGTGCAGATGACGACAGTGCCGATGGCCAGGCCGCCGCGTATGGAACCGAAGAAGCGTTCCATCGAGTTGTACATGTCATCGGCAATCCGTGCCTTCTGCAGCATGGAGGCCATGAAGACGAACAAGGGGATGGCCAGATATTCGAAGCTGGACGTCGTTGAAAAGGCGCGCATGGGAACCATGCTCAGGGCCATCGGGCTCCAGAAGCCGGCAATCATGGCGATGCTGATGCCGGCAAGCGCGATAGCGATGGGAACGCCGATGGCAAGGAAGAAAAGCATGCCGCCGAACAGCAGCGTGGTAACGAGAACCGGATCTGCCATGGCCTACATCCCCAGCGTGGTTGAATTGTCGGTGGGCGCTTCAGAGGGCGGGGCGGATGCGTCGAGCCAGATCCGCACAATATGCACGAACCAAGCCAGCCCGAGCAGCGCGCCGCCCACCGGCACCATCAATTTGGCCGCCCATACCGGCCCGTTCCAGGAGCCCGTGGCCGATCGCTCGTTCATGGCAAAGGAAGACAAAAAGAAGTCGCCTCCTTTGGAAACCAGCACCCACACGAATAGAACGAGCAGGACGGTGGAAAACACGGTGTCCACAAGCGCCTTGTTTTTGAGGCTCAACCGCGCATAGACGATATCCACTCGTACAAATTGGCCGCGCAGCAAAGCATAGGGGCCGCCTATCATGATGAGTATCGTCAGCAGCCAGACGGAAAGATCCTGTACCCACGGCAAAGAAACACGCAGCAGTCCGCGCGACAACATTTCGACGGTAATCAGTGCGATCATGGCAAGCACCAATACCGCCACTGCGCGACCTACGGCGCTGAGCACGCGATCAAGAGCTCGCGTTAAGGCATCGAGCATAATTTATCCCTTGGTAAATGGCCCCGGATCCGGAGCATTGGAAGTCCGAGCGGGCGGCTGTGTTGGAAGCCGCCCGTTTGTCAGCCAAGCACGTGCGCCGGCTCAACGGCCCAGTTCGGCCAAGTATTCGTTCAATAACTTCACGCCGCGGGCCGGCAGGTCGCCGTCTTTTTCGTAAGCGCGCCAAAGATCTCTGGCCGCTGCTTCCATCTTTGAGAATTCCTCTGGCGGGATGGTCGATATCTGCACGCCGGCTTTCTGCATGGTTTGCATCGCGGCCGCGTCCTTCATGTCGCCCAATGCCAGATAATCGAAGGACGATGCGATAGCGGCTTCGTTCAGGATAGCCTTCAGATCGGCGGGTAGTTTGTCCCAGGCTTGTTTGTTGACGGCGAAGAAGTTGTTGGGTACAGGCAAGGGCGATGGCTCTACATAATATTTGGCCACTTCGTGAAAAGCGTTATTCAAATTGCCTGCGGGGCTGGCCCAGCGCGCCGCATCGATCATCCCCGTTGCCAACGCGGTGTAGACTTCACCACCGCCCAAGAAGACAGGCCGTGCTCCCATGCTCTCATACCATTTTGCTTCCAGCCCAAAAGCTCGTATCTTCAGGCCTTTGAAGTCTTCCATCGAGGTGATGGGCTTCTTGGACATGATGTCCCAGCGGGGCGAGAGCTGCGGGCCCAGATAATAAACGCCATACTTGCCATAGGCTTCGCGCGCAAGGTCGATGAATCCCTTCTTGTAGAAGAAGTTGTAGCGTTCGAGCGGGGTGCGCAGCGATCCGGGCACGCCGCTCTCCAGGCTGGCAAAGGATCCGATCTTGCCCGCGTAGTAGCCGCCAGTCAGCAGAGCGACTTCCGCCATGCCTGAGCCGACGGCTTCAAGGCCATCGTTGACTGGAAAGAGGGCGCCGACTGGGAATATATCGAAAGTGATTCGGCCGCCCGACATTTCTGTCGCAAGCTTCGCGAACTTTTCTTGGACGGCGATATAGCCTGGCTCGCCTGCATTCAGATTGCTCTGCAGCCTCCAGTGCCATTTGTCTTGCGCCTGCGTGGCGCTGGTGAAACCAAGAATGGCCACCGTACACGCGAGTACTGCTTTGAGCTTGCCAATACGCATCATATTTTGAACTCCTGCAAAGGTGAGTAGGTTATTACGAAAATCGGAACTTAATTTCGATTTTCGATTAGTTAGGCATTTCAACAGACTTTATAGGCTTTGCCCATAGGTGTAAACACTGCGTTGCAGAAGCTGAATCAGGGCTTGCAAGCTGTGCTTTTGTTGAAGGCTACATGCCGCCGCTAGATACCCCTAGCCTGGAATGATGCTTGCTTGTCGAAGTCGTTAGACCGTATGGCTTGACCGTGCTTGGTCAGCCCGCGTGCTTTGCGCCCGCGAAGAGTTGCATGATCGACTATCGAATGCGCCCATCAAATAAAACAGCCCCGCGATCAATCGCGGGGCTGTTGTCGGCCGGTTGACGGCCTTCGACGGCTTGCGGCTGATGCCGCCGCGGGCGCAGCCGCGTTTATTGCGGCTGTATCTTGGCCGTCTTGACCCATTCCTTCCAGCGTTGCGTGTCATCGCGCACATATTGGCCGAAGGCATCGACGTCCATCGCTTCGGGCTGCAGGCCCATATTGGTCAGCTGTTCTCGCGTCGCCTTGTCCCCGACGGCCGCTTTCAGATAGCCGTTCATCTTCGCCACGACTTCCTTCGGCGTGCCTGCGGGCGCCGAAATGCCCAGCCAGCCTTCCACCACGAAACCCGGATAGATGCTGTCAGTGGTCGGGACGTTGGGCCATAGGGGATTGGGCTGCGCCCCGGTGACGGCGATGGGCTTGAGATTGCCGCCGTCTATCTGGCCTTTGGCGGTCAGATAGTCGACAAAGGCGAACTGGATCAGGCCGCCGCGCAAATCGGTGAGGATCTGGGTGATGTTCTTGTAGGCCGCGCCTTCGGTGTTGATGTCGGCGTATTGCTTGAGCAGGTTGGGCGGAACTTGCGAAGACGAGCTGTAGTAGCCGAAGAATACCTCGCCGGGTTTTTTCTTGGCCAGGTCGACCAGCTCCTTCAGGTCCTTGATCGGGCTGTTGGGCGCCACCACGGCTACCGTGCCGAACTTCCCTATCATGCCGATATCGACGAAATCCTTGGCGGCGTCGTAAGGCAGGCTCTTGTAGAGGAACTGGTTGGCGGATTGGGTGGAATTGGTGGACAGCAGGAAGGTATGGCCGTCGGCTGCCGCATTCTTGGCGGCCGCCGTTCCGATGATGCCGCCTGCGCCGGGCTTGTCCTCTACCACGGTATTGATGTTCGCTTGTTCGTTCAGGTATTTTGCGATGCTGCGCGCGGTCATGTCGGCTGCGCCGCCCGGCGCGGAGGGCACGACGATGGTTACGGGCTTGCTTCCCGGCCACGCTTGCGCCTGCGCTGCGGCGGTGAACAACAAAGAAGCGGCCAGCGTAGTCCGCACCATGATGCCGATAAGTTGCTTACTCATGTTTCGTTTCCTTTTTTAGGGTACTGCGGCGTTTCGCTGGCTTGAGTATCCGGGAAGGTTCGCTGCGCCAGGCGAGCCGTAGGTATCCCGGAACCAGTCCAGCAATGCGTGTGCACTTTCCTGCCAGCGCGAGCCATACATCATGCAATGGGGCTGACCCGGCATGATCCGGTGTTCAAACCTTAGAAAACGAGCGATCGCCTGGTCCTGACCCGGCGGATGGCGCTCGCCATCGTCGAACTCGGCTTCAAAGCAAATGCCTGGGCAGGCAATGCGCGCCGGGTCGATGGCGATGCCCAGCCTGTAGCGATCATTGAGTACGGCGGGACTCTCCGGCCCCAGGCGAGCCATGACGGTGTCGACGGGCACGTCGCATTTCGTCCCCAGGAACCGGTGCCGGACTTCGGCGGCATCCGGCGCCGGCTTGGGCCTGTCCGGCGGCACTGCCGGCAGCATGCGCGCGCCCGGCAAATTGCCCGGCGGCGAGGGCGCCAGCAGGATCACGCCCGCGGGCTGCACCTGCATGGCCGCAAGCAGCACCGGCAATGCGCCCACACTATGCCCTACCAGCACCACCGGCTGCGCAAGGCTGCGGCAGCATGCGGCCAGGGCTTGCGCCAATTGCGCAATGCCCGCGCCAACGTCCAGATGGCCGGCCAGCGCGCCATGCCCCGGCAAATCCACAGCCAGGCATGCCACGTCGCGTTGTTCGAAGAAATCCAGGTAGTGGCTGTAGCACCACGCGCCATGGTAGCCGCCCGCCACGAACAGCAGCGACGGCATCGTGGACGACGACGACCGCTTTCCCTCATAGACCAGGCAATCGTCCGCCATGATGGGGCGACGCGAGTCAAAGGCGCTGAAATCCAGGTGTGCGGGTGTCGATAGCGTACTCATGAATTCATTATAGGTAGGCCGATAAAATAAATATAATTAATTATTCTGATCCAGTGATGAGAATTTCAAATTCCATGACGGAACTATTTTCCATCAATCATTACCGCTACTTCGTCTACGTGGCGGACACCGGCAGCTTCCGCCTGGCGGCCGAACGAGCCTGCCGCTCCCAGCCGGCTATCTCCCTGGCAATCCGTGAAATGGAAGAGCGGCTGGGACAACCGCTCTTCATCCGCGGAAGCCCGGTCAGGCTCAGCACCTTTGGCCAGTCCTGTATTACGCTGGCCAAGCAACTGGTGGCGCATGCGGACCTGGTGGCGGGCACCATGGGCCGCATGGCGCGCAGCGACACCGGCTACCTGAGCATTGCCAGCGTCATGTCGGTTGCCACGCACTGGATGCCCGGCCTGCTGCAAGCCTATCGCCGCCTATATCCCAATGTGATGCTCAACGTGCATGACGACAACTCCGAAGGCGTCGAGCAGATGCTGCTCAATGGGCAGGTCGAACTGGGCCTGTGCAGCGTGGTCAGCCAGGACCCAGCCCTGACGTTCCAGCCGCTGTACGAAGACGAGTTCGGGCTGGTCTGCCACCGCAGCCATCCCGCCGCCCTCAGAAAATCGCTGACATGGAAAGAAATCGAATCCTTGCCGCTCATCGGAACCGTCGCGCACAAGCAGCTGCGCGACTGGCCGGAGGCGGCGGTCCTGCGCGACCGGCCCCTGTTCATCGCCAACATGCTGACCCTGATCGCCATGCTGCGCCGCAATCTGGGTGTGACCGTACTGGCCCGCCTTGGTGTGCCGCCGGGGCAGGATGACCTAGTGTTCGTCCCGCTGGTCGAGCCGGTCATCCGGCGCACGCTGGGCCTGCGGACCAGGGCGGGCGCCGTGCTGTCGCCTTCGGGCGCCCGCATGGCGGCGTTGCTGGAGGAAGAGGTGCGTATGGGGGCGGCGGCGGGGCCGTTCAGCGCGTGATGCACGGTTGTTTGTCCGCCGCCTACGGCGATGGCATTGACGTCAGGGCTGAGAATGGCAGTCTTGCCATAATGCCTGCCGGATTTTCACGGCCGTTATTTATAAGGCCCTGATTGATTCATTACGATCGCATTGCCGTATCAGCATATTAATATGCAGCGTAAATTCAATATGCGGTATATAAATCGGTTAAAGCACTTCATGCATAAGATGCCGCTTCTTCTGGACTGCCAGCCTTATCGCCCTGGCGACCTCTCGCGTCACCTGAGTTCCAGATCGAGCCGAAGTAACACCCATTGCGAGAATACGGTCTATTTTAGGTTCGATGATATGTGAAGCCTGCAAGCTGCCGAATTCCACTTCCTGCGCAACAGCGTGCAATGGCAGCACCGTATAGCAGTTTTCAGACGCCACCACGGCCTTGAGTATTTGTGTGGAGTCGGCCTCCATAATCAATTCAAGAGAAAATTTGGCTTTTTTTGCGAGCTGATCCAAAAGAAACCTCATGCTGCTAGGCAATCCGGGAAGCACCAGAGGCAGGCCTCTCAATTGCTCGAATCGCACCGTGGGAGAAGACGTGATGGCGTCATTCGCAGGGCCCACCAAATACGATGACACGGCGGCCAGCCGCTCGATGTCGGGCGAATTCATGTTGCGGTAGCGGTAAGTCAGCCCGATATCCACGGTACCGTTGAGCAGCCATTGGTCAATCTGTCCGGCTGACCCTTCAAGTACCCGCAAACGGATTCCTCGGCAGTCTCTATATAGCGATTTAAATAAAGGCACTATCACCGGCAGGCATAGGGACGGCATTGCGCCTATGCAAACATCGCCTCTCAGGCCTTGCCGGTCATGGTTGAGTTCATCGGACAAAATCTTCGTGTGGTCCAATAATGCCTCTATATGCGGCATGAGCCGTTCTCCCAATGGCGAGAGCGAGACGCCACGTCCCGTTCTCAAGAAAAGGTGGCCACCGCATTCCTGCTCTAATCGCGCTATTTGACGGCTGATCATGGATTGCGGTTTACCCAATGCCACGGCTGCACGAGTAAGGCTCCCTTCTTTGGCGACTTTGAAAAACAGCTGCAATAGTGCCAAATCCCAATTGGGGTTTAAATTCGTAGGCATGGAAAACTTAATGGGCGTTTTTTGAAGACATAGATATATATCAAATTCAGTATAGCTGCTTTACATCGTTCATGGCTACCTGCCCCTTGGGCGCATATCTACAATCGATCGAAAATGGAGACGTGTCATGAATGATAGTGCCGGTGCAATGATTTTGGATGCTTTTCGAGACAGTGCAAGTTCGTATCTTGCCGGCGTGGCGACGAATGCAAAGGGTCGAAGGTTGTCTGAAATCACGCCGCGTATTGAGCGAGGAGTCTGGAAGGCACTGGCCGAGGCGGGATGGATGTCGATCCTGGTGCCCGAAAGCTCGGGGGGATTGGGGCTGGAACTGAGACACCTGTTGACTGTCCTGGAGGAGTTGGGAAAACGGCCATTGCCCGAGCCCGTCATCGCTGCGGGGGTCCTTAGTGTCGCGTTATTGGAGTCGCTGCCGGCTGGTGAGCTCCGTGATGAATTGCTGGAACAGGCGATCAGCGGTGAGCGCGCCATTGGCGTTGCTTGGCAGGAATCCGCCGATCAACCGGACACGGCTGCGCCTATTGCTGCGGTCGTCACGGAAGCGGATGCATGCAGCTATGTGACGGGCGTCAAGAATTGGGTGACACCTGGCCCGGACGCAGAAGGGTGGCTCGTCACGACGCAAGGGGCCGAAATTTATTGGGTGAGCGCCGATGCCGCCGGCGTACGGGTGGAGAACATTCAGCGCATTGACGGCAGCTCCATGGCGACTGTGTCGTTCGCCAAAGCGGTCGGGCGGAAAGTCGCCGGCGGGGATGTGGCGCTCGACGCCATCAGCCGCGCCCCTTGATATTGCGCGTATTGCGCAGTCCGCGGAATTGCTCGGCATATCGCGACAAGCGTTGGATATCGTCCTCGACTATGTGAAAGTGCGGGTGCCGTTTGGCAAGCCGATAGGCGCCAATCAGGCATTGCAGCACCGGCTGGTGGACGCCTATATCGATGTCGAACTTGCCGCTGCGTGCCTGCGTGAGGTGCTGGCACGTTTCGAAGACGATCCGTCTCGGCTGCCGGAGCTCGCCAGCCGTGCCAAAGCCCGGTGCGCCAAGTCTGCCTTGAACGTGACTCGACTGGCGATCCAGCTTCATGGAGCCATCGATATTACCGATGAGTGTGACATCGGCTTTTATTGGAAGCGAGCCGTCAATCTGGCCACATGGCTCGGGGACGTTCACTTGCACCATTCAAGATACATGGCCTTGAAAGGCATGAAGCAAATAGATCCCCGAAAGGGGCCCGATGCGCTGAATGCCGCAATACCGGGAGTCGATACCGATTGGAGCCGGATGACGGAATACGACTTTCGCATTGGGGTGCGAATGTTCCTCCAAGAACATTGCCCCGCCCATCTTCGTAATCCTCCCACGCGCCTGCATTGGAAAGAAGTCAGCGACTGGTATTTCATACTTTCAAAGCAAGGTTGGATAGCTCCCGCCTGGCCCAAAGAGCATGGGGGCATGGGGTTGCCGCCGGATAAGTTGATCGCATTTATCGAAGAGCTCGAAGACTTTGGCGCTCCCCGGCTGCCGGATCAGGGAATCATCAATCTGGGCCCGCTTCTTATCAAGCACGGAACCGAATGGCAGAAGGCCTATTGGTTGCCGAAAATAATTTCAGGCGAGCACATCTGGTGCCAGGGATATTCCGAACCCAATGCGGGGTCGGACCTGGCCTCGTTGCGCACGGAAGCGGTGCCTGACGGCGACTCGTTCGTCGTGAATGGCCAAAAGATCTGGACGACGCTGGCGCAGGATGCGACTCATATATTTCTTCTGGTGCGCACTGATAAAGCGGCAAAAAAACAGCATGGCATCAGCTTTCTGCTCGCGGACCTCAATACACCCGGGATCACCGTGCGGCCCATCCGGAATATTGCCGGAGAGGAAGAGTTTTGCGAGGTCTTTTTCGAAAATGCGCGAATTCCGCAGAACAATCTCGTTGGCGGCATCAATGAAGGCTGGGGCATTGCAAAAGCGCTCTTGGGCTACGAGCGAATTTTTATAGGAAGTCCCAAAACTTCACAGCGCGCGCTATGGCTACTGGAACAGTTGGGCCAGGATCGTAATCTGTTTTCCGACGCGAGATTCCGGTCCGAATTTGCTGCTCTGGAGCTCGATCTGGCGGATTTGCGCGCAATGTATGCAGAGTTCGCCGAAATCGTGAAACGAGGCGAGACATTACCGCCTTCGGTGTCCATTCTAAAAATTTGGGCTACCGAAACCTACACGCGTATCAGCACCAAGCTCATCGAGGCGGCCGGCGAAGACGGTGGCTCGGTCGGCCCCATCGAGGTGGGTGACCTAAAGCTGGACTTATTGGGGCCGCGATTCAACGCCATGGCGACGACAATTTACGGCGGCACGAACGAGATTCAAAGAAACGTAATAGCGCAAAGAGTATTAGAACTACCTAATTAATCATGAAACGGAGGGCATAATGAAATTCAAGATTTTTACCGCAATGCTGAGCATGTTGCTCATTTCGACACATGCACAGGCGGCCTACCCAGAAAAACCGATACAGCTGGTCGTGCCTTTTGCTCCGGGCGGCGCTACGGATATCGTTGCACGGACGCTATCCGCGGCGCTTTCGAAAAACATGCAGCAGCCGGTGGTCGTCGTCAATAAGCCCGGCGCAGGAGCGCTGATCGGGGCGACCATGGTGGCCAAATCCCCCGCCGATGGATACACGATACTTCTGACTCCGCCCGGCCCGCAGATCACCAACCCATTCCTCATGGACAACATCAGCTTCGATCCTTTGAAGGATTTGAAGCCGGTGTCTCTAGTTGCCGTGGTTCCCAGCGTATTGGTCGTCAATAAAGACTTCACCGTCCGATCGGTCAAGGAACTGATCAAGTACGCCAAGGAACACCCTCGCTCCGTGAATTTCTCCAGCTCGGGTATTGGTTCATCCAGCCACCTTTCCGGGGAACTTTTCAAGCAAAGGGCCGGAATCGACATGGTGCACGTACCCTATCGCGGTAGCGGAGCCGCATTGACCGACTTGTTGGCCGGCCAAGTGCAGATGGCTATTGATAGCTATGTCGTTTACAAGCCTTATATCGATTCCGGCGAATTGCGCGTAATAGCAGCCGCGACACAGACCCGTTTGGAGCAACTGCCGGATGTCCCGACGCTTTCGGAGGAAATCCCAGGGCTGGCGACCGATGTGTATCTGTACATGACGGTGCCTGGCGGCACGCCCGCTCCGATCATCGATCAGCTGGGCGAGAAGATTCGCGCTGCTTTGAAGGAGCCCGAGCTTCAGAAACTGTTCATTCAAAGAGGAATGATTGCCATGGGAAGTACGCCGGCCGAGCTGAGTGCTTTGATCGATAGCGAGAGAGTCAAATGAAAAAATGTAATTGAGCAGTCTGGGGCAAAAATAAAATGATGGCCATTTCCACTCCCGCGGAACTGCAAAAGCTTGTAGGCACTCATTTGGGCCATAGCGAATGGCACACGATCGAACAGCGCCAATTAGATGAATTCGCGGCTCTGACGGGCGACAACAACTGGATTCACATCGACCCGGAACGGGCGGCGACGGAATTGCCGGGCGGGAAGACCATAGCGCACGGTTTTTTTTTGCTGTCGCTGGTACCCATGCTTCAACGCCAGATTTTCAAAGTCGAGAAACGTGGCAAAAGCCTCAACTATGGCAGTGAACGCATTCGCTTTACCGGGCAGGTGCAAGTGGGGACGCGGATTCGACTGTCCCAAAGTCTGTTGGCAGCCGAACGCACAACGAATGCGACGCGTTTCATAACGAAAAGCGTCATGGAAATAGAAGCTGCGGAACGGCCTGCCTTCATTGCGGAATTGATAACGCTAATGCTGGATGAATAGCAGGCGGAGTGATTTTTACGGAGCTCCGAAACAGGGTGACAGTATGAATATGATGAATGAAAAAGTAGTGGTCGTGACGGGAGCGGGCCGCGGCATTGGGCGCGAGATTGCTTTGCTGATGGCACGACATGGCGCGCGAGTGGTGGTCAACGACGTGGGCGTATCGGTCGAAGGGGCGCAGGAAGAGCAGAACCCTGCGCATGATGTCGTTGAAGAAATTCGCGCCGCGGGCGGAGAGGCGGTCGTCAATCGTGACAGCGTTGCCGACTGGGACGGCGCCAGGAACATCATCGCTGCTGCGGTTGACACTTTTGGTGGTCTTGATTGCGTCGTGAACAACGCGGGGATACTATGCGACCGAATTTTTCATCAGATGACGCCGGAAGAATTTGAAGCGGTCATCCGAGTCCATCTCTTCGGAAGCTTTAACGTCAGCCGCGCCGCGGCGACAATTTTCCGCGGCCAGCAGAGCGGCTCCTTCATTCATATGACATCGACTTCAGGTCTCATAGGCAATGTCGGTCAGGCCAATTATTCCGCCGCCAAGCTGGGCATCGCCGGGTTGTCGAAGTCGATTGCGCTTGACATGAAGCGCTATAACGTGCGGTCGAACTGCATCTCTCCGTTTGCCTGGAGCCGAATGGTGGGGTCCATTCCCGCCGATTCTCCTGAACAGGCGGAACGGCTGGCTCGTGTAAAAACGATGACGCCGGCCGACATTGCACCGCTTGCCGTTTTCTTGGGCAGCGACGCGGCGGCGCAGGTTTCAGGCCAGATATTTACCGTTCGCCGCAACGAAATCTTCCTGATGAGCCAGTCCAGACCGGTGCGTTCCGTGCATCGCGAGCCCGGCTGGACACCCGAGTCGGTCGGCTCCCATATGCTGCCGGCCCTGAAGTCGGGTTTCGTGCCTCTGGAAGTGTCCGCTGACGTATTCGGTTGGGATCCCATTTGACCGTTGATGTCTTCGATGGAAGGCCTGCATGGGCTTCCATCGAAATGAGGTCCAGCGACAGCAGCACGAAAGGATATTGAAATGAAAAACATAGTCATAGCGGGCGTGGGCATGACGTCCTTTGGAAAGTTTCCCGACAGAAACCTTAGGTCGTTGTGCGAAGAGGCGGTCCATATTGCGCTGACGGACGCGGGCGTCACCGCCCAGGATGTCGATGCCGTTTATTTCGGCAATGCGGCTGCCGGCGTCGTGATCGGGCAGGAGATGATCCGGGCCCAGTCTTCATTGCGCAATACGGGCCTTGCTGGAAAGCCGATGTTCAATGTGGAGAACGCTTGTGCATCCAGCAGCACGGCCTTGTACCTGGCAAGGCTGGCCGTGGCATCGGGCGAGTGCGAAACCGCATTGGTCGTAGGGGCCGAAAAACTGTCTCATGAGGATAAGGCAGTGTCTTTCGGAGCATTCGGCAAGGCAGTCGACCTTGAGGAACCGCTGCCCGCCGATGTGAGCAAGGGCAGCGGCTCATTGTTCATGGACATCTATGCCGCCAAAACTCGTAAATGGATGGAAAAGAACGGCGCAACGCCCGAGGATTTCGCTGCGGTATGCGTGAAAAGCCGCAGGGCGGGGTCGTTGAATCCCTTTGCGCAGTTTCGCAAGGAAACGACCATTGACGAAGTGCTGAACAGTCGCACCGTCAGCGATCCTCTGACGTTGTTCATGTGTTCTTCCATTGGAGATGGCGCTTCCGCCATCTTCATCTGCTCAGAAGACTATGCAAGAAAACTGGCTGTAAAACCCGTATTCATCAAGGCCAGCAGTATCGTTACAGCGACGGATCCGATGACCGAGCTGGTGGCGATAAGAGCGGCAAAAGCGGCTTACGAGCAGGCGGCCATTGGGCCGGAGGATATTCATGTGGCGGAACTGCATGACGCCTCGGCGCCGGCGGAGCTCATGCATTATGAAAACCTGGGGTTCTGCGCGGAGGGCGGGGCGCCAGCATTGCTTCGTTCCGGGGAGACCGACATAGACGGCAGGATTTCCATCAATCCCAGCGGTGGCTTGTTGAGCCGGGGGCATCCCATCGGCGCAACAGGCGCGGCGCAAATTGTCGAATTGACATACCAATTACGGGGTGCCGCCGGCAAGCGGCAACGGCCGGACGCCAAAGTCGCGCTGGCGGAGAACAATGGCGGCCAAATGGCGGGGGACTCCGCCGTTGCGGTGGTAACGATTCTGTCTTTGTAAGCCGCTTCATACAACACCATTGCAGATGTGGGACACATGATCAAATCAGAAGCATGTATTGTTGCGCCGCTCCGTACCGGAATAGGCAAATTTGGAGGAGCTTTGATGCCATTGAAGGCGGACGAACTGGCTGCCTTCATGATAAATAAAGTCATCGAAAAAGCCGACATCCCTCCCGAGCTGATAGAGGAAGTGGTTGTTTCTCAATCCTATCAGTCGAGCGAGTCGCCTTGCATGGGCCGATATGCGGGCAATCTTGCCGGGTTGCCGGTTGAAGTGCCGGGCTATACCGTCGACCGCCGTTGCGGCTCCGGTTTGCAGGCGATTGCCGATGCCGCCATGCAGGTTCAGACGGGCGTCATCGACTGCGCCATGGTGGTCGGCGTCGAGAGCATGAGCAATATCGAATTCTATACGACTGATATGCGTTGGGGAAAACGCCTTGGCTCCGTCACCTTGCATGATCGCCTGGAAAGCGGTCGCGTCCGCTCGCAACCGGAAAGCCGTTTCGGCAAATTCCTGGGCCCCATCGAAACGGCTGACACGCTCGCTCGGGAATATGGTATTTCGCGCGAGGCATGCGACGAGTTTGCGGTGGAAAGCCATAGGAAAGCCGCCGCGGCATGGCGTGATGGCAAGTTCGACAAAGAAGTCGTCGCTGTTCCCGTGCCACAGCGCAAAGGCGAAACCGCATTGTTCAAGGAAGACCAAGGTATCAGGCTGGGCACCGGCATGGCGGAAATGGCTAAATTAAAGCCCATATTGCCCGGCGGCGTGGTGACGGCCGGCAACGCCAGCCAGCAGAACGATGCCGCGGCGGGTTGTCTCGTCGTCTCCGAAGGTTTTTTAAAACAAACCGGCGCCCGGCCAATCGGCAAGCTGGTGGGCTGGTCGGCCGCGGGATGCGATCCTCTGAGGATGGGCATCGGCCCGGTTCCGGCCGTGGCGCGGCTCATGCCGCGCATCGGATTGACTTTGGACGATATGGGCATCATCGAAGTCAACGAGGCTTTCGCGGCACAAATCCTTGCCGTGCTCAAAGAGTGGAATCTGTCCCCCGACGACTCGCGACTCAATCCGAATGGTTCTGGCATCTCTTTGGGGCATCCCATTGGCGCAACCGGAATGCGGATCCTGACAACGATGCTTCATGAAATGGAAAGGTCCAACGTTCGCTATGGCCTGGAAAGCATGTGCATTGGCGGGGGGCAGGGCATGGCAGCGGTATTTGAACGCGTCTGAGCAAAAAAAGTATCGGGTCGGGCATTCACGCGGGCGCTCTTGGCGCTTGGCGACAAAGTGGCCATGTTTGATATCGGCGGCGACATCGAACGTTTAAAAGAGAGGCTAATCTTGGCAATTCACCATAGTATCGAAAGTTACGTCGCAACCGTCGTGCTGGATGCACAACCATCACTCAATGCGCTCACCATTGAGGACGTCACCGAGCTAAGGCAAGTTCTGGCGACGCTGCAAAATGATGACCTGGTTCGCGCCATCATTATTACCGGCGCGGGCGAAAAGGCGTTTTGTGTCGGAGCCAACCTCAAGGCAACCATGCCTCCGGAATCCAGCTTTATCAAAGGGAACCTTTACTCACGTGATAAAGATGCGGTTCATGGCGGATACACAAGGCTGATCGATCTGAGTGACCTCGAGATCTGGAAGCCGATGATCGCCGCAATCAACGGCTACTGCCTCGGTGGCGGGCTCGAACTTGCGCTTCAGTGCGACATACGGATCGCAAGCGAAACGGCGTCCTTTGCACTCCCCGAGGTGACAGTCGCCACCATTCCCGCCGTTGGTGGCGTGCAATATCTAATGAGAACGATGGGTTCCGCGAACGCCATGAAGCTGGCCTTGACCGGGGACCGGATTACCGCGAAGGAGGCCCTCAGAGTAGGGATCATCAGTGACGTTCTGGAAAAAGCGCGGTTGTTGCCCTATGCCAACGAGCTTGCTTCAAGAATAGCGCGCAATGGCCCGCTGGCAACTCAGCTTGTCAAGAGACTGGTGGTGGAAACCGCGCATCTTTCCCCTAGAGATTTCGTACAGCAATCCAATTTGTATTGGGGGCTGTTGCGCGATTCCGCAGACCGGATAGAAGGCAGAACGGCATTTGCGCAGAAACGCGACCCTGAATACAAGGGCCAATAGATCACTTGACGATCGATGCAATTCCTATAAGCCCAGGCCCAAAGCGGCGTAATGGCTTTGATCCAGTCGGATATGCCTGGCGCATGGGAAGCGTGGGTGGAACTTAATAACGGATGAATTATGGATTTCAAATTAAATGAAGATCAGGAGATGATGATTTCCGCGACACGGCGTGTCGCGCAAGAATTCATCGAGCCTTTGATGGCAAAATATCCCAGCTCCAAACCTCTTCCAAAGTCGGCGATGCTGCAAATATTCAGCCAACTGGCCGAATTGGGAATCACCGCCCCGCGGCTGCCCGTGGAAGCGGGGGGAGGCGGCCTCGACATGCTCGATTATGGAATGATCATTGAACAGCTGCCGCCTGTCGTCGCGCTGGCCCTGATTTCATATGAAGGAACCATCTCCAGAATCAATGCGGGCTGCCCGCAGGAAGTCCGTGACGCCTATATTCCGGATCTTATCGCGGGAAGAAAGATCGCGTGTACCGCCAATACCGAATCCGAAGCAGGATCGGATTCCAACAATATCAAGACTCGGCTCGAAATAGAAGGCGAGTATGGCTATATAACCGGGCGGAAAATCTGGATCACCAATGCATCCATTTGCGATGTGATCAATGTTTCCTGCTCCAGCGGTACGGACGAAAACGGCCGCCCATTGACACGCCGGGTACTGGTGGACTTGGCTCAGTCGAAGGCGGAAATTACCGAGATACCTGTGACCGGCCTGCAGCAGGGGCATTTGAGCGAAGTGGTATTTGAACGCACCAGAGTGCCCGTCTCACATATTATCGGCGAACCAGGAGACGCCGGAAAATACCTGACCTTGGCATGGAACGCAAATCGCCCTTTGCTCGGCTTGATGACCGTTCACCTGGCGCAAAAAGCGCTGGACATGAGCCGAGATTATGCCGGAACGCGCAAGCAATTCGGGAAGCTGCTGGGTGCGCACCAATTGATACAGCAAGACCTGTCCGACATCGAAACACAGGTCATCAGCGCCAGGCTGATGTGCTACTACGCGCTAAGCTGCCTTGATCAAGGGCTGCGCTCGAACGGCTCTTCGGCCATGGCGAAGCGGTATGCGACACATGCCAGTGAACGGGCCATCAATCTTGCGATGCAGCTTCACGGCGGCATGGGCATCAGCCAGGAACTAGGGCTCGAGAGAATGTGGCGGGATGCACGCATGTTCCAAGTTCCCGATGGCACTATGGGTATTCTTGCCCTGATTCACGGCCGTGAACTCACAAATCTTGCTGCGTTTAGGTAGATGTAAGAGAAGACGGGAATTTTGGAAAGAGGCATCGCGGGTCGGGTGTGTGATGGCGCCGGGCGGCCGTTGTGAAGCCCAGATTCGCCATGCTCTTGATACGGCGCCACCCAGCGACGTATTGTCAAATTGCAAAGATACCTGGCCTCGAATCACCCTATACCCAGTGCCGCAAAATCCACCGCAGGCTGCAGCGTTGTCTGGAACGCTTTGGCGGCCTCTTGAAGCAAGTGCGCGATTTCTTGTCGGCGGCTGCCATCCAGCCGTGACGAAATGGCAGCCACGCTGATGGCGGCGATGGGACGCCCGTCCGAGGTGCGGATCGGCACACCGACGGCGCTCATGCCGGTGACCAGCATGCCGTTGTTGAGCGTATAGCCGCGAGCACGCGACTCGGCGACCAGCCGGCGCAAGGTGGCGTCATCGATATGGTAGCGGGCGCGTGCGTCGGCGTTGCGCGCCAGCAATTGCGCAATGGCTTCTTCGCTCTGAAATGCCAGCAAAGCCAGGCTGCCCGCGCCCACGCCCAGCGGACGTCTGGCGCCCACGGAAAGGGTCAGGGTCTTGACCGGGAAATCTCCTTCATAGCGCGCCACGCACACGGCTTCGGCGCCCGACCTCAAGCTTAAGTAGACGGTGTCGCCCGTGGTGTTGGCGATGGTTTGCAGAGCGGCTGCCGACAGCCGCGCCAAGCCGTATCGATCGACGGCGGCAAGAGCCAGCGTCAGGGGACGAAACCCCAATTGATAGCTGCCGTCCTCTTCATCCAGGTCGACCCAGCCCAGTTCCACCAGCCCGGTCATCAATCTATGTACGGTGGTTTTGCCCAGCTGGGTCTGGGCGGCGATGTCGCCCAGCCTGAGGCCGTAGGGCGCGCCGGCCAGCACATCGAGGGCCAGGCTCATGCGGCGCAAATTCTGATGCTCTCCACCGCGCTCGGCCGCGGCAAGGGTGTCGCCAGGAGATTTCTTCATGGATGCTGCTCTGCCTCCGTAGTCGTTTATTAATTGAAATTATCCCATAGCGTCTCTATAATGAATTTAATCAGAACAAATATTCCGTTAAACGGTATGAGCGCAGACATACTCATTTTGGACAGCATTACCAAGCTCCCTTCGAAAGCCGGCCATGCCGTGGCCTATTGCGCATCGCATGGGGGGCGCTTCTCCGGGGCGCTGGCCTTGCAGGCGGGTGTGCGGGCCGTCATTTTGTGCGACGCCGGGGTCGGCCTGCGTCAGGCGGGCATTGCGTCGCTGGCCATGCTGGAATGTTGCGGCGTGCCCGCGGCCACGATCGGTCACAACACAGCGCGTATTGGGCACGGTCAAGATGGCTATGCGCACGGCCGAATATCGCATGTGAATCACTGTGCCGTTGAACTGGGCGTACACGTGGACGAGCCCTGCCATAGCGCCCTTGAAAAACTTATGCGCCTGGCGCCGATGCCGGAAGGGCGTCACGCAGTCGCGCACGCAATGGCTGAGCATCGAAGCGCCGTTGCTTTGCCCGGTGCCGGTCAAGTGGTTCTGGCGGACTCCAATTCTTTGATTACCCGGGAAGACGCCGGGCGGATCGTCGTTTGCGGGTCGCACGGAGGCTTGTTGGGTGCCGACTCCTCGTCCGCCGTGCGGTTCGACGTCAAGGCCATTGTGTTCAACGATGCCGATCGCGGGGCTGGAAATGCGGGGCTTTCTCGTTTGCCTGCACTAGATCAACGCGGCATCCCGGCTGCCTGCGTCAGCGCCTGGACGGCGTGTATCGGCGACAGCCGATCCAGCTATCAAACAGGGATTATTTCGGCGCTGAATCAAACCGCCTTGGCCTGGGGCGGCGTGTTGGGTATGACGACACAGGAATTTGTGCTGCGGATGTCCGCATCGGGCCTGACGGCAAATGCAGCAGTTACGCATGTTGAATAAAGGAGATTGTATGGCGGCATCACAGAAGCACCTGATGAGCGGCGGCGCAGCCGTGGCGGAAATGCTCAAGCGTTATGAAGTGGGTCCACTATTCGGCATGGGCGGATTTCAGCTCCTGCCTTTTTACGAGGCCTGCCGTGCGCTGGGCTTGCGCCATACGCTGATCAACGACGAGCGCTGCGGCGTCTTCGCCGCAGACGCCTACGCACGGGTGACTAATAGAGTCGGGGTGGTGGACGCTACTTTGGGGCCAGGGGCGACCAATCTGGTCACCGGCTTGGCCGAGTCGTTCAATGCAGGCATCCCTATTGTGGCGATCGTGGCCGATGCGCATCGGGATCATGCCTGGAAGAACATGACGCAAGAAGCGCGCCAGCTTGAGGTACTGCGTCCAGTGTGCAAGGAAGTCATTCGGGTCGAGGCCATCCAGCGCATTCCCGAGCACGTACGCCGCGCGTTCGCGGTTGCGACCTCAGGCCGCCCCGGCCCGGTGGTCATTGCCGTACCGGAAGACATCTCGCATGGCGAGTACGAGTTTGATGAAGCCGATTTGTTCACGGATCCGGCAACGGCTGTCTTCCAATCGAGGCGCACGCGCCCCGCAGGCCAGGATGTCGCGCAAGCCGCCAAGTTGATCGCGGCGGCCAAGCGCCCGCTGATTCTTGCGGGCGGAGGCATTCATATCTCGCAGGCCCATGAGGCGCTGCTGGCGCTGGCGCGCAGCGAAGGCATACCGGTGGCCCACACCATGAGCGGCAAGGGGGCCATTGCGTGCACCGATCCCTTGTCGGCAGGGGTGTTTGGCCGCTATGACCGCATCGCCAATCAACTGATTTCTACGTCTGACTGCCTCATTGTGGTGGGGTGCAAGCTGGGCGAAGTCGCCACTAAGCGGTTCACCATCATTCCGCCCGCCGCTCCGTTGATCCACATCGATGTGTTGGCCGAAGAAATCGGGCGCACCACCAAGGCCGACATCGCTTTGGTCGGCGACGCACGTCTGGCGCTGGAAGACATCGCCGCCGCGCTGGGTGACGGCAGCAAGCGTCTGGCGCAGCGCGCAGGCTACTTGGCCGAGCTGCCTGTCAAGATGGCGCAATGGAACGAAACCGCCCAAGATCGAACAACATCGACCGAAACGCCTGTAAACATAGGCCGCATCATGGGCGAACTCAACCGCAACCTGCCGGGCGATGCCGTGCTAGTGGCAGACGGCGGGTTTGCCGCGCATTGGGGCGCATTGCTGTTCGATACCAAGCGTGCCGGCCGACACTTTGTGGCCGACCGGGGGTTTGCCTCGATCGGCTACGGCGTGCCCGGCGGCATAGGCGCCAAGATTGGCGTGGGCCCCGACCGCGTGGTGGTTGCCCTGACGGGCGACGGCGGCTTCAACATGACCATGGGTGAAATGGAAACGGCCAAGCGCCTGGGCGCCAACTTCGTGCTGTGCATCTTCAATAATGCGGCGTCGGGCTATGTCAAGGCGCTGCAGCACTCGGTGTACGGTGCCGGCAACTACCAGTCGTCTGATCTGCATGAAATGAACTATGCAGACATCGCTACGCAAATGGGGTGCTTGGGCATCCGGGTGGAAGACCCGGAGCTCCTGGCATCCGCCTTTGAACGAGGGTTTGCAAACACGGCCAGCCCCACGGTCATCGACATTGTCGTCACGCGGGATCCAGCGCGCATGTTGCCCGCAGTCGATAACCGCACCTTGAAAGTGAACAAGGGCGATCGCCCCGTATAAGTCGTTTACCTACTCCGGAGGAGACATCATGAAAAAATTCGAACACGCCCGCAGGACCGTATCGACTGTGGCATTGGGCCTGGCTGTCACGTTGAGTGGCGGCGCGCTGGCACAATCGTCCTACCCTGACAAACCGATTCGGCTGATCATCCCCTTTGCGCCCGGCGGCACCACCGATGTGGTCGGCCGCATTGTGGCGGACGGCATGGCCAAGGAACTGGGGCAGCCGATCGTGGTGGCCAATCAGGGTGGCGCAGGCGGTTCGATCGGGGCGCGCGAGCTGTCGCGCGCGGCGCCGGACGGCTATACCATCGGCTTGATGAACGTCAGTACCCATGGCACCAATGGGGCGGTCAAGAAACTGGACTACGACATGCTCAAGGACTTCACCGCAATCGCCAAACTTACCAGCTTTCCTGGAGTGATCGTCGTGAATCCCAAGTTCGAGGGCAACACCTACGAAAAATTCATGAGCCTGATGAAAGCGAACCCCGGCAAATATGCCTATGGCAGCTCGGGAGCGGGCGGCGCCACGAATCTGGCCATGGAGCAGTTCAAGATGATGACCGGGCTGGACATCACGCATGTCCCTTACCGTGGCTCGGGTCCCGCCCTGAGCGACGTCATCGCAGGCCAAATTCCTATGATGCTGGATGCCTTGCCTTCGGCCATGTCTTTCATCAAGGCGGGGCAGTTGACCCCCATCGGACTTGCTGCCACCCAACGCAGCGCGCAGCTCCCCGATCTGCCTACGTTTGATGAGCAGGGGATCAAGGGCTATGCGCCCGACTTCTGGAATGGCATCATGGGGCCGGCCAACCTGCCCTCGAATGTTCGAGCGACGTTGCACGGCGCCATCGTGCGCGCCCTGGCGCGCCAGGACATCAAGGAAAAGCTCGAGGCGCTGGGAGCGAGTGTCGCCACCGGGACGCCTGAAGACCTGGCCAAGCAGATTCGCGACGATGCGATAGTTTGGAAGAAGGCCGCTGAATTCGCCAACATCCGCCTGGATTGAGCACCATGCACGCGGCAAGCGCAATGGATTACGCGATCCTGTTGAAGCCCGAGCCGGGCCCCGGAGGCGTGAGCCTTGCGCGCCGGCCGTTGCGCGCCTTGATGCCCGACGAGGCCTTGGTGCGCGTCTGTCGGGCCGCGATCTGTGGCACCGACCTGCATATCCTGGGGTGGAATGCCTGGGTTGCGCAGCGCTACAAGCCACCGTTTGCCTTGGGGCACGAGTTCAGTGGCATCGTGATCGATACCGGTCCAGCCGTTGTCGATGTTCATATCGGGGACAAAGTGGCTGCCGAAACCCATCTGGCTTGTGGGCATTGCAGCCAATGCGCCGCCGACCGTGGTCACACTTGCCTGAATCTGCGGGTATTCAGTCGCCTGGATTGCGGTGCCTTTACGGAATATGCAATCGTACCCGCGGCCATGCTCCGGGTACTGCCCGCAGGCTTGCCGCACAAATACGCCTGCTTGATGGAGCCGCTGGGCATAGGCGTGCGCGCCGTCCAGGAATCGCAAGTAGGGCTGGGGCGTCTATTGGTGGTCGGTTGCGGTCCCATAGGCTTGCTGACCATTGCGGCGGCCAAGGCATCGGGTGTTGCCTGCATCATCGCCATGGACCTGGCACCCCACAGGTTGAATCTGGCCAAAGCTGTGGGCGCTGATGTATTGATAGACCCGCGCGCCAGCGATGTGGAAGAGCGTTGGCCTGAACATGCTTCCGAAGCCGGCGTGGATGCCGCCGTCGACACCAGCGGAAATCAGGCTGGTATTACCGCCGCCCTGGCCGCCGTCAAGCCTGGGGGAACCGTGGTGCTGGCTGGCTTGCCCGAAGCCGAGATCAGCCTGGATCTGTCGCGCCACGTGATCTTGCGGGAAGTGAGCATCCGAGGCATTTACGGTCGGCGCCTGCACACTACATGGCAAGATGCCATTGCCATGATGCCGGCGCTCATGCCTGCATTGGACCATATCGTCACGCATGAATTTCCACTGGATCGCTTCGACGAGGCATTCGCAACGGCGCTTTCAGGGAAAGCGGGGAAGGTGCAGTTTGTAATGAGTGATTGAGGAGCCGGGAGGCTTTGGGCATGGAGGTGTGCCTTGGCTACCAAGCCCCGTCTTTAGAAAGACGATGAGGCTCAAAAGACGCTATTAGGAAGTCCACCAACACTCGAGTCTTGACCGTTAAGTGGGTACGTGAAGGAAATACAGCATAGATGTCTGCAGGAGGCAGATTCCACGAGGAGAGAACGCGCTGCAACTTCCCAGAGCGCAGCAATGGTGTCGCTTCCCAGAGTGATCGCATAAGAATCCCATGTCCATCGAGCGCCCAGCCAAGAACGCACTCGCCATCGTTGGATGCCAGCGGCCCTCTGACCTTGATGGTTTCGACTCTACTGCCATTGTGGAAATGCCAGCTCCCGTAAGTTTCCTCATTCTCGCGGATGAACAGGCAGGAATGCTGGATGAGATCGCGTGGAGATTTAGGCTTGCCAGCGCGCAGCAGGTAGTCTGGCGATGCGCACAATACCCGTTTGTTGTGCGCGAGCAGACGAGCTGTCAGTCGGGAGTCGGGTAGCTCGCCAAACCGAAGTTGCAAGTCAAAACCCTGCTCAACCAAGTTGACGGGTCGGTCAGTCAGGTGAAGTTGAACTTCGATGGCGGGATACTGACGCGCGAACTTCGAGAGCAAGGGCGCAATATGGCGTCGCCCGAAACCCAGCGTTGCGCATACCCGCATTAAACCTTTCGGCTCGGCTTGGCTGCCCGTTACGGTTCGCTCAAGCGTTTCCAGCTCTTCCAACACGCGTGCGCCCATGAGCAGGTAAGTCTCGCCTTCAGGGGTGAGGCTGATTTGCCGCGTGGTTCGTTGCAACAGGCGTACCGCGAGACGACGCTCAAGAGCCGCTAAACGTTTGCTGACCGCAGGCGGTGTTACACCCAGTTCCTGGGCTGCCGCGGTCATGCTGCCTTGCTTGACTAGCAGTGAGAAGAACGCGATATCAGAAAAGCCGTCCATTGATAACTATAAAGACATAAAGAAGTGAATTATTGGAAATTATATTAATAAATTTCATCATTACAATCGTACCGAAAGCTGACAAGGGAGCAAGCAAAATGAACGCTGATACGTTATATCCAGGTTTCGAGATCCGCGACATAGAGAGCGACGCAGACGTACATATCAGCGTCCGGATTGGAGGGCGAGGTGAACCGCTTTTGTTGCTGCATGGACATCCGCAGACGCACGCCATCTGGCACAAGATTGCCCCTGCATTGGCCGAGCGTTTCACGCTTGTGATCGCCGACTTGCGAGGCTGCGGCGATTCGTCGAAACCCCAAGGTGACGTTGACCATGCGAACTACAGCAAGCGCGTCATGGCTCGCGACATGCTACGTGTGATGCAGGCACTTGGATATTCCCGTTTCAACGTGCTGGGTCACGACCGCGGCGCCCGTGTCGCACATCGTTTGGCCGTTGACCACGCACAGGCTGTCCAGCGCCTCGCCGTGCTCGATATCGCGCCCACACTGGCAATGTATGAACAGACGAGCGACGCGTTCGCTCGTGCCTATTGGCACTGGTTCTTCCTGATCCAGCCCGCACCTCTTCCCGAGCGGTTGATCGAGGCGGATCCGGCGGCCTATGTCCGCGATATCATGGGACGCCGTAGCGCGGGTCTCGCACCATTTGATCCGCGTGCGTTGGCCGAATACGAGCGGGCGTTCGCGTTAACCGGTGCGGCACATGGCATTTGTGAAGATTACCGCGCCTCGGCTGGCATCGATCTTGAACATGACCGCGCTGACCGCGCGCAAGGGGTACGCATCACGGTGCCATTGCTCGTGCTGTGGGGGCGTGACGGTGTAGTGCACCGTTGCTTCAAACCTTTGGAAGAGTGGCGTCGCGTCGCCGACGACGTTCGCGGCGGCCCACTGCCTTGTGGCCACTACATTGCCGAGGAGGCCCCCGACGCGCTGCTGGCTGAAGTGCTTCCTTTTTTTGCGGCAGGTTGAGTTTCCACGATGAGCTTTGAATCAGTCGTCACCCTGTAACGGCGCTTGTGACGCGCTCAGATGCCATACTCACGCATCAATCGCTCTACCTACACGAGCCTTGCTGGCCGGATAGCCCCGATCACGAATTTCCCGCGTCATACGCGGCGAACCGCGGGCCCCCTTGACTTGGGCGTGCACCGTGCGAATCACCGCTAGCAATTGCGTGCCTGTCAACCGCGTCCTGTCTGGTGTGCCGCCACACTTCCATGTCCGATAACCATTCACACTGACCGACAGCGCATCGCACAACGATGACAGCGGATATTACCTGGCCTGCTGTGCAATCCACGCTACCTCACAGCAGGTTCTTCGCGAAGTATGCTGCCGCTTTTTTTGCGATCTCAAGCTCCATCTGCAAGCGCTTGTTCTGCGCTCGCAGGCGCGACAGTTCCATCTGCCCGGGCGTCACCAGCTTGCCCGCCTTGGCGTGAAGCTTGCCGGATTCCCCAGCCTTCCTCCAGTTACGCAACATCTGCTCCGAAATGCCCAGCTCGCGAGCCACCGCCGCAATGCCTTGCCCATCACTCGTTGCACAACGGCCAGCTTGAACTGCGCCGTGTACACCTGTTTCGGTACCTTAAACATGTGTGAATTCCTTCCCTTCCATCGAGTTTATACGCGACCTCTTGGAAGGCGAAATTTCAGGGGAAGCTCAGGATCTGAGAGCATAAGTGCTCGCCGGGCCGTTGCGAAAAACCTCAGGTCGGTGACAGCTCAAGCTGGCTCAGCCTGGGCTGTTCATAATTTTGCTCTTTTGGTAAACACTTGTTCTATGATTAGGGTTTTCCCCACTTATGTGTCTTTATAAATGTCCATAATATTGCCATATGTCCAATTTTTTTAGATAAAAATGAACAGTTATCCTATTTGCGGTGAGGTTGATCGAGCAGCTGGTCCTTTAGCAGGAATCAACATTCTTGACTTCACACATGTCATATCCGGCCCGTACTCAACTCAAATTCTGGGTGACTTAGGAGCGAGCGTCATAAAGGTCGAAGGAGTAACGCAAGGTGATGTAGGAAGGGGCATGGCGCCGATCAAAAGCGAGATGAGCCATTATTTTGCAGCCTTTAATCGCAATAAGCGCAGTATTGCGATTGACCTTAAAAGCTCAGACAGCAGAGCCGTCATTGAGTTGTTAATCAAGCGGGCGGACGTCGTTGTGGAAAATTTCGCCCCAGGGGTAATGGATCGGCTTGGACTGGGTTATGAAAGGGTCAAGGCACTTAATCCCGCCGTCATATTCTGCAGCATTAGCGGATTTGGTCAGATTGGGCCTTTGGCACACAAGCGAAGCTTGGACCTTGTGGCACAAGCTTATGCTGGCATTATGAGCACCAACGGAACCGTTGATGCTCCCCCGCTGAAGGTTGGGATTCCCATTGGGGACACTTCTGCCTCCTTATTTGCCGCTGTTGGGATTATTTCCGCACTCTTTGAACGTAGTGTGTCTGGAGAGGGTCGATACCTCGACATCGCGATGTATGACTCGCTGCTTGCGTTGCTTGCCAATCACGGCGGTTATTTTCACTTCACAGGCATTCCGCCAGAGCGGGTCGGGTCTGCGCACTATTTTTCGGTTCCATATGGCACGTTTGAATGTGCAGATATGCCCGTGGTCATCGCGATAATGACCGACGCGAGCTGGAGGGGGCTGTGCGTGGCGCTAGGGATAAAGGAGCTATCAGATGACGAACGATTTGCCTCAGCCGCAGCCAGGGCTAAAAACCGGGAAGCTATTCACCAGATGATATGTCCAATTATTCGCGCTTATAACAGCCGCGACCTCCTGGAACTTCTGGAGGAGCACAACGTTCCCCATGCGCCAGTCAATACGATTGAACAGGCATTTGCTGAGGAACATACCTCAGCGCGTGAAATGGTATTGGAGTTGGAGCACGAGCAGTACGGCCCTATTTCAGTGACCTCATTGCCGCTGAAAGGCCTCATGCGCAATAAACACACTGCTCCCCCACTTCACGGCGAGCACACGGTCGATGTTTTGCTAGAACTAGGTCTGAGCCAAGTCGAGATAGACGAGCTGTTAAGCCGTTCAGTAGTTGCATCAAACTAACTCTAAAGTCATATATGACCCAAACCAGCACTAACGCCCGCTCGCCATGGACTAGCTTCGATAATATTGTCGTTGGCACATCATTTCAAGGGTTCGGTCGCACCGTCACCGACGCGGAGATAACCATGATGACTGCCATGACGACTGGCTTTCATCAACCCTTGCACACTGATAGCCAGTGGATCGCTAAACACACTGAGTTTAAGGGTGTGCTGCTACCTGGCCCCATAATCATTGCCTATGCTATTGGCCTGCTTAGCGCAACGCTGGTTTATAGCGGGGTTACGATCGCCTTTCTTGGGATAGACAAAGTTCGGTCGAAAACGCCTGTGTACGGAGGCGACACGATAACACCGACAGCCACTGTTAAATCAAAGAGGCTTACATCGAATCCAGCACGTGGGATTGTGGAGCTAGATATAGCCGTAAGCAATCAACGAAGTGAAGAGGTTCAGTCTTTCATATATACCTTGATGGTTCGTGTGTAGCTCAACATCAGGAGAGAAGCCCACCATGGATTCACGTACAAACGCAAGCCAGATTAGTTCGAACAGTTCACCAGGTTCGGTGTTTCCTTTAGATGATACCGATCGCCGAATTTTGTCGATTTTGGGCAAAAACGCCCGGATGTCGGCACGCGCCATTGCCCGAGAAATGAACGTGTCTGCCGGGCAAGTTATTGAGCGTATCAAGCGACTTGAACAGGCGGGTGTGATTCGCGGCTACAGGGTAGAGGTCAACCATGAGCTTGTCGGCTTTGGCATTGCTGCGTTCGTCTCGGCACAAATCGAGCCATCTCAGGACCCAGAAGCAGTACTTACGGCGGCGATGACTATTCCTGAAGTTGAGGTGGCGCATTGGACTACAGGCAGCTCACAACTTCTTTTAACGATACGGGTGGGCGACTACGCCCAGCTTCGGCAACTATTAATGGGGCGATTGCGCGAGCTGCCAGGCAGCATCTCTATGTCCGTAAATATAGGCATGTCCGCGAAGCGGCGCATCGGCGGACAGTTTGCATTTACATGGCAGGACGAGGGGGATTTAACCAATGAGTGAACTGAAGCAACGACGCCTCGACGGCTTTTTATGGCTAACAATAGATCGGCAGGAGCGGCGCAACGCGCTGTCGCCAGCTTTAATGCAGGTTCTTGCTGATGCGATAAGGGACGCTAATGTCGATCGAACATTGAGGGGCATCGTCCTTACAGGTGCTGGAGATCGAGCGTTTTGTGCTGGAGCGGATTTGCAGGGAGACTCCTTTGAGTTCGACTATGCTGAACCAAGTCTACCTTACGCAAATCTGTTAAGAGCGGCCCACCATTCATGCCTTCCCCTCATCGCTCGGGTGGGTGGGGCGTGTGTGGCCGGTGGGATGGGGCTGCTTGCTATGTGTGATATGGCTGTAGCCGCCAGCACAGCACGTTTCGGACTTCCCGAGGTTAAGGTCGGTGTCTTTCCGATGCAAGTGCTGGTCTTATTACAACGTATTATGTCCGCGCGAAGCCTATATGAGATCTGCTACACCGGCACTCTCTTTGACGCCGAGCGCGCCTTGCAGCTTGGCTTGGTCAACCACGTAGTTGTGCCAGATGAGCTCGATAGTCAGCTCGAAGTGATCTTAAGCCAACTCCGAGCAGCCTCGCCTTCGGCCATTCGCCGCGGTCGATACGCCATGCGTGCTATTGAATCGATGTCCTTCCATGAGGCTATCGCATTCATGGAGAGCCAAATTGGCCTGTGTTCAATGACTGAAGATTCCCGCGAAGGCATTACAGCCTTCGCAGAAAAGCGTGCGCCCATCTGGACCGGTAAATAACCGGCTGCGAGCGCACAAGTAGTGTTCATAAATAAAAAATTAGGAGACTTTCGTGAGAAAAATAGGACTCGGATTTAAGGGAATCATCGCAGCGATGCTTTTATCGTCGAGCATCGGTCATGCGCAGGATAGCTATCCCTCGCGTTCAATAACTGCCGTGGTCTGTTGCGCAGGTACGGTGGAGGCGGTAGCACGATTTATTACGGATTCCGTTGCAACTTATCTCGATCAGCCCGTTGTCATTATGACTAAGCCCGGGGCAAGCGGCATGATCGCGGCTGAATATGTAGCAAAGACAAATCCGGATGGGTACACGATCTTCATCGGTACAAATTCCTCTCACGGAGCTAACCAAAGCTTGTTTAAGAACATGCGTTACGACTTCATTAATGACTTCACCCCTATTTCTGGCATTGCCGAAGGGAAACTTGTTCTCGTAGTAAATCCCAACTCGCCATTCAAGAGCGTTGCCGATCTGACAGCGTACGCTCGAGAGAAACCGGGCACACTCACCTATGGATGGGCCAGTTCATCGACTCGTTTGGCGATGGAAAAATACAAGATGATGGAAAAGCTCGACATCCGAGATATTCCTTACAAAACTAATCCGCAAGCGGCCATTGATATCTCCGGAGGAAATCTTGATTTAATGTTCGCTGAGTTCAGCAGTGCGTTGCCTTTGATTCAGTCGGGTCGGTTACGCGCATTGGCTGTTTCATCAACGGGTCGTGACATAGCGCTACCGGAAGTGCCAACCATGGCTGAAACAGGTGTCAAGGACTACAAATTGACATGGTGGATGGCGGCCTGGGCTCCAGCAAATCTGCCCAAAGAAAAAGTTGAAAAGTTGAACGCGGCTTTTGCTAAAGCGCTCACGCTACCCAAAATGCGCACTTCATTTGCCACAGCAGGCGTAGAGCCTTTACCGCTTTCGGCTGAACAGCTCGCTAAATTTCAAGTGAAAGAACACGAAGACTGGGGCGTCGTCATCCGCGCCGCCGGCATCCAACCACAGTGAGATTGTAATGAGTGATTTACCAAAATACGTAGAAGTTCGTGAAGAAGGCCCGCGCGAAGGCTTTCAGTTTGAGCAGCGTATTTACGCACTGGAACAGCGTGTTGAGCTAGTGCATGCGCTGGCAGACACAGGCATTAAGCAAATACAGGTTGCATCGTTCGTACATCCGGTAAAGGTGCCTCAGATGGCTGATTCTGAGGCATTCTTTGAGGCGCTGGTACCTAAACAAGGTGTGCGTTACACAGGGCTGTGGCTCAATAAGAGAGGCTTTGACCGAGCGCGAGGGGCTACAAACATCGATCTAGTAGGAAGCCTGAACTTCTACGCTTCAAACGCATTTAGTCATCAGAACAATAATTGCTCGGCTGACGAGGCACGCGACATGCAGCGCGAATGGATCGATATTTACGAGCAGGCAAATATCCCTATTGAGTCGGCTTACATCATGACAGCCTTTGGGTGCAACCTGGAAGGCGCTGTACCGGTAGAGAGAGTTGTTGCGCTTGCGCGGTGGTGTAAGGAAGCTTGCGCTGAGGCAGGAGTTCCCGTGCCGGCACTTTTTTTGTGTGACACCGTCGGTTGGGCAAACCCGCTCTCAGTCGAACGACTGGTAGGCGAAGTACGTCGGGCCGTTCCAGAGGCGCGGATCGGCCTTCATTTACATGACACCAGGGGAAACGGTGCCGCTAACCTTCTGGCGGGTCTTCAGAACGGTGTCGACCTATACGACAGTTCAGTAGCGGGACTGGGAGGGTGTCCGTTTAGCGGACACACCTCCGCGGCCGCCGGCAACATATGCACCGAAGATATGGTCTTTATGTGTCACGAAATGGGCATCGAAACCGGAATTGATCTGGAAAAGCTGATCGAGGCTGCACGCCTAGCTGAACGCATCATCGGTCGAACTCTACCTGGGCATGTACAACATGCGGGCTCTCTGGCAGCGTTTCGTTAACACTTGCCACTCACTTTACCATCAAGAAAAATCAAGGACAAATTATGAGTACAAGAAGAATGAAAGCCGTGGTCTGCAATTCGTATCAGTCGCAAGAACAATTGCACGTTCAGGAAACTGCTGCCCCCGCGCTACGTGATTTTTCCGTTCGCATTCAGACGAAGTATGCCAGTATAAACGGACCAGATCTACTTATGCCTCTAGGTCTTTACCAGGTCAGACCTGAGCCGCCATTCACTCTTGGAATTGAGGCGATGGGTATTGTGACCGAGTGCGGTAAGGGCGTTACCGACCTTCATCCCGGCCAGCGAGTAATGACCTATGTTGGTCAGGGTTGCTTTGCAGAACAAATCGTAGCACCGCGCAAATCTGTCGCGCCCGTCCCTGAAGGTATGAGTGACGTTGACGCAGCCGGCTTTATTTTGGTCTATAGCACTGCATACCATGCTTTGGTCGATTGCGGGCGCGTGCAGGCGGGCGACACTGTATTGGTATCTGGAGCGTCGGGTGGTATCGGTATTCCTGCTATACAGATTGCAAAGGCTAAGGGCGCCACTGTTATCGCCGCCGCGGGCTCATCCGAGAAAATGCAGGCGTGCAAGGATGAGGGGGCTGACTATGCCATAGAAAGCCGAGGAGATATCGTTGGTGCTGTCCGTGAAATCGTTGGCAGGCAAGGCGTAAATGTGATCCTGGATGTGGTCGGGGGCGATTTCACCGAACAAGCGCTTCGCACAATTGCTCCATACGGCAGACACCTCATCACCGGTTACGCAAGTGGTCAGGTGCCAATGATTAAAGGCAATTTGGTTCTGCTCAAGCAAGCCCAACTGATCGGCGTGAGTTACAGGCTTATGCTCGAGCGGGCACCGGAAGAGGCGGCGCGTAATTTAAATGAGCTCTGCAGGATGTTTGAATCGGGCCTTCTTCGTCCGCGCACAAGTGCTGTATACCCCCTTGAGCAGATCGAGGTTGCGCTGTCACTTGTGCGGCAGCGCCAAGTGATCGGCAAGGTGGCGCTAGAAGTTAGCGACGAGACTTAAAACGTAAATGCTATTTTTTGGCAAGGATCGATAAATGCGGGCTTATACAGTTCATAGTTTCTCAGAGTCCATGATACCAACAGACCACGCCGATATTGTTCCCGTGGGTGCGCAAGTCGCCTTGGACGTTCAAAGGTGCGGCGTATGTCACACTGACTTGCATCTGCAGGACGGCTATTATGATCTAGGAGGCGGAAAGCGCCTCAACTTAGTAGATCGTGGAATTAATCCGCCCCTTGTGCTGGGGCATGAAGTAGTAGGACGCTTGCGTGCCAAAGGCCCCGAGGCGCCAATTTCCGACGAGGGTCTGGGCAAAATGTTTCTTGTATACCCTTGGCTTGGATGCGGCGACTGTCCACATTGCCGCAGCGGGCAAGAGAACTTCTGTGCAAAGCCTAACTCGATCGGAGTGGCTCGACCGGGCGGCTATGCCGAGCAGCTGCTTGTTCCTCACCCCAAGTACCTTATCGATATCGATGGCCTAGAGCCTTCCCTGGCTGCGACTTACGCCTGTTCGGGCCTGACTGCTTTCAGTGCGCTGAGCAAGGTGCATATCGATAAAGAGAGCGATCTGTTGGTGTTGTTCGGACTAGGTGGAGTAGGGATGGCGGGGCTGCATCTTGCGTTGGCGCTTGGTTATCAACGCATAGCGGTGGTCGATATTGATCCAGCTAAACGTGCTTATGCCCTGGATGCCGGCGCATGCCTGGCGCTGTCTCTTGAAAGCGCCGCAACAGAATTAATGACCGCTGGCGGTGTGGCTGCTGCAATTGATTTCGTCGGTACTAGCCAAACAACTGAGATAGCTGTGGGCGCGTTGGACAAAGGGGGGGCGTGCATCGTCGTGGGCCTGTTCGGGGGCAGCATCGCATTATCGATACCCCCCCTAGTGCAGCGCTCAATTCGGTTGCAAGGTTCCTACGTCGGCAGCCTCCAAGAGCTTAAAGATTTAATTGACCTGGCAAAATCCGGGAAGATTCGAGCACTTCCGGTTGAGAATGTGGCTTTTGATGATGTTAATCAGGCGGTGACCCGTCTGCGAAAGGGTGCGGTTCAAGGCAGGCTTGTGCTAAGCCGTTAGCTAATCTATGGCGAGCCAAGGCGTGGAGGCGAGCGGCACTCTTGGAATGGATCGAAGATCCGGTTGGGTATCGGCCGCTGACGCATTGTGTGAAGGAAACCGGCTCTGCCGGCGGGCGCGTCAGGCGCGTTGCTGCGGCCACAAACGGGTCAGCGCCTCAAGCGTGAGTCAGCACAAGGTGTCCGACCGGTTCCGGCGTTTTCCGCACGCGGATTTCTATGTCATAACCCAGCCGGTTCAGGCAGTCCATGAGTTTACGCTCGGAAAAGTTCGAGAATTCGCCACGCAGCAGACTCGACACCTTGGGCTGGGTAAGGCTCATACGTTGTGCGGTATTGGCAATACAGGGGCAGTACTTCAATCAGACGTAACGGTCGCGTATATGTCTTTCTATAACCATCTTTTTTATAAGGCTGCAAACTTCGATCAGTCAGTTCAAGCCATGCGTCATGCATCTGGGGATCACAATTTTTACTATGCTGTAGGTCAGCAAGTTAAGGATCAGAGGATCTATGAAATGCAATCCCAGCTTCCCGTCAATCCATGGCCAAATCCGCAGCCAAGCTTCTAACATCACGGTCAAAGAGACTTGCCTTCAAGTCAGGCACTTACTTATTGGTAGAGACTTGGCAGCTTTGGGTCGATTTGCGACTGTCGCGATTCGGCCATTAGCAGTCACTGACAAGGCTACGACGCAATTACGAAATGGCGGCCATGCCCGCGTCACGCAGTTCATCCACCGCATAAAATACGAGATAGTCGTTCGTGCTCGGCTCTTTCCAATACAAGCATTGTGTCGGGTGGGTGATGGGGAAAATCATGTACTTTGACCAAAGTACCTGCAGTTCACCACGAGTCTCCACGTTGTCATGGGCAGCCGCATTGCGAATCAATTGAAGTGTCTTTGCTGCACTGTGCCCATGAGAAAGAGCGGCCATGAGCTGACCTTGGTTCGATGGCTGAAGGCGAGGAATTATCTTGGTGAGGATGTCAGCATCGCCCCACGTGGGCTCATGCCGCAGAATATTGTTGGCAGCCCCCCAAAAAGGAGACGCACCTTTTCCTTTCGCACGTATTGCCGCCCCGGAAACGTGAGCTTGAGTCGTGGCATGAGGTAAGGCTATAACGGCCGTGCCGTTACCGTCAATCGTGCCAACACATGAATCAATTACGCATATGCGGCAAAAATTGCACCATGCCTGCCAAATACGAGAGAGAATTCCCTCCAAAAAATATTCATCTTGCAGCGAAAAATCGGCTGAACTGGCAATACTTCGAGATGCACAAAACTGCCTGAGGTGGTTGGTGTGGGCATCCAAGTCGTTACATAGACTTGTCCATGCAAGGTAGAGGCTCATGGCTATTGAGAGAACTCTCCGCGAAGTGCCCTGCAGAGCCATTTGATGCGAATAGCTCGTTGGGGCCCGCGATTTCCACCTTCGGATGCTGCACGTACATATTCCGCAAACTCTCCAGCATCTTTCTCTTCATGAGCCGCCGCGAGTCGCCTAATCGACTCAGTTGCTCGCTGTGCGTCGACAAAGTACTCGCCTAGCGGAGCAATTCCGGTTGTAGCCTCAACACCGGGTAGAGAATATTTGTTGTGGATTAGAGCGCAAAGGAGGGAATGAAAAACATGTGATCTGTTCCTGACGGTATAGCGGCAGGTGGTCGGCATACTTGGCGACCAACACGTGAGCGAGCAGCCCGGAAGTCGCCAAGCCTTTATCGATGATCTGCGCCGGCACCGGCGCCTGGGTCAGCGTCTCGCACTCGCGGCACACCCATTTACCTCGGATATGACGCTCGACGCTGAACACGCCCGGCGTGTAGTCCAGTTTCTCGGCGGTGTCCTCACCGATACGTTGCAATTGGCAGCCGCAGGTGCAGGTGGTGGAGTCGGGCTCGTGGCGAACCTCAATACGGGGTAGCTCCGCAGGCAAGGCCTGGCGCTTGGGATGGGAGACCGCACGTTGGGCGATCTGTGACCCGCCCAGGTCGATAAGCTCTTGCTCAATGGCGGCGATGTCCGCATCCACCGCGTCTTCCAGCAGCAGGCCCTGCACACCGCCCAGGTGTTCGCTCTTCTTGCCGAAGCGATACCAACGCAGGATGGCGATCTCGTGCGTCAGCTGCTGGATGCGCGTCTCCTTGAACTGGATATCATGTGCCTGACGCTCGACCACGGTGCGCGTCTCGTTCAGCACCTGGTCGCGCTCCTGGAGCTCGCCCATCAAGTGGCGCGCCAGCGCCCGCAGGGCGGCGGCATCCAGTTCATCGAGGTTAGGCACAGACGTTTCAGACATGGCCGATATCATGCCATGAGCGGTGTGCGCTGCACCATTCGCGCAGCCCCGGATTGCAAATCCGTCGTCAGAGAATACTGATAGAGTCGAACTGTCCGAGTCGTTGCCAAGGCAAACCGATCACCAGGGCGTGGGCCTGCTCGGCCGTCAGTTCCATGCACATGTCGCCAGGCCGGGGCCAGTGCATGCTGCCTTGATGGAGACGACGCACGGCCAGCCACATGCCGAAGCCGTCGCAGACCAAGACCTTTAGTCGCGTACCACGACGGTTGGCAAACAGATAGGCGTGATAGGGCGCGACGCGCCGAACACTTCGACCACTCGCGCAAGCTGTGCTGCCTGGTCATCATCGACCTGAAGCTGGGTAGCCTGACCCATGCCGACGTAGGGCAGATGCATATGTACTGCAACTATGCCAAGGGGCATTGGGCTTACCCGGACGAGAACCCGCCGGCGGGTCTGATCCTGTGCGCTGACAAGGGCCATGCCCTGGCGCGGTATGCGCTAGATGGCTTGCCGACCAAGGTGATGGCGGCCAATTATCGGACGGTGTTGCCGGACGCGGAGTTGCTGCAGAAAGAGCTGGAGAACACGCGACGTCTGCTCGAATCTCGCGGAACGCTGTCCCTAAAGGACCGCAAGCCATAGTTGTGCGTCCCGGCATGCCGCCGTCGGGCTCGCGGGTGTGTGCCTTGCATTTTTAGAAGAAAAATTTGGCGACACTATTCCATGGACACGCGCTGTGCCAGCCTCGGCCTCAGTGTGGACAAATGCAAGGAGCCAATCAGGTAAAAATTAAGCCTGTGAATCAGATAGTGGTAAACCCTAGAACTGCAGAAAATTTACTTTTTGAAAAGACATGGTGTCCGTTATTGGCCTATATTGATGGTATCGATTCCATTTCTGATGTTCCGTCACTCGACTGTCTTTCGATTTTTTTAGCCAAAAAAAGGTATCGATACCATTTTATTATATTAATAAAATCAAGAGCTTGCGGTTTTAAGCAGCGCAAAAATATGCGTAAAACTACGTAGGGCCACCAATCAGGAGACAAGCAATGATGCATACCGATAACAGTGTGCAGCTAAGGAACGTCACTGTTCGTTTCGATTCGAACCGGGAGCGACGCATACTTAACGATGTTTCACTTGAGATCAAACGCGGCGAGTTCGTTGCGCTCGTCGGCAAAAGCGGCTGTGGCAAAACGACGATCCTCAACTTACTGGCAGGCATCCTCCGGCCCACCGAAGGCGAGGTCCATGTCCACGGTAAACCCGTAGATAGTCCGGACGCTCATCTGGGCTACATGTTCGCCCGCGATTGCCTTTTCCCTTGGCGGCATGTCATTGACAATGTCGAGCTTCCGCTTGAAATCAAGGGAGTCGATAAGGCGACACGCAGGAAGCGCGCCAAAGTCGAGCTCGAACGTGTCGGGCTTGCGAACTATCCCCATTACTACCCCAGCGGTTTGTCTCATGGCATGCGCCAGCGAGTGGCGCTTGCTCGCACCTGGGTCATGGATCCGGACGTTTTGCTGATGGATGAGCCTTTCGCGGCACTTGATGCACAAACGCGGCTGGTGTTGGAGCGCGATTTCCTGAATCAGTGGTACGAGCGCAAATCTACAGTGATTTTCGTGACGCATGACCTGACGGAAGCGATTGCCCTGGCCGATCGGATTGTCGTGCTTGCGGATGGCGAGATCACCTTGGATGAAGCCATGCCTTTTGGCTGGCCCCGAGACCCCGAGAGCGTCATTGTTGACCGCAGGTTCGGTGAGATCTTCACGCGTGTCCGGAATGCGTTGTCGATCGCGACGGCGTCATCGGCAGCGGAGGCTAATACCGTCGCCGCGGAGGCCTGACATGAACACCAAAACAAATCTTGCTCTCAATGCCGTGAACAAGCCTGTCTCGTCAAGCGGGGCCTCAATGCCAAAAAAACAAGTCAAGACTGTGAAGAAAGCCGCCGACTCCCAACTAAGAAGACGCCTGGATCAGTTCGTGCCGGGGATCGTCGTAGTGATCATTTGGGCGCTGGTGATCAAGTGGGACGACAGCCTGACGTATTACTTCAGCAGTCCTCAGGCCGTGGCGGGCTTCTTGGCGGAAAGCGTTTCCTCGAGTCAGTTCTGGGGTCATTTCTGGTCCACCATGCAAGCGACGCTACTAAGTTTCGGCCTGGGCAGTGTCGCAGGCATAGCTTGTGGAATCATCGTGTCACTGATGCCTAGGCTGGAGAACGCAATAGAGCCTTATGCCTCGGCGTTGAACAGCCTGCCGCGCATTGCACTGGCGCCTATCTTCATTGCCTTTCTTGGGCTGGGGCTCGCAGGCAAGGTGGCCGTCGGTGTGTCTTTGGTGTTCTTCGTACTTTTCTATAACTGCCGGGCGGGCGTGAAGTCCGTCGAGCAAGATCACCTGATGCTGGCTTCTGCGCTCAAGTTCAATAAATCCCAAATGTTCTGGAAGCTGCTGTTGCCCGTGGCTTGGCCTTCCATCTTTGCGGGCCTGCGGTTGGGGTTCACCTACGCCTTGTTAGGTGTCGTCAGCTCGGAAATCGTCGCTTCCAGGGCGGGGTTGGGCCAACTGATCATGCTTTATTCAGCACAGTTCCGCATGGATGCGGTGTATGGAACCTTGATCTGGATGGGTGTGGTGTCTGGTGGTGTGTATTGGGTGACCGGATTAATTGAAAAGCGGTTACTGAGATGGAAAACACCGAATTAATTAAAAACGACATACATGTCCCGAAGGGGACGAGGAGACGATCATGCATCGAAAATTAATAAGCAGGGTTATCGCACTGGGTATGGCAGGTCTGGCAAGCTCGGTCGTTGCCGCCAAGGAACTGACTCCAATTTCTCTCATCTACTTCACCGGTTCGTCCGAGTCCATCCAGATCGGCATTATGGTTGAACAAAAGTTGTTCGAGAAAAACGGCCTCAAGCCCGAGTTCTCGAACGCAACAAGCGGGCCCGCGATTACCTCGGCGCTCGCGAGTGGATCAGTGCAGTTTGGTCCCGGCTACCCGGGCCTGTACTTGGCTGCACTTAAGCAAAAGCGCGACTTGGTCGTTGCCGCTCCCTTTGCCGAAACCAGCTTCTACTCCATCGTGGGGCACGAGAACATCCAGATCAGCGATCCAGGTACCGGCTTGACTGATCAAGCGAAGCAAAACCTAAAGTTCTTGGAGGGGAAACGGGTTGGTGTGACGGCGCTTGGTGCACAAACACAGATATTCGTGCAACTGCTGGCAGAAAAATCAGGTATCGACGCCAGCAAGATTACTTTCATTCCCACAGGCGGTGCGGCCAGCGCGCTTTCAGCCTTCCAGAACAAGCAGGTTGATTTCCTGGTGACGTGGATTCCCGAAGACGGCTTAATGGAAGACCAGGGTATCAAGTACAAGGCCTTGGTCAACGTCAATAGCGGGCCAGAAAACACCTTTGGCAATCTTATCAATGATTTGTGGCTGGCGAACGGCGAGTTTGTCCGCAAGAATCCAAAAGTCGCCCTTGCCTTTTGCAAGGCCGCCGTCGAGGCGCGCCAGTTCATTGCCGACCCTAAAAACAAGGATGCCGTGCTGGCGGTCATGAAGAAGTATCAGTCGCTTAAACCTGAAGGCGCCCAGGTGGTATATGACGCCCGTCGTTATGTGTACGAGCCGACAAAAGCAACGTATATCGACGAAGACCTTTGGAAAGCGCAGAGCCAGTACCTTACGGGTACTCCCCTTGAAGGATTCTCCCCTTCTTATGCTGACTACATTAATCCGGATTGCATGAAGCTGGGTCAGGCTGCGATCAACCAATAGTGCGACAAACGAGAGCGGCCCTGGGGCCGCCTCTCGCAAGGAATCAAAAATGCAGAAGGAAAGCTGGCTCGACCGCAGGATTGCGATTACGGGGGCTGCAGGAGGCATCGGGCATGCGTGTGCCTCCATGCTGGATGCCCTGGGCGCGAGGCTGGTCTTGATCGACCGGAACAAGGAGGCGCTTCAAGTCGTGACGGAAGGGCTGCAAAACAGGGCGCACACCCAGGTATGTACCAATCTGGACAGCATTGCCGAGTGCCGTCGGGCCTTGGAGGTCGATGGTCCGCTATATGGGGTCATTCATATGGCGGGCATCTATAAGGGAGATGACCTGGGCGAGGAGCACCGCGCCACTTGGGACCACACCCTTGCCGTCAATCTGGATATGGTGTTCGACCTGGTGAGTGCCGCGGAGCCCCTGATGACAGGCAGTGAGCCAGGGAGGCTGGTCATGGCGACCTCGGTGGCGTACCGTCGCGGCTCTTGGGACCACCTTGCCTATTCTGCCTCCAAGGGAGGGGTGGCCGCCGTCGTTCGCGCACTCTCTCGCAAACTGGCGCCACGCATTCTGGTGAACGGGATTGCCCCCGGCATTATCAACACTGGAATGCCGGCCGAGATCATTGCAGGCCGCGGAGAGGCGCTTCGAAATGAAATCCCCCTGAGGCGATGGGGGGCTGCCGAAGAGGTTGCGGGGGTCGCGACCTTTCTTTGCGGCCGAGCATCCAGCTACATCACGGGCCAGATCATCAACGTCGATGGCGGCATGGTAAATAGCTGACGCCGCAACAGTACAACGGGTATCAATATGACTTCGGCAATCACTGCGCGTGAATTAATTGTGGGCGCGCACCATACAGCGCTGTGCGTCCACGACTTCCAAGGTGCGATCCGGTTCTTTACCGAGTTCGTTGGCATGGAAGTCGAGTGGAGCTTCGATCGGCGCGACTCCCCGGTTTTCGGAGAGATAACCGATCTGCCCGGAGCTGCTGCCAGCATGGCGATGTTGCGCTTGGGGGCTTATCGGATCGAGCTATTCAAGTATGTCAGTCCGGTCAGCGACCGTGCGCCTCAACGGCAGTGCGATCAGGGTTACACCCACCTCGCATTTGAAGTGTCGGATGTCGATGCGATTCATGCCCGGCTGCTTCAGGCGGGGTATCGGACGACGACGGAACCTGTCTCCCTTCGGGCCGGCTACTCGAAGCTGGTGTACGCCTATGCGCCGGAGAACGCGGTGATCGAATTCATTCAATTTCTGTAGGCAAGAGTCACTCAAAAACACGGCTGCACGCAGCAAGAACACGGGTCAGGAATAGCAACATGGCAAAACGTATATCACTCAGCCCAACCTCCGACTGGGTCGAGCTACAGGCAAACGACGATGATTGGAGTCAAGCGGCGCCTACCTTGTTAGCGACGATGCTGACGCAGCTGCACTTGATTCGCGGGTTTGAAGAGACCGTGCTTGAGCTTGCCGGCGAAGGCCTCGTCCATGGGCCGGCGCATTCCAGCGTGGGGCAGGAAGGCGGCGCAGTGGGTTCGGTTGTGTGCTTGTCATCGAAAGACCAAGTCAACGGTTCGCACCGAGGGCATCACCAGTTTCTGGCAAAGGCAATTCAACATGTCTCACCCGCCGGGCTTGACCCGAAGGCCGATTTTTCAGCAGAGCTTCAGCAGGTGCTGCATAAGACCCTGGCAGAGATTCTAGGTCTGTCGCCCGGTTATTGTCAGGGGCGTGGCGGCTCCATGCATTTGCAATGGATAGAAGCAGGGGCGATGGGCACGAACGCCATCGTGGGCGGTGGTGTTCCCATGGCCGCCGGCTTTGCCTGGGCCGACAAGCATGCAGAATCAGACGCCGTCTCGGTCAGCTACTTCGGGGACGGGGCCACCAATATTGGCTCCGTGCTGGAAACGATGAATCTCGCTGCGGCTTGGAAATTGCCGATTTGTTTCTTCGTCGAAAATAATCAGTACGCTGTTGCGACCACCGTACAGGAGTCCACTGCGGAGCCACGATTGTCAGCGCGTGGTCTGGCGTTCAATATTCCAAGCTGGAAGGTGGATGGCATGGATCCGCTGGCGGTGAACCTGGCAATGAATGAGGCACTCGTGCATATGCGCGCAGGAAACGGGCCTACGCTGATCGAGGCGGATGTCTATCGCTTTTTTCATCAGAATGGACCCTTCCCGGGGAGCGCCTTTGGATATCGCAGCAAAGAAGAAGAGCAGGCTTGGCGGAGGCGGGACCCATTGGACCATATTGCAGAGAAAATGCTGCAGCTTGGCCAGATTACAAGGGATGAGCTAAGGGCCTTGCGCCAGCGTGTCCAGCACGCCATGAAGCAAGTCGTTGCCGAGCTCACTGAAACCGTCCAGGACGGCAACAAGAAAATACGCCGCATCCGTGACGCTTACTGGCCCCACCCTGAATTCTGCGATGTGGGCATCAGGGGGGACGCCGGCGAGTTCAAGGATGTCAGGGTTGCATCGGGCGACCGCGCGATGGGCGCGACTGAGCAGCGGAAGTACGTTGACGTTGTGGCGGCGGTCATGGATCGACGCATGGAGAAAGACGCTTCCATTGTACTGATGGGCGAAGACATCCATCGTCTGAAAGGCGGCACAAACGGGGCGACCAAAGGCCTGAAAGAACGGTATCCAGAGCGAGTGCTTGGCACGCCAATCAGCGAGAATGCGTTTGTCGGGCTGGCAGGCGGAATGGCGCTGGATGGCCGCTTCAAGCCTGTGGTCGAATTCATGTACCCCGACTTCATGTGGGTGGCGGCGGATCAGATATTCAACCAGATTGCCAAGGCGCGTCATATGTTTGGCGGGCACGCCGATATGCCTCTCGTGCTCAGGACGAAGACCGCCATGGGTACGGGGTATGGCTCCCAACACTCCATGGATCCGGCGGGTATTTTTGCAACGAGCCCGGGGTGGCGTATTGCCGCGCCTTCGACCCCGTTTGATTACATCGGCATGATGAACGCGGCGCTGGTGTGCAAGGATCCCGTATTGGTGCTCGAGCATGTCGATCTCTATGCCCTATCAGGCGACGTTCCGACCGGCGATCTCGACTATTCCATTCCCCCTGGTTGGGCTGCCATACGCCGTGAGGGTGCTGCGCTGACTGTGCTGACCTATTCATACATGGTTCACGAGTCCTTGAGAGCAGTTGACGAGACGGGTATAGACGCGGAGGTTGTCGACCTTCGCTGGCTGGACGCCGCGAGCCTTGATTGGGAGACCGTTGGCGACAGTATTCGCAAGACTAACAATGTCGTGATCGTGGAGCAGGGCGCCAGAGCAACAGGTTACGGGGGATGGCTTTCCGATGAGATTCAACGCCGATACTTCGATTGGCTGGACCAGCCCGTACAGCGTGTAAGTGGTGGCGAGGCATCACCCAGTATTTCCAAGGTTCTCGAGCGGGCAGCCATAGCCGGCGCTCACGAAGTGGCCGGGCGGCTGCAGGAAATGGTGCGTGCGGTCGGCGGCAAAGTCTGAGATGCAAGGGGAGAAAGACGGATGGCCAGCGTATTGAACATGCCCAGCGTCGCGGCGAATGCAGCGACTGCGGTTGTACATGAGTGGAGTCTGCAAGAGGGCGCTACCTTCAAGGAGGGCGACTGCATTGCGATGATAGAAACAGAAAAAGCGGTAGTCGAATTGGCCGCGGAGTCTTCAGGGTCTATCGGGAAGTTGTTGGTTGCGGCGGGTGAAGAGGTGGGGGTGGGAACGCCCATCGCTGTTCTGCTCGATGAAGGCCAAGATCCAAAAGAGGTCGAAAGCATGCTGGCCGCCCTGGGGGCCGGCGAGCCACCACCCGTGCCCAGGGAGGAGCCCTGCGCGCCAGCTCAGTGCAACTCAGTCGTTGCCGGCCTGAACGGCAGCGAAAACGGGAGAATCTTTGCAAGTCCGCTGGCCCGCCGGCTCGCGGCGCAACATGGCCTGGAACTGTCTGTACTGAAGGGAAGTGGCCCAAAGGGGCGCATTGTCAAAGTGGATGTCGAATCTGCGCTTGACGGTCGGAAAACAATTGGTGTGCAGAAACCGGAGCCTCCTGACCATGCTGCAGTCCCCGGCATTGCTGCAGCATCTGCTTATCGCGTCGTGCCTCATAGCAGCATGCGTAAGGCGATCGCGCGCCGTTTGTGTGAGAGCAAAGCCACCATCCCCCATTATTACCTTACCCAAACTTTCCATGTCGGCCGCTTGCTGGCCTTGCGTCAAGAGGTCAATGCACAGCAAGAGGGCGAAGGCCGCGTTTCGGTCAACGACTTCTTCATCCGTGCGGTCGCCGTTGCGCTTCGGGACATCCCCGAAGCGAACGTGGGTTGGACCGACAGTGCGATGCATTATTTTGAGCATGCCGATATTGGCGTTGCAGTCTCAACGGGAACGGGGTTGATCACGCCGATTGTCCGGGCAGCTGACGCCAAGCCTCTTTCCGTCATCAGCAGGGAGGTATCCGGCCTGATCGCCCGAGCTCGGGCTAATGCGCTGAGGCCAGAGGAGTATCAAGGAGGGAGCTTCGGGCTGAGTAACTTGGGCATGTATGGCGTAGAAAGCTTTGCGGCCATTATCAATCCTCCGCAAGCGGCAATTCTTGCGGTAGGGGCGGTCAATCAAGCCCCTATGGTCGAGGATGGCCAAGTGGTCGTGGGGGCAATCATGCAGGCCACGCTCTCTGTGGATCATCGCGCAATAGATGGTGCGGTGGCGGCGCAATGGTTGCAGCGGTTGAAGCATTATCTTGAGCATCCTCTTGCGATGCTTGTGTGAAGAGCCCGGATATGACTGAATCAAATTACGATGTCGCTGTTGTGGGCGCAGGTCCCGGGGGTTATGTAGCGGCTATCCGGGCGGCTCAACTGGGCTTGAAAACCGTGTTGATAGAGCGTAGTGAGTTGGGCGGCACGTGCTTGAATTGGGGGTGCATTCCAACCAAGGCCTTGCTGCGGTCTGCCGAGGTCTTGCGTCTCGCAACAGACGCGTCACAGTATGGCGTGAAGTCCGGAAAAATCGAGGCCGATCTTCATGAAATGATCAGGCGTTCTCGTGGGATCGCCGGCGAACTTAGTAAAGGTGTGGCGCATCTATTGCGTAAAAATGGCGTACAGTTAGTTAGCGGAACCGCTCGATTTCTCGACGGCTCCGCGCTTGAAATCATCAAGTCGCACAGCCCAAAGGGTTCTGTATCGCCTGGGAATCACGCCGAAATGATTTCAGCGGATCGTATTGTCATCGCCACAGGTGCTCGAGCACGAGACCTGCCCGACCTGCCAATGGATGGCCGTACTGTATGGTCTTACCGAGAGGCGCTTATGCCGCCTTGCACGCCAAAACGCATGCTGATTATTGGCGGCGGTGCAATTGGCGTGGAGTTTGCCAGCTTCTACCGAGCAGTCGGCGTGGAAGTCACCTTGCTGGAACTGGCTGATCGCATACTGCCATCGGAGGATGCGGATGTCAGCGCGGCGATTGCCGAGGCACTAAGGAAGGATGGCGTGACTCTGTGTACGGCTTCCAGGCTTGTGCACGCGGAACATAAGGAAGGTGCGTGGCGGGTCCAGGTTGAAGGCGGCGCTCCTGAGGTGGATGTCGTGCTTGTTGCCGCAGGCATTGTCGCCAATACAGAGGGTCTTGGCTTAGAGAATACTAAAATCCAGCTGGACTGTGGGCATATCGTGGTTGACGAGTACTGCAGGACGCATGAGCCGCGCATCTATGCCATTGGCGATGTGGCCGGCGCACCGTGGCTGGCGCATAAGGCGAGCCATGAGGGTGTGATGGTTGCCGAGCATATTTCAGGTTTGGCTGTACACCCGTTGGAAACGAACAAGATACCGTCATGTGTGTACAGTCACGTTCAGGCAGCGCGTGTTGGATTGACAGAGGAAAGCGCAAGCAGCGAAGGCCGTCAAATCAAGGTTGGAAAGTTTCCATTCAGTGCGAACGGAAAGGCCCTGGCCACCGGGTGCAAACAGGGTTTTGCCAAGGTAATTTTCGATGCCGCCTCCGGTGAGCTCCTGGGCGCGCACTTGGTGGGACATGACGTCACGGAAATGATCCAGGGATACGTGGCGGCAATGGGCTTGGAAACGACGGAAGCTGACCTGATGCGTATGGTGTTTCCGCACCCGACTATGTCAGAGGCGATGCATGAAGCGGTGTTGTCCGCCTATGGGCGTGCGCTGCATTACTAAGATTGTGCAGAAGGCGCGCGGCGGTTCAAGGCGATGCAGGACGTGTTTTTTTACCGGCTTTGCAATAACCGATGCTGTTTCGTATGACGAGCTCAAAACCTAGATCAACAATGCGTTCTGTGTTGTCGGATTTGGGTGCGCCCTGTTCGGCAACGAATCGATCAAGTATCAATTCAGCGACTTTGCTGCCAATTTCATATTTAGGCACCCGTATCGTGGTCAGGGCGGGCGTCATCAAACTGGCCATGGAGGAATCGTCAAAGCCGGCCACGGCCAAGTGCTCGGGAACGCGCCATCCCTGTCTCGCGCATTCCAGCATCATGCCGACGGCCAAGATGTCGCTGCTGGCAAAGATGGCTTGAGTATCCGGGCGCTGCTCCATTATTTTCCGAAGGCTGATCGCCCCCGCGTCGAATTCGAACTCTGTGCGATCCATGCGTTGCCGGTCGATTTCTATGCCGGCTTCTTCCAACGCCGCCATAAAGCCGGCCTCCCGTTGGCGGGTACGGTCGTTATCCATGACCAGGCCGCCAATATAGCCAATCCGCCTATAGCCACGCTCGATAATATGGCGTGTCATGGCCCGCGCCGCGTCGAAATTAGAATAGCCGACCATCAGATCCAACGGCTGATCACATAGATTCCACATTTCAACAATAGGGATCCGAGCCAGCTTCAACAGCCTCGTTGTGGCTTCGGTGTGTGTGTAGCCGGTCAGGACGATGCCGTCCGGGCGCCGGGAAAGCAACGTGCCGACAAGGTCTTCCTCTACCTTCAGGGAGTACCCGGTATGGCCAATAAGAAGTTGATAGCCTTCGGTACGAAATCGATCTGCCATGCCTTGCAGTGTTTCGGCAAAGGCCGAATGGGAAATATTGGGCACCAGCACCGCAATCATATTGCTTCGGTTCGATCGAAGGCTACCCGCGGTTCGATTAGGTAAATAGCCAAGCTTTTCTATCGCCAGGTTGACGGCTCTTAGCGTTTTGGGCGAAACATATTCTGGGCTTGTTAATACGCGTGAAACGGTAGTGACAGCAACGCCGGCCATTTCGGCGACGTCACGCATCCGCACGTGTCGGGGCGCTTGTGGCTTTTGGTTGGATATGCCTGCACTGGCTTTGGTACGGGCTTCTATGGGGCCTTTCTTCATTCTTTATATCTCCACCCGCTAATTTTCGGCCGACAGCATAAGAGCGTCAAGCATACTGTTTTCGGTGCGTTATTGATTATGCAGAAACTCGCCCGCGCATTAAAAGCGCCTCTTCAAGCCCCTTTAAGTAGACGACGATCGAGTCTTAACGTCTCAACGCTGAGCATGGCCTTCTGGGCTTGAGGGTGCAGAGGGTTGAACAGAAAATTGTTGGTGTGCGGCATGATGGCGCTTGGCACTTTCATCAGTAATGAGCCGCCAGAAGCCAGCCAGGCGTCACCCAGGGCGCGAGAGTGCGCTACCCCATCTTCCCAATGATCGGATAGGTCGAGGACGGTTTGAGCGGATACGTCATCGGGGATATCGACACGCAATAGCCGCAAGTTGTCGGGGATGTCTTCGGTATCGATTTCCAGATGGACCAGTACTTCAAGCATGGCTGCGGAGGGAGATTCAGCCAAGTAGACAACGGGCTTGCCCGCGTGGTGCCAACGACCACTGGCGATCAGTCCACCGCGACCGCTCAGGTCAGCAAAAGCACTGATTCTCCACAAGATCAAAACGAGTAGCCTTCTGCGATCTGCAAAAGCATCTCTTCAACTTGGCGGGTGCCGTGGAGTGTCGAGAGCAAAGACATGGGGCTCTGGCCATTGAATCGTTCTTTGGGTTTAGACAGCCAACGCTTGGCTTTGTCACGGTCGCCAAAGACGGTTTGGGCCATGGCCGTGATGTGCGCTGTTCGAAAGAGGCGGTCGCTTTCATCGATGGTCAGAGGCTGTTTCTTGGATAGCCGGGTCTTGAGCGTGCGCAACGGTATGATCTGATCGCGCTCGATGGGAGTCACATCCCCTTTTTCGCATAATTCCATGAGGCGCGAAGCTGGAAACCCGTGAATGATGCGGTCGTGGATTTGAGTGTCCGTCGCGTTTTCTGGGATACCCAGGAGCGCGTTCAGACGAGACCGATAAGTGGCGTAGCCGGCGTCGCGCATCGCTTCAGCAAACATTGCGTTCTCCTGCTGTTACTTGGTTATTGCGGCGTTTACCGTATTGTACCCGGTAAACGCCGTTATGATCTGATCGCATGCTGGGGTCAGGCCCCGTAGGGGTCTGACCCCAAGGCAGTACCACTTCCACTGTCAGCCCTTCGCCTTGCCCCGAATGTGCGTATAGCCTGCCGTCGTGGGCCCGCACGATGCGCTGGGTAAAGTGATAGCCCAAGCCACTGCCCTTTTTCCCGAGTGATGTCTCGGCGCGAAAATAGGGGGTGCCCAGTTTGGCCAGTGCCTCGTCGTCGAGTCCGGGACCATGGTCGATGACCTGGATCCGGACTTGGCTGCCGGCGGGCGAATAGCGCAGGGCATTGTCCAGCAGATTGCCCAGGGCGGCGGCGATCAGGGTTTCGTCCAGCTCGCAAGACGGATCGTCCGGATTAACGGTCAGGTGAACGCGCTGTGCCTCGGCCTCGGCCTGTTGGCTGACAATGCTTTCGAGTGTCACCTTTCACCGTTTAGGAGCCAACTTTTTCCGGCATTTATGAGCCATTAAAAGGCGGGTTCTGGATGCATCAATTTGGTAATGGAATCAGTTGGTTTTTACGTCATTTTTCTCCTCCTTGGCAAGGGTAGCAAGCG